>Ga0222648_1000195_pt1 | contig 27542 bp, 25 predicted proteins | sample AntAcemetagen335_FD_181021 | JGI IMG/M metagenome (GOLD analysis project Ga0222648, IMG submission 181021) | Saline water microbial communities from Ace Lake, Antarctica - #335 | ecosystem: Environmental > Aquatic > Non-marine Saline and Alkaline > Saline | place: Antarctica: Ace Lake... | reverse complement strand
GGTATGAATTAGACCCAAAAATATTTAAAGAAAATCCGCTAATATTTAAAAATAAAATTCTAAATTTGAAAATAACGTAAGCAAGTTGAAATAGGAACAACCTTGTGAAACTTAACAAGTACTTATTAAAAGAAGTAAAAAAAAGGCCGATTTTATTATCATTTTAATTAAATATTACATTAAATCCTACTTGTAAAGATATACTATTTGCAGATGAAAGATTTCTATATTCTAGAATGTTGTCTAACATACCGTATAAATTTACCTTGCCAAATTGAGCAGACAGCCCTGCGCCGATATTAGCATAAGAAAAATCATCTATCGTATACGTTACCTTTGTATGAATTTTATGTGTAATTGATTTTTGATAAAAACCAGTAAGTGCTAATTGTGGACTTAATAGTCTAAAAATACTGTAAAGCTGAACACCAATAGCATCTGTATAAAAATCTTTGTACGTATTATCGTAACAAATTTTGCTTCTTATTTCTCCAAAACTATACTTTAAGGAAGCATTTAATTTTACAGGCCTCCAAGAAATATAAGATTCTTGGTTTTCGGCGGTTGGGAGTTGTTTTCTAAAATTACTATCAATTTGTCCCCAATAATTTATTGGATTGTTAGGATCGTATTGAAACTCAACTCCTTCAAAAATAAAATTACCTTTTGCTGTAGTATTTTTAATATTTTTTTTGTGGTTAATAAAACCTAAATCTAAAACACTTCCAGAAAATTCTAATTGTTGATTTATATGATACGTTGCACCAAAATCAAAACCAATTCCTAGATTACCACCAAAAAAAATATTATTTACATATGTGTCTGAGTCTTCTATAACCTCATCCTCGTTAAATAAACCAGACGATCTTGCATTAATATTTATATTACTAAAATAATGTTTGTAAATGTTATCTGTTCCTAAAACTGTCGTGAAAGTACCAGTATTATTTGATGACTCGATATTTAAAGCAGATGAATAAATTTTAAACCTTCCTCCTGCAGTTAATTTATCATTGATTTTTTTTGATACTCCTGCGTGTATAACCCCTAAAACATCTAATTTATAAAGTAATTGTGATGCACTAAAACTTTTATTTAAATGTGGATTATTCCCTTCAGTAAATAAAATAAAAAAATCTTTAGGATAATAACTAATCGCATCTATTTCATTATAAAAACCAAAACTTATATAGGTTTTTGTATCTGTTCTAAATCCTCCATTTAAAACCTCAATTTGACTATTAAATTTAACAAAATCTGTTGTAGTAAGATTGTTTAAAAGAGTAGAGATTTTATCATCAACATTTATATTATCATAAGCAAAAACATCCGTTAAAACCGCACCAGAAGAACCTAAATCAATAGAAAGACCAGACATTAACGGAAGTCCAAAGTGAAATTTATAATTTGTTTCTGCGCCTGGATTTAATAATAATGTTTGCGGTAACTCTGCAAAATCATATAAAACCTGTTTGTTCTGAGCAGAAAATTTAACAGCTGAAAAAATCAGTACAAAAAATAAGATTTTCTTCATTTTTTATATACTTGATTCTATGAATAATGTTACTGATGATTTAAACACAAACTCTCTCGTATCAGCAGGATTCATTTGAGTGCCTGTATTCTCTATTTCTGTTGAAATTCTTACTTTGGTTGTATTTAAGATATTTTTATTTAATGCGATTTCAATCTCTTCTAAAAAGGTGAAATTTAAGTTGCCTCCTTCAACTATAATAGGTGTAAAAGAGTAGACAACAGCATCATTCTTGTTTAAAAAATCAACTAGAATTGTAACTTCTCTGTCAAATCCGTTTTTAATCTCTGCATTAAAATCAATTTTAACAAGATTGTCTTTGATATATGAATTCTCAAACCCTTTAAATTGTGTAATATCAGAAATGCTATTTTGTTGAATGCCCGCTGCATTAAAAAATTGAGCCGGTACAACTGTGTAATAAGTTAAAGCTGATGAAAATACTGGTTTAGAAACATGGCCCTTTAATTGATTAAAATCTAAACTTTCGTAACAAGACGAAAACACAAAAAAGCATATAATTAAACTTATTTTAGTGGGGGACTTCATAAAATAATCTTTTATTTTTAAAAGTAAGTTTACTAAAGATACAACTTTAATTCTAAAAGAGATTTTATACTGGGAAAGCTCGAATTATTTATATTTTCTCCTTCAAAATTAAAGTGTATTGCGTGCATGCCAACATCTATTGCTCCTTGAATATCTGCTTCAATATTATCACCAATCATTATGGAATTTTCCTTTTTAGCATTTGCAACCTCTAGTGCATAGTTAAAAACTTTTGGATTTGGTTTTTTAACTCCTACAGATTCAGAAGTAATAACTTCCTTAAAATAATGTAAAATATTTGAGGTTTGCATTTTCTTAGTCTGTATTTCTTCAAATCCGTTTGTTATAATATGTAGTTGATATTTACCTTTTAGGTAGTCTAAAATTTCAAAAGTATGTTCAAATAAATGATTAAAGTCTGGCATAAATTCTACATATTCAAATGCAATTATATCAATTAACTCATCTGTGATTATATAATTTATAGCATCAAAAGATTTTTTTAATCGTTGGTATCTTAATTCTTCTTTGGTTACTTTTTCTTCTCTATATAATTTCCAATATTGATGGTTTAAAGGTCTATAAATCTCTAAAAAACTATTTAAATCTATGATAATATTTTGCTTATCAAAAACCTTTTTAAAAGCTAGATCAGAGTTTTTTTCAAAATCCCATAAAGTATGATCTAAATCAAAAAAGACGTGCTGTATATGTTTCATTTCCATTATATTTGAAGACGGTATTTAAGCTAGTAATATGCAACTATTTTCTTTTTTAAAAAAAGGGTTTGTTAAAAATGTTTTAACATTAATAACAGGTTCTGCTCTAAGTCAAGTTGTTATTTATGCTTCAATTTTACTTCTTACACGCCTTTTTTCTCCAGAAATTTTTGGAGTTTACATGTTGTTTTCGTCCGCAACTTTAATTCTAAAACCATTGGCAACTTTACAATATGAATTTGCAATTGTTTTACCAAAAGAAGATACAGACGCTATTAATTTAGCTGGTTTTTCTTTTATTATTTTAGTAAGCTATTGCCTATTGTTATTTTTACTAATCTTCTTTTTTAATGAAAATATCGCTGCCTTTTTCAATATAACAGCACTCGCTAATTTTATTTATTTATTACCGCTAAGTGTTTTTCTTTTCGGAACCGTTTCAATTTTTGATTATTGGAACAACAGAACAAATATGTTTAAAAATATTTCTAAAGGTGTATTAGCTAAGTCTGCTGTAATGAGTTCGTCTCAAATAGCTACAGGTTTTAGCTCTTTTAATTCTTTCGGATTAATTCCAGGAATGCTATTTGGTCAATTTTTACAACTACTTTTTTTAATAAAAGCATCCGCAGAATCGATGGTTCATTTAACAAAAGAAGTATCTTACAAAAGGATGTTGTTTTTAGCAAAAAAATATAAAGATATCCCTGTTTTTAATACGATTATTAACCTAACAAATAATCTTTCTAATGAACTACCAGTACTTTTAATTGCCAAATATTTTGGTTTAGCTAGTTCAGGAATTTACGGCCTTGCCGTTAAATTTACAAGAGCACCTGTGGGAATTTTTCAACAATCTATAAATCTTGTTTTCTTTAATAAAGCAAGTAAAATACATAATGAAGATGGCAATTTGAATGAATTGGTTATAAAAACTGCCAAGCATTTATTGTTTATAAGCTCTTTTCTGTTTATTCCTTTGTTTGTGATTTCTTTTTATTTGGATATCATTTTTGGAGAAAACTGGACAAATGTTGGTTTGTATTCTAGAATTTTAATTCCGTGGTTGTTTTTTGCTTTTTTAAGCAACCCAATAACACCATTAGTTCTAATTTTAAACAAACAGAAAACTATGGTTGTTTTTGATTCTTTTTTATTACTATTTCGATTTTTGGCATTATTCTTAGGATACTATTTTTACAATAACATCGTTATTTCTTTAATTCTCTTCTCTGGAATTGGAATGCTTTTTAATATTCTTATTTTCGTCTATCTTTTAAAAACATCCAAAGAAAAGAAAATTGCATACACTTAATGGATATAACTTTAAAACATAACAAAGGATTTAAATGGTATAAAAATAAATCTCTTTTTTTTAAAGGGTATTTTTATGTTGATGGTCTTTTTTACGAAAAAGACAACGCTTTAGAGTACCTATTAACCATAAAAAATAAGTCTAATTTTAAAGAATTTTTAGATAAAATAAATGGTGTTTTTACAATACTAATATCTAACAAAAACAAGGTTTATATTGCTTCTGATGTAACAAGATCTTTTCCTATTTTTTACACTTTTCAAAACAACAAAATTTTCTTGAGTGATGATGTTTTGCATCTAAAAGACACTTTTAAAATCGATAATTTTGATGCATTATCAGAAATTGAATTTAAAACATCAAATCATACACAGGGAAAAAAGACATTGTTAAAAGATGTTTTTCAAATACAGGCAAGTGAATATCTAATCATCAAAAATGATGAAATTATTAAAAGTGATTTTTTCTATTCGTATGCGGTTAAAAAAGAAAGTTCCAAAACCTACAACGAGCTAAAAAACAATACTATTATTGCTTTCGAAAACACATTTAAAAGATGTATAAAATCTTTAAATAATAGAACGGTTGTTTTACCTTTAAGCGGTGGTTTTGATTCGAGATTAATTGCCGTGATGTTAAAAAAATACAATTATAAGAATGTGCTTTGTTATACATACGGAAGAAAAGATAGTTTTGAAATTGAAAATTCTAAAAAAACAGCCGAACAATTAAATTTTAAATGGATTTTTATTGAGTATAATTCTCAATTAACTGATGGATATTTAGAAACAACGGCCTTTAAAGAATATGCACATTTTGCTGGTAAACTCTCTTCTATGCCAAATTTACAAGAGTATTTTGCTGTTAAATACTTAAAAGAGAACAACTTAATTACTGAAGACTCTATCTTTATTCCTGGTTACGCCGGTGATTTGTTAGGAGGAAGTCAGTTTTTAAAAGTAATTCCAGAAAACTTAAAACATTCTCAAATTGCTGATTTAATACTTAAAGAGAAATGTACAAATTACTCATTATCAGTATCAGATAAGAAAACTTTGAAAAATGAAATTGAGAAGAAGTTCTACCATTTTGACAAAAATTATTTAGAGAAAATTCCTGCATCTGTTTTTGAAGATTATGATATCAAAGAAAAAATTGCAAAATATATCTTTAATTCAGCCAATTTTTATACTTATTTTGGATTTGAACACCGGTTTCCATATTGGGATAAAGAGTTATTAGATTTCTTTAAAAAGCTTCCTATTAAATATAAGTTAATGAAAACGCTTTTTGATGACGTTTTAATTAATGACTATTTTAAACCGTATAGTGTTCATTTTAAAAGTGAATTGCAACCATCAGAAAAAAATATATCTACTCAAAAAATAAAAGAGAAGATAAAACCATTTTTGCCTACTTTTATAAAACAAAAATTTTTACTAAAAAACGATTGGAATAATTACAAACCGATTACAGCTAAAATGCTCGATTCAATTATTTATAAGCAGTTAGAAGTAAGTAAATTATCTAAAAATTATAATGAAATAATTACGCAATGGTATTTGTATTATTCTAAAAAAATGCTAAAATAGATGTTAAAAAAAATAGATTATTTCTTTTTTGGATGGATTATAAATTGGTTGTACCCTCAATATTACAGACCAAAATATGGATATCAACGCTATTATATTTTATTTTTTCATTATTTAATTCCGCAAAAATTATTTAGATTAAATCCAAAAGTAAAGTGGCCAGTTCATTTTACATCAAAAGTAGTAGCTCCAGAAAAAATTAAAAAAGGTATTTTATGTGATCCTGGAGACAATCTAAACAATTACATACAAGCGAATAACGGGATTATTTTTGGCTCAAATATTGAACTCGGACCCGGAGTTTCTATTATTTCATCTAATCATAAAAGCGACAATTTAAGAGAGCATTTAAAAGGAAAACCAATTACAATTGGTAATAATGTTTGGATTGGTGCAAACAGTACAATTTTACCTGAAGTTTCTATTGGAAATAATGTTATAATTGGCGCAAATTCTTTGGTAAACAAAAACATTCCTAGCAATTCTGTTGCTGTTGGAAACCCCTGTAAAGTTGTAAAACAGAAAGAGGTGTATACTGAAGATATCTCTAAAATTATTTTTAATAAAAAAATACCAAAGATGTTTGAAGAGTTTCTAAGGCTTCAATAACTTTATAAAAAAAGGTAAATTATTATATTTTATTTGCTGATATTCTTCTGTTAAAGCTCCAAAACTCGAATAATAATTCGCAATATTTTTCATTGATGAGCCACCAAAATTATAAACGCTAAAATCTGGTTGGTATTTAAGAATAGCACGATCATTAAAAAAAGTGTGCGCCCCATTATTTCTATTCGAAATATCGGATGCACATACCAATTGTGTTACATTATTTTTGTGTTTTAAGAAAAAAGCGGCCGCCACTAACTTAGTATTTGCATCATAAATAGTTAACAACTCTCCTACTCCTTTTTTTATAGAAAGATTCATAAGGTTTAGTAAATTAGAATAATCATTATCAGAAATTCCTTTTACACGTTCCGCTATATTTGCTTTAAAAATAGTGATTAGTTTTTCTGGATTATCAGTCCAATTTTCAACTAAATGATGTTTGTTTGCCTTTACAATTTCTCTTTTTCGATTTCTATTATATCCTTTTAAAATCGCTTCATAGCCAATTTTTAAATCTAAATATTGAAACTGTTTATCTATTAAATCTTCAGATTTCAAAAACTTGTTTTTAGTGTTTAATCGAAGTTCGGCAAACTTAAATTTACTATATAAAACCTCTAAAAAGGGTTTTATTTCTTGATGTTCATACAAAGAAAAAACACCTAATTCTAACAACCAAAGAGGCGGATATACATATTTAATTCCGAATTTTTTACGCCAAGGAATTGGCATTACAGCTTTGTAATCGTCTAAAACTAAAACATCCCAATTATCTGCAACGATATCTAAATACCAAGAAAATGCAGATATTCTACTTTGAATCGAATTTTCTATACAAGCATTATATTTTGCAATATCTACTTCTTTTCTTTTAGTGTACGTAATCATTTTATGAGTTAGCAATTTTTAACATCGACTCATACAAGCGTTTCCAACCTTTCCATCGCAAATAATCGCTTAAATTTTCGTTATGAAACAAGGTAATAAAAGTGCCATCAACAGCTTTTACTTCGTTTTTTAAATCTCTAATTCTTCCTAAAGATTGCTTTGGTGTTAGCTTCATGTAATCATTTAAAGTAGTATCCATTAAAGCAAAAGAAAATATTTTTAATGGCGTTTGAATCTCAAAATCCAAATCATAAAAATAAAACGGCGAACAAGTGCCCGCTCTAAAACCTACATTGCTCGCATAGCCCATCGAATAATCTTCTTCTACTTCTAAATCTATTAAATTTTGATAGGTTTCTGGCAAAGAGAAACGCAGATAATGCTGTCTTGACCTTTTTACAGGCATATTTGTAATGTCTTCTAGACGCTCTTTTTCTTTCTTTAAAAGTGGTGCATTTTGCATGGTAAAATAAGACGGATGTAAACCAACTCTTGCATAGTCTACCATTTCTTTTATGAGAAGTTTATATTTTGTTTTTGAGGCAGAAACATTGGTGTCAAAAGAGGAATAATCGCCAATTAAAAAGAAGAATATCGTTTTAACATTATATTCTTTTTTTAATCTTAAAATTTTATCAAAAGTATCAAAGGGATCTTTTTTAAGGTTCCAAACAACGGTAAACCGATTCCAAACCTCTATCAATTTAAATTTAAACAAATCATTAAAAAAGCCTCCTACACTTCTAATTAAACTCTTGTGTTTATAAGCAAATGCATTGTCTATGTCTATCGTAGAAATAAAGTTATAACTCCTTTTTTCATACTCATAATCGGGAAATCGCTCCTTTAAAACAGCTAAGAATTTGTAAGCCCAAATATCTACGATTGGTTTTTCTAAAAATTGATGTTTGTATGCCAAACTTTGTTCTGCAGTAAAACGACCATGAATATCTTTTACATGCGGCAAATACTCTTCATATCTAGAAATTAAATAGAAGCTTGCTGCAAAAATATCAAAAGGAATTATTGATTTTTTGTTAGTAGGAAAAAAACAAGAAACCTCATCCCATTTTTGAACACTTATTTCTAAATCATTAACACCTTGTTCAAATAATAAATCATTACTTTTTATAAAAAACTCATTTCCTAAAGGAGCTTTAGTGTAGGATAATTTTGGGCCATTATGAGCAACAAAGTCTTCGATTTTTGAACTAAAAGAAACCGGAATTAACAATACTCTTGTTAGAATATGTTTAAAAATATAACGAACTCTTGGTGTTATTTTATGTGTGTAAACTAGTATCATTTTTTGTCTATAAATCCAAAGGTGCAAAATAACAAAGATTGAAAGCTTAGATGCCGCTAAAAGAATAAAACTTAAAGCAAACCTTCATCTGCAAAGCTAAAATACGCTTTTTCGGTAATTATTAAATGGTCTAATAGTTTTATATCTAAAGTTATGCCTGCTTGTTTTATTTTTTGGGTCAATTGTTTGTCCGCATTACTGGGTTCTAATTTGCCAGAAGGATGATTATGACAAACAATCATCGCTACAGAAGTTAGCTCTAAAGCCTGTTTAAACAACAATCTAACATCTACAATTGTAGCTGTTAAACCACCTTTACTTATTTGATTCTTTGCCAATACTTTATTAGAATTGTTTAGAAAAAGCACCCAAAACTCTTCGTGTTCTAAATCACCGATAATTGGATGCATAATATTAAATCCGTCTTTACTACTCGTAATTTTCGGTTTCTCTAAGGCAATTTCTAACTGACGCCTTTTACCTAATTCTAAACCTGTTATTATTGCTATTGCTTTGGCTTCTCCTATCCCGTTAAAAGTTGTTAATTTTTCTACAGATAATTTTGCAAGTGCATTAATATTACCTTCTACAGAATTTAAAATTCTTTTAGACAAGGCAACAGCAGTTTCATTTCTGTTTCCAGAACCAATAAGAATCGCAATTAATTCGGAATCCGACAAAGCATTTTTTCCTTTAGCTAGTAATTTCTCTCTAGGTCTGTCATCCAAAGCCCAAGATTTTATGGTTAATTTTTCCATGTAACAATTTTTGCTAAAAATACTAAATTGGATTTTATTTTTCAAAGGATTTGTGTGAACTATAAAAGTTGAAAATCAACAATTTAAAAAGAACACCAATTTTTAAAAAAATCGTATGCATACTTTTGTATATTTACAAATTATTTCTATAGTTCGAATATGAAAATTATTATTGCAGGTGCCGGAGATGTTGGCTTTCATTTAGCAAAGCTTCTTTCTTATGAATCTCAAGACACTTATATCATAGATTTTGATGGAGAAAGATTAAACTACATCAACAATCATTTAGATGTTATTACCAAAAAAGGCGATGCAACTTCCATAAAACTATTGAAAGAAATAGGCATAGATTCTGCAGATTTATTAATTGCAGTTACAGATAGCCAAAATACAAATTTCACGATTTCTGTTATTGGAAAAGCTTTAGGAGTTAAAAAAACTATTGCTAGGATAGATAATCCCGAGTTTTTAAATGATTGTGAAATAGATTTTAAAAAATTTGGAGTAGATTTTATGATTTCGCCCCAAGAATTGGCGGCAAATGAAATAAAAATGCTGCTAAATCAATCTTCATTTAACGATACTGTTGCTTTTGAAAGCGGATTGTTTAATGTAATGGGAACTGCACTAACTTATAAATCGCCTTTAATAGATTTAACCGTAAAACAAGCAAAAGAAAAGTTTAGTGATGTAGATTTTATAACCATTGCTATTAAAAGAGAAAATGTTTCTCAAACTATAATCCCTAGAGGAGACACTACCTACCAAGTGCATGACCAAGTTTACTTTTCTGTACCAAATTACAGTATGAAAGACTTGTATCCAATTCTTGGTAAGAAACAGTTCAATATTAAAAATGTAATGATTCTTGGGGGAAGTAGCATTGGCGAAAAAACAGCAAGAAATCTTTGTGAAGACAATTTTAAAGTAAAGTTGATTGAAAAAGACAGGGAAAAAGCAGAAAGCTTAGCAGAAAGTTTAATAAATACTTTGGTTATTAACGGTGATGGAAGGGATTTAGAATTATTAGAAGAAGAAAACATCAGAGAAATGGATGCCTTTATCGCGGTTACAGGAAATTCTGAAACCAATATTATGACTTGTTTAGTTGCAAAATCAAAAGGCGTTAAAAAGACAATCGCTTTGGTTGAAAACATGGATTATATTGATATTTCGCAAACTATTGGTATTGAATCTCTTATAAACAAGAAGTTAATTGCTGCAAGTAATATTTTTAAACATATTAGAAAAGGCGAAATTTTAGAATTAGCCAACCTACATAATATTGATGCAGAAGTTTTTGAGTTTGAAGTAAAACACAATTCAAAAGTTACAAAAGAACAAATAAAAGATTTACGTTTTCCTAGAGAAGCTGTTTTTGGCGGAATTATTAGAGACGGAAAAGCTTTAATGTCTTTTGGTAACATGCAAATACAGACTGGAGATAAAGTAATAGTCTTCTGTTTACCAGAAGCGATATCAACTGTAGAGGGTTTTTTTTAATTAAAATGGGAACTTTAAATTTAAAAATAATTTATCGCTTTTTGGGCATTACAGCCATTCTTAATGGATTGTTTATGTTTATTGCTTTTCCTTTTAGTTATTTTAATGAGGAAGATGCAGCTACCGGAATTTTAATTGCAGGAATTATTACTGTTTTAATTGGGCTTCTACTCTACTTTCTAAACAAACCTAAAAGTACAAACATTCATAAAAAAGAAGGCTACTTAATAGTAACACTCGGGTGGCTTACCCTGTCATTTACAGGAATGTTACCCTACTTATTTTCTGGCGCAATACCGCATATATCTGATGCTTTTTTTGAAACTATTTCTGGGTATTCTACCACAGGGTCATCGATTCTTACCGATATAGAATCTATGCCAAAAGGTATCCTCTTTTGGCGAAGTGTTACACATTGGATTGGCGGAATGGGAATTATTGTACTTACAATTGCAATTTTACCACTTTTAGGAATTGGAGGAATGCAACTTTTTATGGCAGAAGCTCCCGGACCATCTGCAGATAAATTACACCCAAGAATTACAGACACCGCAAAACGTTTATATTTAATATATATAGCATTAACCTTTGCAGAATTTTTTTTATTGAAAATTGCTGGTATGACTTGGTTTGATGCCATTAATCATGCAATGGCAACCCTAAGTACGGGTGGTTTTTCTACTAAAAATAGCAGTATCGCATACTATAATAATTTACCTTTTGTACAATATATTATTATCTTTTTTATGCTGATTGCGGGTACAAACTTTGTACTGATCTATTTTGCTTTAAAAGGAAAAATTCGTAAAGTTTTTCAGAGTGAAGAATTTAAATATTATTTATTTGGTATTTTAGGAACATCGGCGATTATTACTGTTTTAATTATATTTTACCAAGACCCTAATTTACAAACTACAATTGCGCACCCAAATGTTTATGGTACTACAGAAAGCGCTATTAGGCATGCACTGTTTATGGTTACTTCCGTTGTAACAACAACTGGTTTTGTGTCCGCAGATTTTACAACATGGAGTTTCTTTGCAACTGCTATTTTCTTTGCACTATTTTTTACAGGTGGCTCTGCAGGTTCTACAAGTGGTGGTGTAAAAGTGGTTAGACATATTATTATGCTTAAAAACAGCTTTTTAGAATTTAAAAAAGCATTGCATCCAAACGCAATAATACCTGTAAGATATGATGGTAAATCTGTAAGCCAAACCATTGTTTTTAATATTCTTTCTTTCTTTATTATTTACATGCTTATCTTTATACTAGCATCTGTAATTTTAACTTTTTTAGGACTAGATTTTATTTCTGCCCTAGGTGCAGCTGCCTCTTCTCTTGGTAATATTGGCCCTGGATTAGGTTCTGTAAGTCCGGTAAATAGTTTTGCACATTTATCTTCTACTGCAAAATGGTTTTGTTCTTTTTTAATGTTGATAGGTAGATTAGAGCTATTTACAGTTTTAATTCTGTTTACTCCTTTCTTTTGGCGTAAAAGCTAACTTCTATTTTTCCTTGAAATTCGAAAAAAAATAACTATTAATTTACGATAACTTTAAAATAAACGACAAATTTTAAGTTAACGTTAAATTTCTGTAAACTAAGGTTTTATCGTTTTTTTCTCTGATATTTTTTGTAAGTTTAAAAAAAACAAAAAATATGAAACAAAGAAACATTTTTAAAATTGCATTTTGCTTTTTGCTGATATCAAATATTAGTTATGGACAACTCTCGGTTACAACAACAAATACAAATTTTAGTATTAGTTTTGATGCAACAGTATCAGATGTTAATAATGGGCAAATAAATGGTACTGGATTTGAGACTGCTCCAACATTGAATAAATTAGATGCAGATGCATGGAGAACAACAGGTTTTACTGAAAACGTAGCTTTTGGTACAAGTTGTACCACAGGTGATTGTGCTAGGGGGACAAGTGCCACTTCTTCTACTGCAGGAGTTTATGCATTTGAAGTTAGTACTGGAGATTTTGCGATTGGAGTAACTCCAACAACTGCTGAATTTACACCTGGCAGTATTATATTAAAAGCCGTAAATAATACAGGATCAACTGTAACAAGTATGACTGTGTCATACGAAGTTTGGGTTTTAAACAGCCAAGGAAGGTCTAATTCTTTTAATTTTGCTCATAGTGCAAATGATGTTTCTTACGCTAATGAGACAACTCTTGATTTTACGTCGATAGCTGCTTCAGATGCACTAGGCTGGTCTAAAACTGATAAAACAATAACTATCAATGGTTTAACTTTAGCTAATGGAGGAACATATTACTTGCAATGGTATGGAGATGATGTTGCAGGAAGTGGTTTTAGGGATAGATTTGCTTTAGATGATATTGTTGTAAATATGGTTGCAGGTGCTGCTACACCTGGCATCACATTAACCCCGGTTTCAGAAAACACAAACGAAAGTGGAACAACTGCAACTTTTACTGCAGTTTTAAATGCACAAACTACAACAAACGTAGTATTAAATATTTCTAGTGCTAATACAAATGAAGTAACAGTTTCACCAGCAACATTAACTTTTACGAATGCAAACTGGGAAACTCCACAACAAATAACTTTAACAGGAGTTAATGATGTTTTATTTGATGGAAATCAAAACGTTATCATTACAGTTTCTGTGGATGATCCTTCATCTGATGATAACTATGATGCAGTTTTAGATGTTACAAGAACTGTAACTAACGAAGATGATGATGTTGCGCCTTCAATAGGGTTTGGAACAACAACAAGTTCAGAAAACGAAACCAATGTCACTTTTACAAGTGCTAATATTCCAATTACAGTTAGCAATTACTCTGCTGAGCAAATAGATATCAATGTATCTGTTACAGGTGGTACTGCAGAAATGGGTGATTATACTTTTACATCACCAACTGCATTATCATTTACTGCAAATGGTACTCAAAACATTACTGTTGACATTAATGATGATGCTGATACCAATAACGAAACTATCATTTTTACAATCACAGAAACTAGTTCTGTAACAGGATTGATTATTTCGCAAGCAACACATACACTTACTATTGTGGATGATGAAGCACCAGCTGCATACAATAGCGTGGGGACGTTTGTAAAAATAACAGATGTTACCGAAATTGTGGATAGTGGTTACTATGTTTTGGTTGATGAAACTCAAGAATTGTTTGCAATGAATAATACTCACGATGGTACTTTATTAAATAAAACTGATGTTACACCATCTTCAAATACATTAACAAATCCAGCAATTTCAATTGTTTGGGAAATTAAAACTAATGGAGGGGGTAAATCAATTTTTAACTCGCAAACTGCAAAATACGTCTCTTATACTGGTAGTAGTAACAATATTCAAATTGTTGATGATGTTACTACAGATAACCAAAGATGGACAATAACTTATGTTACAAATGAATTTCAGATAACCAACATAGCTTTAAATACAAGAAGATTGCAATACAATTCTGGTAGTCCAAGATTTGCAGCTTATACAGGTACTCTAAGAGATATTGATTTATACAAATTAGTTACTTCTACTACTTGGACAGGTAATGTAGATACAAACTGGTCAACTGCTGGAAACTGGAGTGATGGAGTACCAACAGTATCAAAAAATGCTTTAATTCCAGACGTTACAAACGCACCAGTAATTAGCACTTCAACAAATGCTAATGTATTTAATTTAACAATTACTGAACCTGATGGTTTAACTATCAATTCTGGAGGAACATTAATTGCCAACGGAACATCATCAGGAAACGTGACTTATAACAGAACTTTAGGCACAGAAAACTGGTATTTAGTTTCAAGCCCTGTTGCAGGAGAAGCTTATGATAATGCCTATGTTGCTGCCAATAGTTTAGCAATTAATGGATCTAATAATGCTATTGGAACTTATAATGATGCAGCTGCAACAGGCAGTAAATGGTCTTATATGCAAACAAATGCAGGGGCTACTTTTACAAGTGGCACAGGGTATACTGTAAGAAGAGCGACTGCAGCAGGTGCAGGAGATATTTATTTTACAGGAACTATTAACACTTCAGATGTTCCACTATCATTAGCAACTGCTGGTACTGGTTTTAATTTAATAGGCAATCCTTATACTGCTCACTTAAACAGTGCTTCTTTTTTAACTGATAATACAAGCAATTTAGTTTCTCAAACTCTTTGGGTTTTTAATCAATCTTCTGGAAATTATGAAACTTATGTAACTGCAAGTGCTTTTATGCTAGCTCCTACTCAAGGATTTTTTGTAAGAGCAAGTGCAACAAGTTTAAATATTGCAGAGTCTTATCAAGCTATAACTGGTGGCACTTTCCAAAAATCAGCTAAAACAGAAGTAAAATTAATGATGACTGACGGAACTGCTGATAGATTTGCTAAAGTATATTATTTAGACAACGCAACCACTAGTTTTGATAATGGTTATGATGGAGAAACTTTTGGAGGTATTTCTACTACTTTAGATGTATTTACACAATTACTTTCTAATGATGAGGGTAAAAAATACCAACTACAATCCTTACCAAACTCAGATTATGAAAACATGGTAGTTCCTGTTGGAGTCATTGTAAATGCTGGTAAAGAAATTACATTTACTACAGAAGCTATCAACTTACCATCTGGTATTAATGTGTATTTAGAAGATAAACTTACCAATACTTTTACAAGATTAGATGAAGCAAATAGCAATTACAAAGTTACGTTAACAGAAAACGCAAACGGAATTGGTCGTTTTTATTTACATACAAAATCGAGTGCTTTAAGTGTTAATAATATAACTATGAACGCTATAAGCATATACAAAACAACGAATTCTACTTTAAGAATTACTGGTTTATCTCAAGGAAAAGCAAGTATTAGTATGTATACAATGCTAGGAAAACAAGTTTTAAATTCTAATTTTTCTTCTAATGGAGTGTCAGATATTGCCTTGACTAAATTGGCAACTGGTATTTACATTGTGCATTTAGCATCAGAAAATGGCACTTTAAATAAAAAAATAACTTTAGAATAAAATCAATAGACTTTTAAAACGAAAACATCATGGAAAATAAAACTTTAAATAATCAAGAAATTACTCGTAAAGAAGCTATTCAAAAAATAGGTAATTATAGTAAATATGCAGCTTTAACTGCTTTAGGTACTTATTTAATATTAAATCCACTAAAGGCGCAAGCTTCAAGTCCAGAAGCTCCTGGAATAGGTTTTTAATACTAAATTTTTAGTAATTACAAAAAACGTCTCAACTTTTTGGGGCGTTTTTTTTATTTATAAGTTCTAAATAGCTACTTTTATTTTTTATGAAAAAAATAACCACACTATATAAAATTATAGAAGATAAAACCTTTGCTTGGTTTAAAGATAACAACGAATATTTAGTTTTAGAAAACACCACAGCAGATGTTTTAAAAAAACTTCAAGATGGAAAATCTGTACAGCAAATTGCAATCGTTTTATCGAAAAAATTAAATGTCCCTTTAGATAAAACAATCGAATTAGTTTTAGAACTTGACAAAAAGTTTTTTAAAAAAAACACTTCTAAAAACTCAGAATTAGATAATAATCATAAAGATATAAAAAGACCCGAAAACTTTGAATTTATAAAGTATTATAAAGTTAATAATAGTGTTTTTAAGGTTTCTTATTTAAATGAAAAAGAACTTTCTTTTGTGCATCCTAAATTTGCACATTTGGTTATTGAGGGACTAACAGCGTTTCATAACGAATTTGAAGTTTTTATAGATCAAAATTTAATCTTTCTTTATGTAAATAACATCTTTATTGGCTCATGGGGCAATAAAGATATTCATTATTTTCAGGGCAAATTTTCTATGGAGTTCATTCAGAAAATTCATCAAAAAGAAGAAAGTGAATGGTTAGGAGTTTTTCATGCGTCAGCAATTAGTAATGGTAAAAAAGCGATGCTTTTTTTAGGAGATTCTGGTAACGGCAAAAGTACTTCTTTAGCATTGTTACAAGCAAATGGTTTTACTTGTTTAGCAGATGATTTTGTGCCTGTTGATGCAGATAAACAAGAGATTTATAGTTTTCCGGCAGCCATCTCAATCAAAAAAAATAGTTTAAAAACATTGTTACCAATTTACCCTGAATTAGAAACATCCGCAGAATACAACTTTGTACGATTAAATAAAATAGTTCGATATTTAAAGCCAAATAATAATGATTTTTTTGCGCACTTGCCTTGTGATGGCTTGGTTTTTATAAAATACACAAAAGATGCCGAGTTAAGCTGTACTGAGATTTCTAAGATTGACGCTTTTAAGCAATTAGTGCCTGATTCTTGGTTATCGCCAAAAAAAGAAAATGCACAACTTTTTTTAGATTGGTTTTCAAAGCTAAACTGTTATCAACTATCGTATTCAAATAACGAAAAAATGATTGAAACGATTACCAAATTATTTAAAAATGAATTATAAGGAAATACTTTTTTTTGTTGCAAAGTGTTTAACGATTAATCACGAAAAACATAATAAAACACTAGTTGAAAACCAGTTAAAATCAGAAATTATTGATTGGGATTCAGTTGTAAAAGTAAGCACTGCTCATTATGTTTTTCCTGCATTGTACTGTAATTTAAAAAAAGTCAATTTTATTCATTATCTACCATCAGAATTAGTAGAATCCATGAAACATATTACTGATTTAAACCGTGAAAGAAATCAGCAAATAATTGAGCAAGCCAAAGAAATTAATGAATTGTTGTTGACAAATAATGTAACTCCTATTTTCTTAAAAGGAACCGGTAATTTATTAGAAGGTTTTTATGTAGATATTGCCGAAAGAATGGTTGGTGACATTGATTTTATTTTTTCAAAAGAAGAGTACCCAAAAGCCATAGAAATATTAACAAATTTTGGATATTTAAAAGTTCATGATTCTACTTATGATTTTCCTCAATTTAAACATCATCCGAGATTACAAAAAGAAAATAATATTGCTGCGGTAGAAATTCACAAAGAACTGTTATTAGAAGAATTTGCCGATGAGTTTAATTATAAAGTTGTTCAAAAAGATTCACAAAAAATAAATGATGTACATGTTTTGAGTTATGAGAATCAACTTGCTTTGTCAATTATTGCAAAACAAATTAATGATAAAGGTTTTTATTATACAAACATTTCTTTAAGAAATGCATATGATGTTTTTCTACTTTCTAAAAAAACAAATACCATCGTAGCTTTTGATAAATTTGACAAACTTAAAAACCCCTTAAACTGTTTTTTAGCAAGTTGTTATGAGGTTTTTAATTTACCTAAATCTTTAGAATACAACGCTACGGATGAAATAGAAACCTATTTACATACTTTTGATGAGTATTTAAATGATGAAATTCTAAGAAACAAAAGCCATAAAAAAACAGATAGAAAACTTTTTATAAAGAGTAGATTAGATATTATTTACAAATCATTGTTCGATAAAGATCATAGAAATTGGTTAATTAAAAGAACTACTGATAAAACTTGGCAAAGAGAAAAACTAGTTCAATTGGGGTTAAAAAAACCTAAACTAACCTCTTAACTTCCTCAAAATTCAATCCTCCATAATTACCAGAGCTCATTAAAACGAGTGCCGAATTTTTTAAATTTTGACTGAATAAAAAGTTCTTAAATTCTTGCGGATTTGTATAAATAACTAAATCGTCTCTTTCAAAAGCGTTTGCAATTTGTTTTGCTGTAACTTCTTCTAATTGCTTAATTTTTACTGCATGAGGAGAATAAAAAACAACCGCTTTATCTGCAAAATCTAATGCTCCTTTGTATTCTGATAAAAATTCTGCATTTAAACTAGAATATGTATGCAACTCTAAACAAGCCAAAACAGTTCTTTCTGCGTATTGCTCTTTTACTGCTTTTGTGGTTGCCGCAACTTTACTTGGCGAATGTGCAAAATCTTTAAAAATAACCGTTGAATGGTTTTCTACAATCTTTTCTAAGCGCTTACTTGCGCCTTTAAAACTTACAATTGCTTCATAAAAATCATCTTCATCAATTCCCATGTGCTGACAAATCCATTTTGCGCCTGCTAGGTTTTGAAGATTGTGTTTCCCAAAAATTTCTAAAGGTAAATCTCCTTCTTCAGTTACTAAATAGGTAATTCCGTTTTCTATAAAATGTTCAGGTGTTTTATATGCGTACTTTTTAATGTGATTTTCTGATAATTCTACAACCTCTTTTACAATCTCGTCCTCTATATTGTAGACCATACTTCCGCCGTTAACCATAGAATCTGTGAAAATTTTAAACTGCTCTACATAATTTTCGAAAGTAGGAAAAACATTAATATGATCCCAAGCAATACCGCTTAACAACGCAATATTTGGTTTGTATAAATGAAATTTCGGACGCATATCAATAGGTGAACTCAAATATTCATCACCTTCTAAAACAATAAAATCGTTTTCGTTGGTTAAATGAACCATAGTTTCAAAGCCTTCTAATTGTGCACCAACCATATAATCTACTGCTTTTTCATGATAATTTAATACATGTAAAATCATCGAAGTAATTGTAGTTTTACCATGAGAACCACCAATAACAACTCGTGTTTTATTGATAGATTGCTCATATAAAAACTCAGGATACGAATAAATTTTTAATCCTAATTCTTGTGCTTTCAATAATTCAGGATTATTTTTTTTAGCATGCATGCCTAAAATAACCACCTCTAATTTTGATGATATTTTCTCTGGAAACCAGCCAAATTCTTGAGGTAACAATCCGTATTTTTCTAATCTAGATTTTGAAGGATCATGAATCGTATCATCACTTCCAGAAACTTGGTATCCTTTTTGGTGTAAAGCAATAGCTAAGTTGTGCATTGCACTTCCGCCAATAGCAATAAAATGAATTATCATTGAACAAATTTTGAGATGTAAAAATACAAAAGCTTTCTACAATATATAGTACCTTTAGATCAAAACTATATTAAAAATTAGTTTTACAAAATAAATCCTAGAACTCTAATTTTTGACTATTTAATAGCCTTGTTTAAGTGTGATTTAAAAAAAATCTGATTATAAAAATAACTAAAACACTATTATTGACACTCTTCTTTTCTTAAACCATAAAGCCTAAAATTATGAAGTTGATAGAATGCCTAAAGGAGTTTATATTTTTGAATATAATGTTCCTGAAAATAACGCGGGTAATTTTAGTGCCGGAAATACCATAATACAAAGTATGTGCGCACCTTAATTTAGCAGTCATTGTAAAGGTTTAATAATTAATATGTTAGAGAAATAACAGTTTGATTTAACAAAAGTTTAAAATAATGGAAATGAAAAATAATAATCATTTCTTAGATTTGTATTTATATTTAACTCAAAAACATAAAATTATGAAAAAAGTAGTATTCATATTTGGTTTATTATTAGCGGCAACTTTTACTCTAAGTGCGCAAGATATTGCTGATAATGCAATTGGTTTGCGCTTAAGTGACGGAAGTGGAGCGGGCGGAGAAATTTCGTATCAAAAAGCTTTGGGAAGTAACAACAGATTAGAAATTGATTTAGGTTTAGCAAACGAATTTGCTGATTTTAAAGCAACTGGTTTATATCAATGGGTTTGGAGTTTAGAAGAACAATTTAACTGGTATGCTGGTTTTGGTGGAGGAATTGTTTCTGCAAGCGAAACCGGTATTTATGGCGCAGGAATAATCGGAATTGAATACAATTTTAGCGCACCCGTTTTACTTTCTTTAGATTATAGACCAGAAATTGGTGTTGCTGGTGGTTTAGATGGATTAAACTCTAGCTTTTCTCTAGCTGTTAGATATCAATTTTAATGACCTTTTTTTTTAAAAATAAAAATTCCTCTAAATTAGTTTTTAGAGGAATTCTTTTTTGGTGGATATGTAGCCAAAATATTTTTTATAGTTTCATTAAAATGAAGTTCTTTTTGTTCTGGTGTTCTTTTTTCTTTGATTTTAGAATTTAAAATTCCCTCCCAAATAACTTGATCTGTTTTAGAATTCACAAACTCAATAACAAATTCCTCATTTAGCTTTTTAGCAGCAATTGGTATTCCGCCAGAAAGACCAAAACCACCATTTCCTAATCCTATTCCTACCACATTATTATTTTGTATTTCTGATATTGTAGAAGTAACATTAATAAAAAAATCAGGATTTTCTAAAATTGCAAACTCCTTTTTTTGCATTTCTAAATTAAGAGCAGCGATTACTCTTTTTGTATCCAATCCATTTAAACCTTTGCCAACATCATTATAGTAATTGTACGTTTTAAAATCAGAGAAATTAAGGGTATTGTCATAATCTGTCATTACTTTAGCCGATGTACAGCTATTAGTAAGATAAAAAAAAGATATTTTAAACTCTTCATTCTTTGCTGTTTTTACTTTTTATCAAGAACAACTCTTGTTGGCGTATCATTACCATTGATGATACTTTCTGTGCCTTTTGCAACCGCCTGAATTGTTTGTGTAATTACTGTCATATTTAAAGTTTTAGCTTCATCAGAAGCTTGATGATAATCTTTATCTACGTCAATAGGAGTTGTAGAAAAGGTATGCGAAGGCACCCCTAAACGAGCTAAAGACGCATTGTCTGATCTAAAAAATAAATTAAAATTTGTATATGGATCTGGAAATAATTGATATCCTGTTCCTACTAAATTCTTCTGAATTATTTTTCCAAAATCTGATCTTTCAAAACCTGTTAACCAAGCTGTATTTGGACCAAAACTTGGTACTTTTCCTATCATTTCTAAATTAATTCCTGCAACAAACTTGCTAGCATCAATTCCTTTCCCAAAGTGAGTAGAACCAATTAAGCCCATTTCTTCGGCTGTGAAAGCAACAAAAATAATTGTTCTTTCATTCCCAACTTTTTTAAAATATTCTGCTAAAACTAAAACGCCTGTTACTCCAGAAGCATCATCATTTGCACCATTATAAATGCGATCTACATCATCTTCTTTTTTACTAATTCCGAGATGATCATAATGTGCAGAAATAATAACATACTCCTCTTTTTTGCTCTTGCCTTCTAAAACACCAATAATATTTGCGCTTGTAATTTCTTCTTTACCTCTTTTAGAAGAAAAATTAAAAGTTTGTCTGTAGGTTTCTAAATCTTCAAAAGTGGTTAAACCAATTCTTTTAAATTCATTTTCTATATATTTTGCAGCTTTTTCAATTCCACGAGTTCCAGATTTTCTGCCCTCCATTTCATCAGAAGCCAATGTATATAAATGCTTTTTAACAGTTATCGAATCTATAAAAAAAGCATTTTTCACAACTTCTATTTTGGTTGATATTAGGGCTGTTTTAGTAACTTTCTTTGCACTATTACAAGAAATTATAAATGCTGATGCAGCTAAAGTGATAAATATTCTCTTCATTTTTTTGTCTTATTAAAAGTCTAAATATAACGCTAATTTTTTACGTATTTTTGCCTAAAACTTACTCAAATGATTTTATCTGAAATTCCGAATATAAAACACACAAACGAAAACAACTTTTTTCTTTTAGCCGGACCTTGTGCTATTGAGGGCGAAGAAATGGCATTAAGAATTGCTGAAAAAATAATTTCTATTACTGATACATTAAAAATTCCTTTCATTTTTAAAGGAAGTTTTAAAAAGGCAAACAGAAGTAGAATTGACAGTTTTACGGGAATTGGAGACGAAAAAGCACTAAAAATTTTACGTAAAGTTTCCGAAACTTTCGGTGTACCAACGGTTACAGACATTCATGAAATTTCTGATGCAGAAAAGGCTGCTGAATATGTAGATGTTTTACAGATTCCTGCGTTTTTAGTGCGTCAAACAGATTTAGTAATTGCTGCTGCGCAAACAGGAAAAGTGGTCAACTTAAAAAAAGGGCAATTTATGAGTCCCGCTTCCATGAAACACGCAGTTCAAAAAGTACTAGATGCGGGTTCTAATAAAGCTTGGATTACAGATCGCGGAACCATGTTTGGCTACCAAGATATGATTGTCGATTTTAGAGGAATTCCTGAAATGCGTAAATTTGCTCCAACAATTTTGGACGTAACACATTCTTTACAACAACCAAACCAAACTGCCGGAGTTACTGGCGGAAGACCAGATATGATTGAAACAATCGCTAGAGCAGGAATTGTAAATAACATCGATGGATTATTTATTGAAACTCATTTTGATCCTGCAAATGCAAAAAGCGACGGAGCAAACATGCTTCATTTAGACAATTTAGAAAGTTTATTAAGCAATTTGGTTGCCATTAGAAAAACCATAAATAACCTATAGAATCTTGCTACAAAGTCTGTTTTAAACTTATAGCTATTATCTTTTAATAACTTATACCTGCAAGATTTTATAAACATTGCAGGTATAAATTCACTAATTATTGCTTAAAGACGTAAATTTCGTTTAGATGCTTATTTAACCTTTTTGCTAATGAAAACCTTTCACTATCAGAATATGTATCATCCACGTAAAAATATGCATTTTAGATTTGAGTTCTAAATCAACCTCGGTTAAAGCTATTTCAATTAAAATCTGCAAATACATAAAAACCAATCTAAAATGTTTTGGTAGATTTAAGGTGTAAGCTTCTAAAGGTTTCATTTTTTTGTATATTAGCAACCTTTATAAAAATTTATGACCAAACGAGATAATTTTCAATTAAATTTTTCTTTGAAAGGATATTCAAGTATTCAAATTGGATTGTACTTTTTATTAGCTGCTTTTTCTATTAAAAAAACACTTGAAGGTTTTTTAATCGACGACAACCCAATGGGTATGCTATCCTCTGAAATAATTGAAATTTTAATACTAGCTATTATTTTCTTAACAATAGTACTTTCTGCTTTAGCGTTATTTTTTAAAGGGAGAAGAAAAGCAAGAAAGCAAGAATACAAGCTTTGGAACAGTAAAACTAAAAATAATTTTTGGAGATTTTCGACTAGCTTTGTAGTAATTTTTTCAATCCTTATTTACCTAACTACTCAAGATTTTTCAGATTACTTGGCACCTACTTTTTTATTTTTGTATAGTATTTCACTACTATTTCTGAAAATTAAAAAAAGTCAGAATCTTTTTGTCTTATCCGGTATCAGCTTGCTACTTGCAATAATTTGCATATTAATTCCAAACTACTGGTATTCATCAATTTACATTTTGGGTATTGCCCACATTACGTATGGTTTAGTCGTTAAGAATTAAAATTTTCTTCTTATTTTTCTAATCATATCCTCTAAACCATTTAATTTTAGTTCGTAAACGAGTTCTAATTGTTGTCCTAATTTTCCTTTAGGAAACCCTTTATTATGATACCAAACAACATAATGTTCTGGCAAATCGATTAAAAAAGTGCCTATATATTTTCCAAAAGGCATTTTCATATTTGCTAAATCTATAAGAAATTGTTGATTTTCAAGATTACTATTTTCCATCTACATAATCTTGTAAGTAAGAAAAACGTTCGGTCAACTTTCCATTTTCTGTCATTTTTGCACGAGCTAAAACACCATCTTTGTCATTATTAAAAAAAGCAGGAATAACATTTTGTAAAAACATTTCTCCAAAACCTTCACTTGCATCTTTTGGTAACTCACAAGGCAAGTTATCAACTGCCATTACAACAATAGCATTTTTATCTTTAAAATCTACTTCAGATTCTGATTGAGGATTGTAACCATAAAAAGGGTTTGCAATTGTGGATGCTCTTAAGGTCGATGCCACAGGACCATTTACATCACAAGAAATATCTGCCACAAATTTAATATTAAAATCTACCGATTTAGCATCTTCAGTTGTAAACAAATAAGGCGCTCCGTTTCCATAAAAATGCCCGGCAATAAAGAAATCTGTTACGTTTGCAAAACGCATAAAATCAGACTCATAGTCTTGTGGTTTGTTATAAAAATCGGAATTATCTATTATTTGTCCGTCTTTACGCTTATTATAATCTAAAACATCTAAAAAACAATAAACAGGTTCATTAAAATTCTTTGTTATATAGTCATTTACAGAAACTATTTTAATCTTCATTGCGTCTAACATTTCTTTGGCTCCGTAAGCAACTTTACCGCTTCCTGTTAATAAAATTTTAATGTTTGACACATTAATTTTCTTTAATTCAGTAATTAATTCTTGCTGATTTTCTAAAGTTTCTGCCTTCGGTAAACTAAAAGTACCTTTTGAAGCACCAATTGCTCTAAAACCATTGTACGCACCAACAATACCAGCATAACGACCAAAACCTATTAAACGAGCACCATTTTCTTTAACGATAGTTTCGTGGTCAAACAACTCTATATTTTTCTCTAAAATTGCTTTTAGTAATATTCTGTTATACGGTTGTTTTTTGATAGTATGGCTAAAGAAAAAATATTTTTTATTATTGATTAAAGCACTTATTGGCACTTCTTTTACACCAAATAAAACATCACAATCCGTTACATCGTTAGAAACTTCAAATCCTAATTCTTCATATTTCTCATCAGTAAAAACTCTAATGTTAGAACTTTCAACTTTTATTTCTGATGAAGGAAATTGCTGTTGAAATTCTTTTAATTTTTCTGGTGAAAAAACGACTCTTCTATCAGGTGGGTTTTTTCGTTCTTTAATGATGGCAAACTTCATTTTTATATGTTTTAGGAGCTACTGAAATGCTGATGTAAATTCAGCTTAAACAAGCTAAGTAGTATTGGTATAATATTTGTTCGAAGATATTAGATTTTATAGTGATAAGCAACTGTATTTTTTTATACTTTTGCGAAAGGTATTTTTAATACAAAAAATATTTCTTTGACAAAATAAAATGAAGGGTTGATGAGTTCCTGAATCAAGTTCAGGATTAATTCAATTACGCAAATTAAAATTTGCTATTTCATTGAGGGGACGACTGGTTTTGACAGCAAGATCAGTAGATTTGTAAGCATATCGAGTTATGAAATAACACTCGTAAAACCTAATTTCAACTTTTTAAACGGCGAAGATAACTACGCTTTAGCTGCTTAATCCGAAATATAGTAGGATTAGCCTCGGCACACTAGGTGTGCAAGCTTTATGTCCACGAACAGCCTTGGTTTATGGCGTTTCACTTTTGGGCATCGTAAATATAAACATAGAAAATCTGATACTTTGGCAGGTTTTTGAAACTAAAGAAGTTAAGCTAAAAATGGATTGTTCTTAATCAGCTTTTGGTCGAAAATCAAGAAAGAAATAAATATGTAGAAAGCTTTTTGACTGCTTGTTTGGACCCGAGTTCGATTCTCGGCGTCTCCACTAACACCTGTGTATCTTGTTGATATACAGGTGTTTATAAATATAGGTGACAAATAAGGTGACAAATATTTATAGAGAAAATACTCAATAACCCCTCGAAAAAACTTAACCCATTTAACTTTTTTAACAGAAAGTAATTACTTAGTGTTTATAGCTGTTTTATGACTATAAGATACAAACATCTAATATTCAACCCTATTCAAGTATCTTGAAGAACTACTATCGGGGTCACTATTACTATTGTTTTTATTGAGTTATAGAGGTTTTTAGACGCTATTTAGCCGATAATTCAAATATAATAAGTTATAGCATATAAAATGGGTTCTGTCGCATCTAATGTAAGGAAAAATCAAATCTTTTATATTTACAACAAAAAAGAGATGTTCAAAGGTCATTGTTTCCCAAAAGCTATCATATTACAAGCTGTCTATTTTAAATTAAGATTTAGTCTTAGCTATAGAGACGTAGAAGAACTTCTATCTATCAGAGGAGTCAAAGTTGATCATGCTACTATTCAGCGCTGGGTATTCAAATTCACACCCCTTGTAGAGCAACAATTCAGAAAGCGAAAAAAATTAGTTGGAAAAAGGTGGAGACTAGATGAAACCTACATTAAGGTAAAGGGTGAGTGGAGATATTTATACAGAGCAGTTGATAAAGAAGGAAATACTGTAGACTTCTTGTTAACCAAAAGAAGACAACGTATATCTGCACAGAAATTTTTAATCAAAGCCATAGAGAATAATGTTAAGCCAGAACTTATAAACATCGATAAGAGTGGGGCGAATAAAGCTGCGATAAAACTATACAATCGAAGAAACTATTCAAACATAAAAATAAGGCAATGCAAATACCTCAATAATATTGTAGAACAAGACCATCGAATGATAAAGTGGCGTATAATGCTAGGTCTAGGATTTAAAGAATTTGAATCAGCAAAGAGAACCATATCAGGAATAGAAGTAGTTAGAATGATAAAGAAAAATCAACTGGTGAACCCTGAAAGTTCAACCTACAAATCATTTATATCATTAGCTTCTTAAAAAATTAAATTAGTTTAAAACTTGATGCTTAATTTTAGCAGATGCGACAGAACCGAATTTTAGCACCATAAGCAAGTGCGACTACTTTTTTAATTAAATTTTTCATTTTATTTTGCATTTAATATTTCTTACTCTTATGGATTTTCAGATCTTTCCCGTTTTTTTATATGGTAGCTGCTCCATAGTTTTTTTATAAATTATATCGAATAGGATTGGCTGCACCTTTCTTCTTGACGTGTATGATAGATTTATTATAATAAATGGTTTTTATATCTTGATGTGCTTCCTCTCCATCAAAACCCCATCGGCTGTTACTCTTATATTAATACTTGTTAAGTTTCACAAGGTTGTTCCTATTTCAACTTGCTTACGTTATTTTCAAATTTAGAATTTTATTTTTAAATATTAGCGGATTTTCTTTAAATATTTTTGGGTCTAATTCATACCATTTTT
>Ga0222648_1000191_pt1 | contig 27757 bp, 46 predicted proteins | sample AntAcemetagen335_FD_181021 | JGI IMG/M metagenome (GOLD analysis project Ga0222648, IMG submission 181021) | Saline water microbial communities from Ace Lake, Antarctica - #335 | ecosystem: Environmental > Aquatic > Non-marine Saline and Alkaline > Saline | place: Antarctica: Ace Lake... | reverse complement strand
ATAAAATAATCGTCTAACAACGGGTTTTCGTCTTTGCCGAAATACATAGCTTCCCTTTTTTCGTTTGGCGTAACCCACCAAGCGTTTGCTAATTGGATAACCATTTTATCCATATCTTCCTGCAATTCAGGAACGCTGGTAAAATCAAAATCAATAAATATATCGTTACCGTATTTAGGCGTAAGCCATCTGTTTAACTCGTCGCGTATTTTAATGAGTTCAGGAATAACGGCGTTTTGATATAAAGCCTTTTTGGCCTCTTTCATGTTATTGTAGGTACTACTATCGGTATTGTTTAATAGTTGAACCGGAACGCCGTAAATGTTACATAAGTCCTTTATCGTTCCATTGTATTGCTCTATCAAAGCTAAATCACTAGCCGGCAATCCGAAATTGATCCATGATAGCTTTGCAGGCGTAATAATAATATCACCCGCATTTTTGCTGCCTTGGTGTTGGCTTTTAAATTTATCTTTTAGCGCTTGTGCTTGCACTTCGTTTACTGAACCATCTTCAGAAGATAATAAGCCCCTTCCCATCTGGTTCTGTAAATATTTAACTCCGGTTGTTAAAGCCTCGTTATTTGCCGTCAATGACCTTAGACCGGCCCTAAGAGGGCTTTGTCCGTATAAATGAGTTCCCGTACCGTCATAGTCTGGATTAAAGTCTTTAATATGGCAAATAGTGTCTGCCGACGCTTCAAAAGTTCCGTTGTAAATAAGTTTATACCCTTGGATTGGCTGCATCATTCCACCGCTTACAATTTCCATGTTTTGCGATGGTAATACATATAATTCAGTAAATTTATTTGCATTGGCTCCGGTATCTGGCCCCACGCCGTATATATATCTGTTTCCGGTAAGCCTTCCAAAAGAAATTACTTCTGTTAGCCATGCGGTATAAGATTGTGAAGGATTGGGCCTATCTAATAGCTTCTGCAATGGGTGTTCTAAAGCCTCGGTAAAAGCCCTTTTTTTAAGTATGTTTGCTTTTAACATTGCACCGGCATCTAATGTACCCGATGTCATTGATTTATAAGTCTTGGCGGCTCCTTTGTCGGAAATCTTATAAACTTGTAAAGGAATTGTGCAAGCGGCGTTTGATATTTTATTTATTATAGAATAAACGGTTGCGTTTGTTTGATAGCCTTCTTTTATGTAAGTGTCGTCATTTTCTTGGTTCCAAATAATAGAATTTCCTAAAAAATTATAGAGCGCTTTGTTATAATTTATATTTGTATTTTGAAGATTTTTAAATACAGATTTTGCCCTTTGAAGAAATGATGCCATTTATAAATTTTTTGTAAAAATACGAATTTTACACAACAAAAAAGTTGTTTATTAAGTTTCGTTCTATTGCATAGCTTGTTACATCAATGTGTTCATCGTGTTTTGCGTTTGGAAATGTACTCACTTGCTGAATAAATGCATCGTTCCAATTGTCTTGCACTAAAAAGACGCGGCCCCCTTCTATAAAAGGGGAAGAGGCTCTTGCCCTTTCTATTTTTGAATACCGGACAAAATTAGTAGAAAGTTCGGCTACATTAAAATTTGTTTCGCGCCTTAATAACTGGACTAATGATTTTCCTGATGCTTTTGGTTCAACTAAAATTAGATTTATAGTTACGCCGCACGATAGTACAAATGAAGAAATGAAATTCTTTAATTCTGGCATTTCTAAATATTTGTCTATTGATTTTAAAATATAAAGATTGCCATCTTCACCTTTGCCGCTTATTTGTATGCCGGTAGGATCGTTTTTAGTGTCTTTAGTGTAAGCCCCATCAATAAACATTTCCCAATTTATATTGTTTGGAACCTCGGCTTTATTAATAATTTGAAACCAGTCTTTGCGCCATTCGCCACCCTCTAATGGAGCCGGCTCTTGCATATATTGACCTGAAAACGTGTATCTATCGGCTTGTCTTATTGCTTCTAATTCTTCAAAGGTGTGTTTGTTTTCCCATAATGGTACATTGTTTTCATCTAAGGCTGCGATTTTTAAGTGATGCCAATCTTCGCCACTACCACCATCTAGTAAAAAACCGCTTAAATCTTCTTCATGCAGTCTTTGCATTATTAAAATGATAGGTACATCTCGACTATTTACCCTTGATCTAATTGTTGTGTTGTACCGATTGTTTATAAAACTTCTTTTAACTTCAGAAACGGCATCGTCAGGTTTTAATGGATCGTCTATAATAATAGCACCCCCGGAACCCGCTCCAAAACCAGTAATTGCACCACCAGAAGCCGTCGCGTAAACACCGCCGCCGCTGTTGGTGTACCATTTCTTATTGCTTTGACTATCTTTTTTTAATTCAATAGGCCAAAGGCTTTGAAAAGAATCACTTTGCACGTATTCTTTTGTTAAACTTGAATTATCAAGGGCTAAAGCATCTGAGTAAGATAAATGTATAAATTTTGCTTTTGGATTTTTTGCCAATGACCATGCAATAAACATTTTAACGGCAATTTCTGTTTTTCCGTATCTTGGCGGTATATTGATAATAAGGCGCGTTATTTCGCCCTTAGCTACCTTTTCAAGGGTGCTGGCCAATTCTTTATGAAATTCTGCCACCTCAAACTTACTTCCCGTATTTTCTTTAAATAAATACCTCGTAAAAAACAATAAAGAATTTTCGCATTTTTCTTTAATGATTGCATCAATACTCATTGTTTAATATTTCGTCTATTTTTCCTTTGGCTTCTTCAGACATTTTCCCGATTTGCATATTTGTTTGCACTTTCATTTCCGCTAATGCTTTTCCAAAAGCGTAATCCCGAAAGTCAGCTAATGCTTTGCTTCTTGTTTTGGAATTGCTCATTTCGTTAATTATTAGGCGCAAAGCAAAGGGCTGTTTAAGATCTAATGCTATTAGCTTTAATTCTTCTTCTGGCAAATTAAATATAAGGCCATACGCTTCTACTAATTGAGTTTTAGTGAGGGCCTCATGCCCTTCGGCCTTTAGCTTTTCATTAAATTGCGCAAATGATTTTTTAGGTACGCCTTTTTTATTAATGTTTTGAGGGTTTTTATCAAATCCATTAGTGTTTACTTTCGGGTGTTCATTTATTTTCCCTCTGCCTCCTGCCATATTCAGTTGTTTTTCAGTTGCTTAATTGCTATATTTTATTGCCACAAGTAGGGCAAATTTCTTTGTCTTTTATTACTTCTTCTTTTGCTTCTTCTTCTTCTGCAAACAGATCATTAGGAAGGTCTAAGCCCCAATCTGTTATTTGAGCAACATTATAATCGTTTGCCAAAATATCCCAATCCCATGAGCCAAAGCCAACATTGTCTTTTATAATAAACTCACGCTTTTGCGCCTCGCTTAATCCAATAGCTTTGTCAATCCATACTTCTTTTAAACCAACCTCTAAACAAGCCTTTAAACGCATATTACCGCCTAAAACAATCATTTCTTTATCAACTATGATCGGCCTAAGTTCTAACATTTCTGGAAACGCCTTAATGCTTTCAACTAACTTTTTAAATTTATCGTCTTTGATAAATCTTGGGTTGTTTTTATTTGCTATTATTGATTTAATAGGTGCTAATTCTTTCATGGTTTTGTTGTGTGTTTAGCGTAAAGGTAAGTATATAACTCATAAATCTTAGATTGCAGCGCCTCATTTGTGTAAGATTTTCCAGATTTTGTAATAATTCCCATTTCATCAACTAACAAAAATATACCGGAATTTGTTGGCTCAGGCAATATTTTAATATTGTTTTGAATACACCAAACCATTGAATTAATTTCTAAAGTAGAAGGTTTAAATTGCGATATTTTTTTTCTTTTAGCCATTTATTTTGCTGCCGCCTGATTAACCAAAATATGTAATACGCCAATAAGTATTGCTAGTTGTATTTCATCTTCATAGGCCATGCAAATAGCCGCTATTACAACCATTAAAGTAACTATTGTTTTAACTTTATTTTCCATTTTCAATATGTTTTTGGTGTAATTCAATTCCTTTTTTAATACCATCTAAATAAGCATTGCCTTCTGTTATTGTAAACCCATTAGGAAAATAAATATTTAATAAGGCTTCTTGGTGTGCGTCTGTTAATAACATGATGTTTTGTTTTTTAAATTGTTAAAACATACTCATATCGGATAGTTAGGCACAATTTAACGAAGTAAAATACCAAGTAATGTTTTAATCTCTTCTATTGAATACTTACCAAACCCAACACTTTGGTCAACTCTACCATCGTGCCAATATTCCATCCACAAATTATAATGTATGTCACTAATCAATGAAGTTCCATCAGTTGGTAAATCTACCTTGTATAAATGCGAATCTTCTATTTGTCTAAATCCCTTTGATAATAAAAAACTGTGCCTAACATCGGCTATAAAATCATTGCCGTTTTCTTGCTTATCCGAAGTTTTATTTGCTTTACTCATTTTGTTTTTAATTTAAAAGTTAGAGCGTATTAATCGGCAACGCTTCATAGCCGTAACCGTTAGCAAACATTGAAACGTTCACTTCGTTTTGCTAACAACGGGTATATTTAATGCTTTAATGTCTGCTATAAATCCAGTATTGCAAAATACTTTTATTCCGTCAGGCGTAAAATCTCCGTTCATATTCAAGTCTGGTCTACGCTTTAGAATGTTTTTGTTTTCTAATTCGTATTTTTCAATTAGTTTTTCTTTTGTCATTGTTCTATATTTTAAAATTATCGTTATTAAATTGCACTAAATATACCCAAACTTGTAAAATATTAATATTATACCCGTAATGATATAAAATATTCCTTTCAAACACTTTTTATACCCGAAAAGGTATATTTAATTGATTGTTAAGTTCTTCTACTAAGTCGGTGGTTTTAATTAGTTCAGAAATTAATTTATTTTCTCTATAAATTATACTTTGTGGTTTTCCTAATTCACATATTTTAATTATTTTGTTTTTCATATTTAATAAATTTAGTGTTTATTGATGCCGCTAAAAAGGCAAATCATTTTTATTGTCTATTTGTGGAACGTAAGCCGGCGTGAAAACTGGTGCGTCAAATCTTACATCACCTACATTTAAAGACTTGTAAACACCACCATTTGGAAAATCAGGCGCTATATTAAAGCTGCCAAGTCCCCCGTTGTCCTTTCTTTTTATTTTTTCTACATAAACCTCAACTGCATCACTACCATATTTCGTTTTATTGCCAATATGCCTAAAGCAAATTAAACCATTGTATGCTTTATTAAAGAAATCTGCCGAACCGCTAATATCGTAAAGAGTTGGCTTTTTATACTTACCCTCATGGCTTTCTATTTTTCGTGGGTGCGCCACTAAGAATAAATGAGTGTTTGTTTGTTGGCAAAATTGAGTTATTTGGCTCAAAGCCTTTCCGATATAACTATGATCTCTTTGATCGCTATGATCTAGCATATTCCATGGGTCAATTACCAATACATTAACGCCTTTTTGAAAAACTAAATCCCGGAAGTGATTTAAAATAGCTTCTAAAGTTAGGTTTTTAAGGTCTATTTTGACCCAAAAAAAATGATCTTCTATAAAGTCTTTAGTATTATTAAGGTCTTTTGTTGTACAATTTCTTTCGTTTAGCTTGTTAGCAATTCTTTTTATATGACCTTCATAGGGCCAACTTTCAGGGCTAAACATTGCAATTCTAAAATCATAGTTAATAGCTAAATTTACACCTATTTGGTCTATAATGTCAGATTTACCAGCGTTTGGTATTCCCGTTACAACAGTCCATTCACCAAAAGACATTTTAAAATAATCGTCACTTTCGCCAAGTTTGATTGAATAGTTTTCAATTCCCTTTTCGTTAAATCGTAAAACATTATCCCAAATATCAGAAACATTTAGCACCCCTTCCAGAGGGAAGTTTTTAGCCGTTTTAATGGCGTTTCTCAGTTCTTCTGCTCCTTTGCCTACTAAAACCTCGTTAGCGTCTTTAAACGTGCCGAAATCAACGTATTTACACCTATAATGCCCAAACCTTCTCGCTAGTTCGTTTCTAAGTTGTAAACCGGCATCGTCATTATCAGTACAAATGATAATTTCTTTTTTATTTTCAAAGTATTGCCAGCAATTATCTAAATACTCCAACCTTTGGTTTCCTTTACTTGCGCCATTAGGTACTGAGCAAACAGAATAAAGGCCAGATTCGTGCATACTTAACGCGTCAATTTCACCTTCTACGATGTAAACCTTTTCGTTTTCTTTTATGCTATCTAAGCCATAGAATATAAGTTCAGCGCCAGAAACCATTTTAAAGTTCTTAGCGGCATCTCTATATTTTACATTTATTAATTTGCTATCCCGGTAATAATTAAAATTTACGGTATTTCTATTTTTTTTAGCTTGGGGCATATACACCTCACTTTCGCCAATTTTCCAATAAGCCAAAGTAGCCTCAGATATACCTCTGCTCTTAAACCAATCTTTTAGTTTATCGCCAATTTTAAGTTCAATTTTTGGCGGTGCAATAAATTCTTTTTTTTGTTTGAAGATAACGGAACCACCAAAGCCGCAATTGTGACAATTGTAAAATCCCTTTTCAATATTAACGCTTAACGAATCGTCGGATTTGTTTTTTCTGGTTGCATGACATTCAGGGCATTTAGTTTTTACCTCCCCAGAAGTGCGGTTGTTTAATTTTATTCCTAATTCTGCAAACTCGTTTAAATACATAATTTCGTTTTGGTTCAGCTAAAATAAAAAATTATTTTCAATTTATAGCGTTAAATGCAAAAATATTTTAATTGTTTTTTATATAGTTAAATATTTCGCTAATATCTTAATTTGTTTTTTATATAGTTAAATATTTCGCTAATATCTTCATTAGTAAAACCTAAGTTTTGGCGCATTATAAATTGGTTAATTGTTTCGCCATTTTGTAATACACATAAAATCTCGGTTGATCCATCGCCAGCCGTTATGATTTTCCATTCAGCCGCCTTTTTAATTTTAGCCATTGCGGTGGGTTTTTCAATTTCTTTTTTTATGGCCCTAAACTTTGCTAAAATACTATCTATTTTTCTTAAACCGTTCTTTGGTGTTTTTAGCGCCGGAAGTGAAAGAACATTGCATTTCCAAAAAGCATCGTTTCTGGCCCATTGTACTGCTAAATAAACTTCTCTTAAATCATAGCCGTTTTTATCAAAAAAAGAAAGTGTTTTTTTCCAGGTTTCAATTTGTGATTTATTTTTGGGTATAGTATTTTCGCCTTTAAATAATATTAAAATATGTGAATAGGCGCTTTCAATTAAATCTGAAAATTTAGCTTCCGAAAAATTTTTATTTTTTGGTTGGTCTTTCTTATTAATTGTATTTATAGTAATTGTATTTATATCTTGTGCATTTTCTAAATACCCCCCTTTAATATTCTTAATACCCCCTTTAGAAAACTTAATACCCCCCTTTAGTATATTAACCACCCTTTTTTTAACTTCTTTTCCTTCATATTCATATCTTATTTTAATAAATTTCTTTGCTTCTAATGACTTAATAATTTGGCTACATCTGCCGTTTGTTAAATTAAAAAAATCTGAAAAATAAGAATTTGAAGCAAAGCACCCAGCATTATTATCTAACGAATTAATCTCAACTAAAAAAACCTTTTCGGTGATGCTAAGTTCTTTTATTAGCCAAATATCTTTTGAAATCCAAATACCTTTAAAATTCTTTTCCATAAAACAAAAAAACCTGCGGTTCCCCTAGTGTGGTAGGTTCCCCGAAGGTTTTAATTAAAGTCTTTAAATAATGGCGCACCCACACGATCGCCAAAAGACAAATATACAAATATTTTTTAATTTACAACAACGCTTTTAACCCTTTCGCAAAAGTTTTTTAACTCAGAATAATACCTTTGGATTTGCTTTAAAGTAATTTCCTTTTCGCCAAATCTAGTAAATAAAATCTCAACTAAAAATTCCTTTTCAGTTCTAGTTATTGCGCCAATTAATATAAATCCTTCTTCTAAATCTTGAAAAGGCAATTTACAACTTCTTAACTTTTGCGTTTGCTCATTGTAGTACAAAAAAATGTAACTCATAGGTTATTTTTAAAGTAATTATCAATTGTAAGTTTGCAATCGTCAAAAGTGTTATGCCATGTAGTGTGCCAATTGCATTTCAGAAGGTGTTTAAGCCATTCTTTTTGATCAGGTGTAGGTTTGTTATACCCAACCTTTAATTCTATCGCTAATCCGCTAAATTGTTTTGATGGGCTAAAGATTAAAACGTCAGGCGTGCCTCTTTTGGTTCCCAAGTATTTCATTTTAAACTGTTCAAACTTTGTTCGTCGGCCCTCGTTAGGTGTGTGTTGTATTAAAACGCCTGGATAAGCCATGTAAACATAATTAAATACCGCCCTTTGCAAATGATCTTCAGGCCCTAAAAATTTTAAATATGGATTTATTGACATAAATAATTTTTATATTTTAAAATAAATGCGTAAATCTTGCTACTTGGCCATGCTCTTTGCTATGAATAAAGCCTTCAACTGCTTTTGGGGCGTGTTGATAGCCGTTTCGGTGATGCCAACCATCTGTTCCACTTGGACTTCTTAGGCTTTCTATTGTGCAACCTATATCGTCTTTTACTATTTTATGGTGTACATGATGCGTATATATATAACGGTGCTTTACATTTGACCATTCTTTACACTCGACTGAAGCCAATTTACTTAAATCTTGCCACTTAGCGCCGTCACCATGAGTTGTTCCAATTAGATTTTCGCCATAGGTATAATATTTTCTATGCGAAATGCTTACGTCAAAGGTTATATTTTTACACTCCCGGAACCAGTTACTAATAGCATCAGCCAAGAAAAAACCATGAACATAATCATGGTTTGAAGGGTTGTACATAAAATGAACATTTGATATTTGCAAAAGTTTTTCTATTATTTCTATATAAAGCCTTTTTGCAATTAGAAAATTATCGTACCACATACCGCAGGTATCTACCGGCGTTCCGCTTGTTGTGGTTCTTTTGGGCGTGTCGATATGCAAAATATCATTTCCGGCAACAAATACAATCTGCTCAATATTAAATCCATGAGCCTTTTGTATTATTCCATCAACACCTTGGCGCACCCTTTCAACGGCTATTTGATTATTATATTCTTCGCCAGTTTCAAAAGAAGAAGCTAATTTGCCAATATGAATATCTGCCGGATCAATCAATAAAAGATGCGGTCTATTTAAAGGTTTTCTAATTATTTTTTTATATTCAAAAGTGTGTTTACTCACTTCTTCAATATGATCTTTTAGCATTTCTTCAAAAGTAATTGCCTCTAAACCTTCTTCGGGCCTAAAGGCAATAGACCAATGCTCGCCTTTATACCATCCATGTTTTACACTATCTAGCGGAATACCTACATCGCTACATTCGGCGGCTAAAGCAAAATGCTCAATAGCCCTTTCTTCTGAGTGAATCCATTTTAAAACCATACGTCTTGCGTTGTTATGGTCTTTAGGATAGTTCATATTTGATATAATAAATCTTGCAATTTCAGCGGCGTTTTTTTCGCCGCCATTATAAAGTTCAATTGCCTTAGCTTTAAAAGAAAGGTTTTTTATCATTTATTTTTGTTTTTTTAAAACTATTGAAGATTTGCGATAGGTTATTTCCGGCATCACCATTTCTTCGCCATCTTCATTTACTCCTGCAAATTTATTGCCTTTTTGCATGGCTTCAAAAGCACTTTTATATCTGCCTTCAATTTCTTTTTTGCTTTGCTCTGCGTTTTGCCATTCTGGAATATTCTTATAAGTGAATATTTTACCTCCATTTCTAACTTCTATTTGATAGCCTTGGTAGCCTTCTTTGTGGTCTGCGGCTTGCTCTGCTATCTTTTCAAAGAAATCGTCTTTGTATCCTTTGCAAACCTCTAAGCTAAGTTCTAATTGTTTTCTTTGTTCTTCTAAAAAAATTAAAGCATCTAAGACGTTTATATTCCCTTCGTTTACGTCATTAATTGCGTTAAACATTTGATCTTGTAATTCTACGTGTAAATCGTTTAAATTATTCATAATTGTTTCAAAGTTAATTATTTATTTTACTATTAAATTTTAAATCTAAATTAAATTCTACTGGTATTCTATATTTAATATTATATTCTTTCATTAAAAAAACAATTCTTTCGAAATCAGTTTCGTTAATTAAGATTAAAGAATCAATTGGCGCAACCTCTGGATCTTTGAAGTCTAAAGCCGGAAATTTATTCTTAGAATAAGAAACAGTACCAAAAGGCATATCATGCTTTTTAGCAATTTCATCAATTGTAAGCCCGGTAAAATGATAATCATAAGCTGCTGCTTTATTAAATTTCTGGCTCATAGCTTTAATTTTCTAAGGGCGTTATAAAGTCAGTTGCAAACAATCTTTTTATAATAGTCCATAAACTAGGCTTATTTAGCTTTTTAATCATGTCTAAGCGACTTAGTACTTCAATTCGTATTGAATTACCACTCCCTTTTCCTTCGTATGTTACAACGTCTGTAAATAAGTGTTTAATATTTTTCATTGTTTTATTTTAAAAGTGTGAAGATACCATACTTAGAAATATGGCCCTTAGAATTTGTTTTTTCCACCATTGTTGTAGTAATGTTTAGGCCCCTATCTCGAAGCCTATAAATAATGCTAGAAAGTCTGGTTGCCCTATAAAGGTTAATCGCCTCCCAACTTGTAATGCTGCCTTTTTTTTGAAGATGTTGCAACACTAATTCGTGTTTGTTTTGATTTTCTAAACTTGCTTTTTGTGGGTCTTGTGTTTTGAATAAATCTAAAAAGAAACTCATAATATTTTGGTTTTAATTATTTATAAAGTAAAAATAAAAATAAATTTTAAATAAACAACAAAAATTAAAAGAAATTTTTAAATAAAAAAAAGAGCTCGTTTTATTGGAGGCCCTTTGGTTTGTCATTTTTTTTAGTAAAGTTACTTATATCGGTTAGTTAGCATTAATACTACACTTTGTTACCATACAAGTTAAATCCTTGTTTACAGCACATATCTAAATGGTGGTAGTATGTTTTCCAACTATCTTTATTCCTTACAACATACCCCCATTCACAAAATAATTTATGCATCCACCATTTCCAAGGTTTATTGTGTTCTTTACTCACTTTACTCCAAGCCATAATTTTATATTTTAGTTTTATTAATCCGTACTAATAGTTTTTAATTAGTTAAAAAAAAGGGGCTTTTACACCCCTTTAAATTTAGAAAGGTAAATCATCTTCGTTACTTTCTGCTTTAGGGCCTCCTATCGCTTTTGGCACGACTTCATTACTAGGCTTCCATGTGTCTACAATAAGGCTTACACCTCCGATTTTTGTGCGCCATATTCCAAATTTTAATTGATTGGCCCCGTTGTATTGGGTATAATGATTTTTTGCCTCTGGCGAATCTAAAAATGCTTTTAATTCGTCTATGGAAACAACCCCGCTTGAAATTAATGTTTCCGGCTGCTTTTCGTTTCTTGGAAATGTTCTAATTCCCTTTAAAAAAATAGTACTTTTTTCTTCTGCCATAATTATTTCAATTTAATTTGATTATCGTTTATTTTTTGTAAGACTTCGCATATTGCCTCAGACGAACCGGTTATTGTTATAGAGGCTTGCGTAACGCTTTCATATATAACCTCCAAGTGGTCTATTGTTGTGGTTTGGCTCATAATGAAAACGCGGTATTTAATTGATTTTTGTATTCTTTTTTCATTCTAAATGATTTAATTACGTTTTCAGCTTGTTTGGCGTTACCTTTTAAAGCCGCAGTCAATTCATTTTCTTTAAGCCATGGCCGGGTATCTTCTTCGTATTTTTTTTGAGGCTTTTTTATAGCCTTTATTTCACTTGAATCCGAACCCTCTGGTAAATCTTCACCGGCATATATGTAATGGCCCAAACCAAACATTGCAAAATTCTTTACTAAGCATCGCATTATTGTTTTATTGACATCAAACATTGAAGCCGCTTCAACTTCTTTTTGAACATCTGGCGCACCATTCCAACCTTTAACCATATAATTATAAGGCATAGCTTTCATGGCTTTATTAGCGCCATTCATAACGGGCAACCACATTTCCAAAGTTTCGCCTTCAATAGTTACTTCTGTGCTGCATAAATAGCCTAAAATCGGATCTTCAATATATGGCTTGTTTGTTAATGGGTCTTTGTACACTTTATAAGAGGCGGTTGGGTATGCTTTTTTAACCTCGGCCCAAGCCCAAGCCCATGACAAATAATTTAACCCTTGCTTTTGCTCTACTTTGTCATTTACATTGATGGCAGATAGCGTTTCAAATACTGATTTTGTTTCATTCATAATATTTTGGTTTGAATTGTTAAACAGTAATTTCTAATCCTAATTCCCTAAGTTTTTCAACATCTAAAATTGTTAATCGCTTAGGATCGTCTAATTTGCTTTTTAAAGTAGGCATGGTAATGTCTAAATGTTTGCAAATATCCCTTTTTAATAATTTTTTGAATTTAATTTGATCTTTTAAAGTCATGTTATATATATTTTATACAAAAATAAAAAATTATTTTTAATATAAGCTATATTTTTAAAGTATTTTTTAAAAAAAAGATGGGCAGCAACTTAAAAAGCTACTACCCATCAGGCAAACAAAAAAGGAATCTTAATTAATTATTCATTAAGGACAGAAAGTAAATCCAGTGTCAGTAACATTCCCTACGCTCGTTCCAGATGGTGTTCGCCCTTCATTTTTATAGGTTTCTCCACCAGCGGTAACCCTTGCGTTGTCTGCCAATGTAAGTTCTGCATCTGATTGTTCACTTCTCCAGCCAGTGCTTCCATCTGAACATTTTGTTAATGAATAATAAAAAATGCAATTTAATTCTCCTGTATCAACAACAAATCCCGCGTTAGGCGTGTCTATTGTTGAAAGGCTTGGCCTTACTGTATAAATTTCTGAACCCACCGCAACTCTATTGAATGTATCTAAGGCAATTTCACTTGTGGTTTGTTGGCTTCTCCAATTTATAGATGAATCTGAACATTTTAATAAGGCGTAATATTTTATGCTATAATCCGGGCAACCAATCAGTCCGGTGGCAGTTACTGCCCCAATTTGAGTTCCACTTGTTCCGGTTCCAATTACTGTATAACTTACGCCGTTATCCGTAACCCTATCGTTGTTATTTAAAGCAATAGCCTCAGTAGGCTGACCAGAGAGCCAACCGGTGCTGCCATCTGAGCATCTTTGTAATGTATAATAAACCAAAGGAGCAGGACAGCCCGTTTCATTTGTAATAATTACATTTCCAATACTTGTTCCGGTTGTTGTTATTCCAATAACCGTAAAAGATGGCGGTGGTAAAACATTAGGTTCATTTACCCTATCGTTATTAAATAGTGAAATTGCGGTTGTTTCTTGCTCAGATCTAAAACCTTCTGCCCCATCTTCACACCTTCTTAATGAATAGTAATAAATTGGCGTGGGGCCGGGAGTAGGACAGCCGGTTTCGTTGGTATCTGTTACATTTCCAACGCTTGTCCCCCTTGTTGTGGTTCCAGTTACTACATAGTTTGTTGATCCAACCGCAACCCTATCATTATTAGATAGTGATATTTGATTATTTTGCTGGCCGGTGCGCCAACCTGTACTGCTATCGCTGCATTTTCTTAATGAATAAAATTCATTGGCCGGTGCGCTGCACTCGGTTACGCTTTGAACCTCACCCACTCCGCCACTAATAGTAAAGTAAAAAGCATTTACCATTAAATAGCTGCCATTTGCTAAAGGACTTGTTGTGTTTGCCGTTGTATAAACAACATCTCCAATTGTCGGATATGTTCCCGCACCATCGTGGTAGGCTGTAATGTCAGGCACTTGTTCGCATGGATTTGGAAACGCATTGTTAGACCTTTGAAAAGATGTCAATTCTACCGGAACCGGGCAACCAAATAAACCGGTATCAGTTATTGTTCCAACCGTTGAACCAGTTACGCCTTGTCCTATAATGGTATAATTTACCAAACTTGAATCTTGAACCCTTCTGTTATTGCCAAGCGTTATCTCATTTGTGTATTGCGCCGATTTATAGCCAGTACTACTATCTGAGCATTTTTGTAATAAATAAAAATTAAGGCTAACAGTACACGTATCATCTACATCAATTAAATTAGCATTAGGCGGTACGCTTGGCCTTGTTGTTGCGCAAAAGTCGTTGCCATCGCTATCGGCTTGTAATGTAACCGTTTGAAAAGCCCCATCACAATCGTAATAAGAATAAGTGATTGAATTGTTTAGATCGTCATTTTGAACGCGATACGTTTTGCAATTTGTAATGATAGGAATTGAATAACTAATTTTATTAGCTTTAAAATCCACAACTGCATCTGTTAATTGCTCGCCTAAATGCGCAGAAAAATCATAAAGATTTGACTTTACATTAAATTTTAAGGTATCTATAACTAAAGCCAGACTTTCGCCAAAATTAGTAAATCCAATTATTAGCCTATTGTGTAAAAATATAGGTATTCTATTGTTTGTTTTTTTTATAGAGCCTTCGTATCTCTGTATTTTAACCCTATTGTCGTTTATGCGTTGCTGTGCTGTTAAATCTTCTATAAAGCGGTAGTTTATATCACTAGACCTTTTAAACATCGGCAAAACGCCTTTAAATCCATCGCCCACCGGGGCCATGTAGCCCTTTAAGAATTGATTAAATGTGCTACCTTGGTATATATCTTTGTATTCTAATTTATTAGTAAGTTTTTTTGTCGTTGTTTGAGTTGTTACCGTTTCTAAATCTTCACCACTAAATATAAATTTTTCCGGATCTGCCGTTGCGGTTTTCACATACAATAGATTTTTCCAATTAATTATGGAGCCACCTAAATACATAGCTACATGAAAAGGCGAAGTTGTGGAGGGTTGCCCAAAATTTACAATAAAACTAAGCGGCAAATACCCGCTTGTAACATCTGTAATATTATAGGCAATTTCTTTTTTGTAAGTAAGCCATTCACCCCTCCCGGCGTAATTAAATTGATTTGTAAATTCGCTGCTTTGCCATTCGTTTGTTTGGTCATTAAAATAAAAATCTTCAAAATCGCTTGTTGGCTCACCTCCCGAATAACGCCTAAATGTTGCTAGTAACTGATAGGGAACAGAATAAGATGCTATTATTAATGGATAGCCTCCATTTTCCATTTGAAGAACAAAAGAAAAATCAAAAACAGAATCCGAATAAGGTTTTGCCCCGGAATAAAATTCATTTTTTAAAACACGTATAAAAGCTGAATCCGTACCTATTATTTTAATTGATTGGCCCCGTATTCCGTTAGTAGAAAGTTCTACATTGTTAGGGTCAATAAATGACCAATTTTCGAATCCATCTTCAAAATTTCCGTTAGGTATAAAATTAATTTGCTCAGATAATAATACTTTGCTTTTTACCTCAATTACACCGCCGCTTGTTTCTTTGCTTAAATCTGCATTAATTGGCTTTGCGTCGGTTGGTATCGTTAAAAATGTTGTTTTTATAACATTTTCAATATAAACACCGTCACTCTGGTATCTTCTGTATTCAATATTTTCTAATGTCGCTAAGTCGGCGTTATTAATAATATAAAAATCTGCATCAGTTTGAAATACCCTACAATTAAAGCCGCTTAAAATTGAAAATAAAACCTCTGAACAATTGTATTTATAAGTGTTTTCATCTGTATAAGTACTTGTATTAATTGTTAAATCTTCAAATACATTTGTAACCGCCGCCGCGTTTTCTTCTTTTAAATCTGTTTTAACGTAAATATTGTACTCTAAGCCCGTTTCTAATAGCACTTTATGTAAACACTCCCAAAGTGTCACCTCGTTGTTAGGCGTTAAAGGGAAATCCACACCTTTAAGAAGCCCTAAGCCATCTACCGCCTTAAAACTAACCTCAAAAGGCGCTGAAGTAATGCTTTGCGTGTAGGTGTCTTGTATTAAATAGCCCTGCCAAAAGGCTTTATAGTTGTCTGAAGTAACTCCTTGCTGCCAACCAACGGTGTAATCTTCCCAGTTTGTTGCAATAGTATCCCAGCTTTCTCTTTCATCGCCCCAATAGTCATTTGTTAGTTCCCATTTTGTTGTTTTATCTTCCCAAAAAGGCACGCGCGTTTCTGCATAATAAACTTTAACTAAAAATTCTCTTTCATCAAAATCGTAAAAATCTTCATAAATAACAAAATCCGTTTGAATTAAATTCACTTCGCAATTTGAAGCAATTAACGGGTCGTAAAAATCATTATTTTGCTCCCATGACAAAACAACGGGGCTTCCGGTTCCAATTAAAGGAAAAACCGTACTTGAATAATCTTTTTTTAATATTTCTAAACGCCTTTTATTGCCTTGTGCATCTGAAAAATCTAAACGATATTTAACGCCGTATGCCATAACTTACTTTATTCTCGATCTTGTTTTTTCTGCTTTTTGTAAAAGAACAACTAAATCTTGGCCGTTAATCCTAAATTCACCCGTTACGTTTACATTACTATTCCCGCCATTGTTGCCTATAATATTTTTTAATTTATCCAAAGGCGCTATAACTTCAGGATTTGATCTTGCACCGGGATATTCACCAACAAGACCCATTGTAGGCCCCGAAACAATACCACCATCGGCAAAAGCTGAAAACCCTCCACTTTGAACCCTTGTTGCTAATCCAGTTAATACGGTTCCTAAAGCTATTGCAGCTATTCCGGCAACTAATCCCACTCCGGGTATTGCAAAGGTTTTCGCTAAAGTAGAAGCCGCAACCGCAGCCGCACCCATTTGTTGTAATAAGCCTCCTAAAACGCCTAAAATTGCACCGGCTAAAGCCCCCATCATGTTTTTTCCTTCAACTATTGCACTAGCTAATGCCATTCCCATGGTTTGCGCTATTTGCCCAAAATTTATTTCAAAAGCAACTTTTAAATTTTCGGTTCCTTTTTTTATCGTTTCAAAATACGATAGCGCTTGCGTTGTGCTTTCTTTAAGCGCGTTTGTGTCTATTCTTAATCCAAATTTATTGACATCAAAAAGCCCCTTAAACAATTCATCACGCTTGCGTTGCGCTTCTTCGCCGTTTATTACCTCTACATTTTCAATTTGTAGCCTAGGAGTTATAACCGTTGCCGCTGATTTGCTTTTTTCAGGTGCATTTGGCATTAAAATAGTTTTGTAATCTAAGCCGTTTCCTCCCTTTTGACCAATAGCAGAGGCCGCTGCATTTGCCGTTGCCGCTGCATCTACAATCTTTTTGCTTTCTTCAATAGCCAACCTTCCGGCAATAGACAAAGGAGCGGCTATACCGCTTAATGAGGTTTTTATTTGCTCCCAAGTGCTTAAACTAGGCGCAATTTTATTTGCAGCAACTAAAAAGGCAACACCTAAAGCCGTAACCGCTGCCGCTGCCGCAATAAATGGATTTGCCAATAAAGCGGTATTAACAGAAACAATTGCAACTCTCAAACCTGCTAAACCTTTAGCCATTAAACCAATAACAATAAGCAGAGGCCCAATGGCCGCAGCTATTCCAGCAATAACAACTATTGTTTTTTTTCCTTCTGGACTTAGATTTTTGAAACCTTTTAAAATGCTGTTTAATTTAGTTACAACCTTAGTGAATAAAGGTAAAATTACCTCGCCAAATAACGCGCCCAATTCCTTCATGCTTTCTTGAAAAACTCGCATTTGGTTTGCGGCCCCATCTGAAGTTCTTGCAAAATCGCCAATTGCATTTTCAGATTTAGCCATTACAAAGGCATAACGCAATTGTACCTTCTCGGCTTGCGTAAAAGATTTTATGTTTTTTAATGTACCTTGTTCAAGTGCAAACTGTGCTAAATTGGCTTCGGTCATTACAATACCAAGGCGCTTTAAACTTTCGGTTTCGCCGGTAAACACGCCGTTAAGCGCGGTTGTAACTTCTTCTATATTCATGTTCTTAAAAGAAGCTAAATCACCAGCCAATCCCACTAAAGAAGTAGATAATTGAGAAGCCTCGGAAGTGCTGGCCCCCATTGACGTAGCCATATCGCCAAACAATGCCGCCATGTCTAGGGCCGTACCCTCGGCAATACCAAAACTTTCCAAAGTTGTTTTAGCAAAATCCCGAACCTCATTAGAAGAACCTTTAAAGGCTACATCAACTTTATTAAGGCTTTCTTGAAAATCGGAAGCCATTTTAATTGCAGCGCCACCAGCCAATATAATTGGAGCCGTTACAAAAAGGCTCATTGATTTACCTATTTTAGTAGCTGAATCGCCAAAAGATTTTAATTTCTTTTCAGCGGCGTTTAATGAAGCGCTTAATTTAGTAGCGTCACCGGTTAATATTACCTTTAATTCATTTGATGCCATATCTAAAAATATATTTTACAAAAATAACCAAAAAAACACAATTTAAAAAAGTAGCTTATTTACTTTAGCCTCAAAAGCCTCTTTTTGCTCTTTTGTGCTTTGCGGTTCTTTGTTTGTTTTGCTCATTGAATCTTGCGGCAAAGGAAACAATTGATCGGGCCGCTTTGCATCGCCTTTTTTAGTTATGTTGGTGTTGTGAATCCACGATGCTAAATACCGCGTCATTTCCCAATTCAAATTTGTTTTTATGATATAACTTTCGCCCAACAAAGCGTTTTCTTTCCATGTTTGGCCCCAAAATTTATGTGGTTCTATGCCAGCTTGTCCAATATAGAAATCCAATAAGGTGTTCCAATCAATTGGGCTTAGGCTTTTTTTGGTTTTAACGCCCCTTTTGGATCCGCACCCCTTAAACCGCCGTTTAAATCATTGCCTAATATACGGCTTTGTGCAAGCGCGTTTGTAATATTTGTGAAATCTTCGGTTGTTAATTCATCACACCACGCCCCCACTTTATAGACATTGTAATCAATTGAATTTCCTTCTTCTTGGTCATACGCTAATATTCCGGCGTACACTAAGGCTCTTAATGTATTGAAATTCATTTCGGCGCTAAATACTTTGTCAATTTGGCCTATTGAAATGCCTAATTCATCTGTAAAAGCAGCCCAAAAATTCATTGAAAAGTGCATTGTTCTTTGTTTGCCGCCTAATTTAATAGCGAAAAAACCCCTTTGTTTGTTTACCATTTTTCCTTTTTTTAAAATTTAACCAAAAAAAAGGCAGCCTTTATGACCGCCTTTCATATTATTATTATTGTCAATTATGCATTTGCAGATTTTACAATCGCGCCTGTAAGAGTTATTGAACCAGAATAAGAAACGGTGCTTTCCATTTCTGCGCTTTGTTCTACTGAAGAAATATAACCTTCAGCGGTATAAATAGCATCACCAGTTGTCGAAGTTCCGAAAACACACGTTACAACGGTTCTGTTTATAATATAGTCAATTAATTCAATTGCGCTTGCTGCATCTGAATAATCAACAAGCCCCTCAAAAGAAATCTCGCCGCTTCTAAGTCCTGATATAACTTCAGAAAATCCATTGCTATCTTTTGTGGTTGCATCTGGTAAATCGTGTGAAATTGTAAGAGAACATGAAGTTGTATGTCCTATTGTGTCACCTTCTACTTTCAAAAGTAAGTTGGTTCCATTAAATACTCCGGTAGTAGCCATATTTTTAATTTAAAGATTTATTTTTTGTAAAGATAATATATTTTTTTCTTATTAATTAAAGCCTAATGTTATAACATTTATAAAAGCGATTTTAAGGTCAGAAGTAGTCATTTTTTTTATTTATTTAGCAAGCAATCTCATTGTAAAGCGTTGTTACCTCGCTTGGTGATATTGCCTTATTGAAGATGCGTACTTGGTCTATTGAGCCGTTGTATGGAGCATAATTATTGCCTACTGTTCCAATAACAGTATAAGGTGTTCCAACTTTAGCTGAAGCTGGCAATGTATAACTTCCTTTAAAACTTTCATCTACATAAAGACTACCAGTGTTTGTAGATTGATTAATTATAGCAACAATATGATGCCAGTTATTATCATTAAATGTTTCTGTGGTACCAAAATTCGAGGCAGTTCCTCCATAAGAAGTACTTAAGTATAATTTTCCATCTCCACTATATTGTATAATTAAATTGTAGTTATTAGTAAAAGTAAAAACCTCATCACTAAAAATATATCCTAATCCCGCAGAACTTTTAGCCCATAAAGAAACACTTGTATTTACTTTAGGTGTAAAAAAAGTATTTAATCCCGATAATGTAATTTTAGCACTCCCATTAAAAGACCCAGCATCTCCAAATTTACCAGTTACATAAGTTACACTTGTTGCCGTTCCGTTATAGTTTCCGCTTAAATCCGTAGCATCTCCATTTAGTCTATAAGTTGCTATACAAGAAGTATCTCCTAATATTTGTAAGGTGTCGGTAGTACAAGCCACCCCACCAGTATTTATTAATCTTTTTCCAAACATTTATTAAATATTAAAGGTTGGTAAATCATAAGTAAGAACCGCTTTCTTTGTAGTTAAAGCCTTTATCTCTGCACCTATTGTATTGCTTTGTGTTCTTAATTCTGCCCTACTATCTATTACTTCTTTTGGTGCAGCTTCTTTGCTATCCATTTGCCTAATAACAACCCAATCTGTTCTTTGCAATTCGCCTCCTATAATAGATTTTAAATTGTCTATTTTTTGTGTTTTTAGTTCTGCTAAAGTTTGAGTAATAACCCTATCAATAACATCGTATGTATAAACATCTCCAACTAATTTAATAGCAGACAACTCTTCTATTCTTGAATCGTAAGTAGGCGTTACAACATCCAAAAAACCAAAGCCTTCTTTAATGTTAAAATGCGTACCGTTTTCATCAGTCCAAACACTTGGTATTTTACTAAATGTTTTTATTTCTCCGTTTAAGTTTATTGCTACCATATTAAATAGATTTTGAGATTGAATACCAGTATTGACTTGCACCAGTTACTACTATTTGTATTAAATTAGAAACAGTACCATCGTAAACACCAGCAACCGTTGTACCAGCGGGAAGTGTTAAAGCAAAATCTCCAGTAATAACTAAATCCTTAACCATTCCAATATTAGCGTTAGTAAATGTTAAAGTAGTGTCAGCCGTTAAAGTTTTTGTAAATACTTGGGCGCTTGCAAAATCTACCTCTGTGGTTAAAGCTGCACTTGTTTTAAATTCGGTTCCTATTTTTGCGTATGTTACCGAATCGTCGGCAACCGCCACATAAATCCACTCGGTTAAGGTTCCGTCTGAAGCTAAGACCTGCCCGGCGGTTCCTAAGTTTCCAGCACTATCTTTAATGCCGCCTAATGCTTTAAAATCGCCTTCTATTGTTATATTTCCGTTCGTGTCAAAAGCAACCCCCGAAGAATTACCTAAACCGTCGGTTAATAATTTTGGCGTTGATGTTAAAGCGCTGTCGTCTGTTGTTTTAAGTAAGCCGTAGTAAGTACTTGAAATTGTTTTGCCCGTTAATGAAGCCATATTTTTATTTTTATGTTACAAAGATAATAAACTAAAGACTATTTTTTTATCAAAACAAAATTAAGCAAAACAGAAAATGCCGCCGTAACAATTAACCAAAGAGGCGTTTTATATCTTACAATCTCAATAGCTTGTTTTTCGGTGCTTTTTACTATTGTGCTTTTGTATTTCTTTTCAATACTTTGCACTATGCTATCTAAGTTAATTTTAGCCGTTATAGTGTTGTTTTTGCCCTCTATTGTTATGTTACCTTGTGCGGTCACTAATCGCTGTTTAAAAGGCTTTAAAATGCCTAATGTATCGCATGGGCTTTCTATTAAAAAACTATCTCGAACCGCTTTAAAAATATAGCGGTCTTTTGTTATAATAATTGTATCGTTTTTTACAATTTCTTTTGTTTGTTTTGTGGTTTTTTTTGCCGCACAACTGAGAAATAAAAGTAAAAATATTAAACTAAAGTATTTCATTTTTTTTGGGTTTGCTTTTTATCTCTAAATTAAAGCCTTTGGGCGCCAATTTAAGCAGATTTTTAATGGTTTTAACGCTATTGGTTACGTCTTTGTATCCATCGCCATTAATATCAGTTAATTTTTCGCCTAATAATATACAACCCTTAATTTGAAAATGGTAATTTCCCGGGTGAATCAATATAAAAGTTCTATTTTTCACGTCTAAAACATGGTAATGGTTTCCGTATTGGGCGCTCTGCCTATTAACAACCTTATATTTTCCTTCTGGAATACAACTTTTTTGACTTTTATTTTTTAGCCAAGGCAACTCTAAATTCTTACAACTAAAAACTTTTTTGTCGTTATTATCAAACAATTCAAATGATCCGGTAACTTGCAAATCTTGGAAATTTTCTCTAGTAAGTATGGCTTTCATTTTCTAAAATTTTTTATCTTTATTGTTTTTTAAATTAATTTATATGCTTTTATTTCTTATATATACATAATTGTACTAAATAAGCTAAAATTTTTTATCTTTATTGTTTTTTATTAATGACCTCAAACCGTCAATGATAGTATCTGGAGCAAATAAAAAACCAATTCCTACGATTAATAGTATTGCAAATTGAAACACCTTACTATCTTCTACAATAAAAATATAAGTAATTCCAGCCCCTATAATTAAGAGGCCCAATAGCGTGGTTTTCCAACTTGCAACTAAGTTTTTCATTTCTTATTTTTATACATTAAATACCATTTGTGGGCTGTGTAGCCAATAGCAACCGACGTTAATACTATTTTTAGCAATAAATCTATTTGCATAAAATTAAAACCTAATGTTATAACATTAATAAAAGCAATTTTTAAGTCAGTTGTAGTCATTTTTATAAAATTAAATAGGCTGAACCTTGTTTGAAAGTTCTAATATTGCCCTATAATATGTATGGTCTTTTAAATCTTCTTCTAAATAAGTAATCCCTTCATTTTCGCTAGTGTAAACTTTAAAACCGTCGGCATTTAAATCAAAATACCCTTCGGATCGTGTTCTAACTAAAGCTAAAATAGCGCTCATTGCTAAATTACTATCCAATTCACCGCCATTGCTTCCTACAAACTTAGTAACCACCTCTATGCGGGTTAAAACTTGCATCGTTAAGCTAGTTTGGTTTTGATCTGTTTCGTTATTAGAAACGCTGTACACTATAATATAAGGCGTAACCGCATTGCTAGGAACCCTATTGTAAATTTGTAAAGAAGAACCATTCAAAACAATCTGCCCGGTTAATTTTGCGATAATCGCCTTTCTAACAAAATGAATACACTCTAACATTACCTTAAAAGTTTTTTAATTTTGTTTTCTATTTTTTCTAGTCCTTTTGACAATCCTATTCTTGCGCTACTAAATAAAAACGGCCTTGCTGGCAGGTTTACTGATCTTAAATCTTTGCCCCTAAACCTTTCTGCATAAGATGTTGGTATTCCCAATTCTATTAAATCGCTAAAATTTCTCTTGCCTCCGGTTCCAAACTCAACATAAGGCGCGTAAGGAGCCTTTGCTACAATCGCTAATGTTTTGCCTTTGGCTTCTACTGTAATATTTTGTTTTAAATTTCCAGTATCTACTACGACGCTTTGTTTAGCTATTCTAGCAACATCAAAGGCAATAGAAGCCACTTCTTTAGACAATTCCTTTTCGCTAAGTATTTTTAACTTAGTAATCTTAGAATTTAATCGTGCTAAATCAGCGCTAACTATCCTGGCTCCTATCATTAATCTATTTTTGTAGCTATTAATTGAGTATAAAATGCCAAATCTGTTTCAAACTTATCATTTATGCGGTAAATTTCCGTTTGGCCCTCTAAAACAAATGTATCGCCAAGGTTAATATTATCGGCAGTCAATTTGCGCATGGTTATTGTAACCTCGGTGCTAAGTGTTCTTTTTCCGTTTATTTGGCTTATTTCGCCGCTTATTGGAACGAAATTACACCAATAAGTGTTTGTTGATGCTATCGTGTTGTTAAAGCCACCATAACCATCTGAAACGCTTGTGTAGGTGCTTACCGTTATCCGTATATCTAATTTCCCGGATTGCATTAAATAAACATCATTTTATAAGAAGTTAATAAACTTTTAACGTCTGTTTTAACCGCCGAAACAATTGTGCCGGTTACATAGTCGGCCCTATTGTCGTAAAGAGTGCTTACAAGCTGTAATAAGGCTTGTTTAATAAGGCCGTCATTAATTCCGGTAGTTATGTACGTTGCTTTTACTTCTAAAGCAGGGCCGCCATTTAATTGAATACTTAAATCGTCTAAACCTAATTCTTGAAAAGTAACCTCAACACCTTCAGCGGTAACACTTGAAACGCTTGTTACCGGGGCAAAAGGCAGATCAAATAAACCGGAAGATTTTGGCAAATAATAAGTTCTGTTTTTTGAAACAATATCTCGCGAAATATAGTTTTCGCAAAAGATACGAGATTGAATAATCATGTCAGCAATCAAATCATCGTCGGCAGACGTATCTATTCGAACATAGTTCTTTACGTCGGATAAACTTATTATTTCGGTTCCTATTGTGGAATTAATTTTAATCTGGCGCATTTATTTTTTTTTAGTGCTTCTGTTTTTAGGCGATTTATGTTCTTTTGTTTCAAAAGAAGCCTTTTCATGCTTTATTGTTTGCTTTTCTTCTGGCTTTTCAGCCACTCCAACGGCTAAATAATGCTTTGCAATATCAGGATTTACCTCTACTATTGTACCTCGTATATGCGTCTGCCTTCCATCTACAACGCTTTTTAACATTAACACTTTCATAACAATTTGTTTTAGTTATTTGTGTAAAGATAAAAAAAAAGGTGCTACTAATTAAAGTAACACCTTTTTAAACCAAAACCATTATGAAATTTAAACTTAGTAAAGATATAAAAAAAAATACACCCTCAACACAAAGGTGTATTTTTCCATTTCAAACACTAACTAAACTATTTCTTTTTATAGTCGCTATAAACATTTAAACCCGATACGCCAACCATTAATAACATAACAATAAAAGCGTAGGTATTCCAATTAATAAAGGTATTTACTATCCATACTGATAGCACCATTAAAAACAATATAATATTTCCAATTTTTTGTGTTTTCATAAATTTTATTTTTTATAAGTTACATAAATATAACAAAAAGTAAGCAATAAAATTGCAAATCCAATTCCGTAAATCATCTCAAAAGTTTCTTTTTCCATTAAAAAAAATCGTTTAGTTTTATTAATCCGTATCGCTCAATTTCATCAATTGCGCTTTGCTCTAATATACTCATAATTGCAACATCTCCAGCGTAAATTTCCATCACTTCAAAGGTGCTAGGCTCTGGCGCTTCTTCATAGCCTCCAAGTGTTCCTTTTATATATTCTCCTTCGGCTATTAAATTTACACCGCCGTATTCAATCTTAATTCTTCTAATGTTTGACATCTTTGTACGTTACTTCAATGTTATTAATTAATTTCTTTTTAAATTCTACTAATTTTTTTTGCAAAATTATGTTTTGACCAATATTTGCATGATCTATAATATTTTCTAAGTCGGCTATAAGTTCTTTCATTTTAATTTTAACATTTACAACATTCTTTTTTTGGAATAAATAACGCGCCATCTTTATAGCTGAAAGTCAATGCCAATGTAAACACAATAATTATTATAATGGCGTAAAGTGTTGTTTGTTTCATAATATTTGGTTTTTAATCTTATGCTAATTTAAAATATATTTTTAATATACCAAAGAAAATAAAAGAAAATTTTAATATTAATTTTTAAGCATAAAAAAGCCCCACCAATTTGGCAGGGCTTAATTTGTAAAAAAACTATTGTTTAGGCTGGCGTAATCGCGGTAATATCGGTTGCGAAATCACCAGTTACAAAGCCTTTAGGTAAGTAATTAGTTAAAGCAACCCTTTCAGATACTAACACCGTTACGAAACCTTTAGTTACGTTGTCGCTATCTTCTCTGAAGAATTCAACACTAATATTCTCACGAACCCATAATTGAGTTCCCATTGCAAAGTTTCCAACTAAGTAGTCTCCCGTAGGAATAGCTGTATTTATTACAACTGGAACACCCATAAAATTAGGCGCCAATCCGGTATAAACTTGCTTTGCCAAATACTCGCTAGTCGTAGATTTTAAAAGTAAAATCTTGTGAAAATCCGTTGGATTTAGCATGATATAGTCAGCCGTATAATTTGCCAATGCTAATTGGTTAATCGCAACAACCAAAACATCAAATTGATTAGGTGTTGGAACCGCAGTTGCAAAACCACCCGCAGCAAATGCCGTTGCATCTGTTATGATACCGGATAAATTTACACCCGTTCCAGAACCTGAAAGAATCTGAGTATCTTCAACTTCCAATAACTTCTGCGGCGCTCTGGCAGATAGATAGGAAGTTAATTGAGGCGTGTCTGCTAACATTTCTTTAGAAATTCTAAAGTAAGTTTCAATAGACCTTACATTGGCATCTGCCGCCGTCATGTCAAATTCAGATTGAGCCGCTGCGGCCCCTTGTGCTTTTGGAGCAGCCGCGTTTGTAAAAGCGCTTTCTTTTACGAATCTTACAACATCTGATGTTGTGGATCCTAAAGGAATTAATTGCCTTACGTGTACGGGTCTTGTTGGGTCAAACTTGTACCCGGCCACTCTATCGGCTGGAATAACCTCACCGGTAAAATTAGCGGCTACCGTCATATCTGCCTTGATTTCAAAACTTGCACTTCGGTCTTTGCCTTTTACCATGCCTTCAACGGCTCCATCGCTTAACGCTTTGGCTAAAGCATATTTAAAAGACTTAGGTTCTGAGGCTGAAAAGTTTTTTTTCATTGAAACTTCAGAGGCGTCTATTCTTTCATTTATTCCATTGAATTTTAGCTCTAAAGCCGCAATTTCATTTTTTAAAGCAACGTCAGCTTCACCCGTTGCCGAATCTTTAGCTTGGCCCACTGCCTTTTCAATACGCGCATCTAATTGCGCTGTAATTTGATCCATTTGATCTTTAATATTTTGATCCATTTTATTTATTTGTTAAGTTATTAATTAAATATTTCCATATTTCGCTTTCGTCATTTTTTACAATTTCCGGCAAAGTGCCTAATGGCGGCTTTGTGGCATTTACAAAAAGTGATTTAAGTTTATAAAGTTCTGCTTCTAATGCGTAACCTAATTCATCTGAGATGTCAGACTTTCTAATTAGTTTCGCTACGTTATCGTATTTTAAAGATATTTTTTCTAAATCAACATTGCCTTTAGCGTCTAACATAAGGGCTTGATCATTTGCGGCTAATGTAACGGCGCTAATTTCAAAAAGTTTAACTTCCCTAATCTCACGTAAACCGTTTGCCATAGTGGCCTTATTTATCGGCAATATACCAACGCTATTTTCTGTAATTACACCTGCCTTTATTAGCTGCATAACATCTTTTCCCAATGTTGTTAAAGGGATTTGAGCCTCAAAGACCAATCCCTTTTCATCTTCAAAAAGATTTAGCATCTTACCTAAAGGCATATCCATGTTATGTTGATATAAATACTTAACGCGACTGCCATTTTCTTTTATGGTCTTTGAGTAAGCGCCATTTAAGATAATATCACCATCTGAATCTACGTTGCCAAACACCGAACCGTAACCTTTAATAATGCCGCTTTTATCGTCTGCATCAATAAGTTCACCCATTGGCGCTGCTTTATATAACATCATAATTGTAAATTTTTGTAAAGATAATCTATTTTTAATTTAATTTTTAAGCCAATCCAAAACCTACATTTTCAAAAGTTCCTATTGTATCTGCTTCAGGCTTTGGAAACGGGGCCATTGAACAACGGCAGTTAA
>Ga0222648_1000168_pt1 | contig 28971 bp, 35 predicted proteins | sample AntAcemetagen335_FD_181021 | JGI IMG/M metagenome (GOLD analysis project Ga0222648, IMG submission 181021) | Saline water microbial communities from Ace Lake, Antarctica - #335 | ecosystem: Environmental > Aquatic > Non-marine Saline and Alkaline > Saline | place: Antarctica: Ace Lake... | reverse complement strand
GATACCCCTTTTCATAATTGCGATTTAGTCGAAAATCCCGAAATATGAAACCACAATTATATTTTTTGAATCTTTTACATAGTACCTGCCGCTCCTGCACCGTCTGTACCAAATGACCACGTGCCAAACTTTTGTTTGCGGTAGTTATCCAAGGCATCGGTGAAGTGCGGTGCATGTTCTTGTGCTATCTCGTTGTATTTCTTTTCGTCACTCTTATCTTTCTTATGATCCAATGTGACCTTAGTCTTTTGTATTGCAATGATAGCGTCTTCACATGTGTCTGCATTGATACGGATATAAGGAAGCCAAGCCTTGCCTTCCGACTCTTCAAGTACCTCATTCATATCAATGTATCTTTGTTTGTGTCGGTCTGCTATATCATACTTTTCAACCCAAACCACTGCATTCCAACCGTTCTTTGTGAACTGCTCTTGTACTTGAGTGAACAATGGATCATTGTCCTCTCTTTGGTTTGTCCCGAATGGTTCACCATATAGGTTGACCTGTTTGTTTTGATGTTCGCTATACTTTGCACAAAAGTTGGCAACTAATACGTTGAGCTTATCTTTGAACTTTACATATAAGCTATCAATGATTCTGATTTCTAAACCGTTCGTTTGAATCACGAACATACAATTGAAGTGAGATGCAAAGTCAAAACTCAAATCAATAGCGGCAAAACGATTGTATTCTCGTTCGCTCGTGCCGTTGATCATTCCTTTTGATACTATATAGGTGTGTCGTTTGTAATCGAATTTATAGTAATACTCCTCGCCTGTTGTGATGTCCAACACGCCATCTATTTCGATTGCTTTCTCAACAGGATCCATTGTATTTCCCATTCTTTCGCCATAATCTTCTCCAATGACGTCCACATTGTCTTTCCACGAAAAAAAGAAATAAGCGAAATATTTAGGGTCTGCAATTGCTTTCTTCTCCATGCTTAGCAACCACATAGCTTCGGCCTTTCTTGGTAATGAAGAATAAAGTCCAAGAGTTTGATGCAGTTCGCACCCTCCAAACTTTTGCTTATTACCTCGGAAGGTTGGTAATAATACGCCACTGATTAGTTTCCAAACCCAAAGCAAAGCTTCGTCAATATCTCCGCCATCGGTTGAAGCACCCCGAAACGGTTGCAACTTTCGAGGGGAAATCAATTCAGTCCAACTACCATTTGACCAACTGATAATGTTCTTGTAGTTCTTAGGTTTCTGAATCGGACGACCAAACCATTGAGGCGGCTTAATGCCAACAACATAGTCCTCGCCTTCCTCTAAGTTTATTCCAAATTCCGCATCAAGAATCTGAAATAAATTCGGCAATACATTATTTAAAAGTTGGTCAATCGTTCCTGCACCTAAAAAAAAACGTCCCCCCGGCATTTCCGCGGCACGTTGATAAAAGCGATAAGCCAACCCGCCCGACTTTCCCGATGCACGTTGACCCATCACTGTTGAAACTTTCGCAGATGTATTTTGTAAGAATTCAATTTGCTTCTTATGTGCATAAGCATTTGCTTCTCTATTCATATTCAGCATCTTCTATTTCTAATAATTTCTTATCGCTTGAAAGCACAATCAATTTAGGCAAAGCCCTCGCAACTTTATTCGTTTCAATCTTATCGAATCCCCTCATCAAATAGTAGTCTTTATAAAATTCAGCAGCCTTATTATTATCACCGTCGCTTTCCGCATCTTCCGCAAACTTCAATATCTTATCCGCAATCAATCTCTTTTGAAAGTCATCATTTGCACCTTTCGCATCTCCCCAAAGTAGTTCGTGTGCTGTTCTTAGCCTTTTGGCTTTTGGTTTTGAACACTTGACTAAATTACAAATCAAAGAGATTTCTCTCGTTCGTAGCACGTCAGGACTAACAAGTATATGATGAATATCCAATAAATCTTTCGCAAAACTGTAATCACGTTCAGTCAGTCGAATGAACTTGCCCCTGTTCAAATAAGCACCCATAACCCTGTCAACCATCTCAAAAAAATCAACGTCAGGCATCGACACAATCTCATTATCATTATCCTTTGCGACCAATTCTTTCATCTTCTAAAACCTTTAATTTGTTTTGCAATTCAGCAAGCTGCAACTCATAAGCCGCTTTCGTTTTCTTTCGGTCCTTCTTATCGTAATCTTTCAATTGTTTCTTTTGCGTCGAAACTTTCGCACGATAATTCATAATCATTTTTTCTAAAGCCACATCACTTTCAGCAACTTCAAAACCTTTCAAAATGATTTTTGGCGGCATCACGCCCGTGCTTTTATATATTCCCAACCTACCTTTTAAGTCGTTTACGTCTTGAATACAATCCTTTATTGCATCGCTAATTGTCGCACGTTCGTCATTTGTTTTGCATTGATACAATTGATTAGACAGCAGTCGCCTTTCTGAATAGACAGCCGCCAACTCTTTGTCAGCAATGCGTTTGAAATCGTCATTCGTAAGTACTTTCTTATGCGAAACAGGCTCTTTTGTTCGCTCGCTCTTGACTGCTTTCTTTTTTATTTTGACTACCTGTTTCGGGAAATCATCATAAATCTTTTGCATTACTTTCTTTAAGAAATGACGATTCATAACCGAAACGCCACCTTTCAAAGTATTCAAAAGTGATTCATTAGGCGAAACCTTTTCAACCAAGTTCACGCCCTCGAAGTAGTTGGCATCTTTCTCTTGTAAGTATTTCCAAAAATCGTATTTAGATATTTCCATTTTTCGATTCGTTCTTTTCCATTTCTCTCATTTGCATCAAAGCATCTTCATACTTCTTCACAGAATAAAGCATCACATCATGAAATCTTGAATTCAAAACCTGTTCGTAAGTTCCAAAAACTCCATCTTTTGCAACCTCTAAAAACACACCGTCCCAACCAAAATTCACACCATCTGAAACGATTGACTCTTTATTTTTCTGAAAGAATGTTGGTGAAATCCCATTGATATCAAAAAATATTTGTTCCAATGAATCACCAAAATAACGCACGAAGAAACTTGGAATAGGATATTTAATCCACTTTGCCATATAATTAGCTTCTTCGTGCCACCCTGTTATCATTGACAAAAGCGACCAAGCCGCTTCTTTCTTACCACTCTGCAATTCAGCGTAAGCCGCACTTGCATCTCGAAAAACCCGACAAGTAATATCGTCCAAATCTTTCCCCAATGTTCCAATTATTCGCAGTTCCCCACGAAACCCACCATGCTTAATCAAAAAATCTTTGACAGGTGGATTGTTCAACAATTTCGTTTCATCATAGATCCAGGCACCATCGTCTGACACCTGTCGAGGTTGACAAAACGCCATCAATTCAACCGCCCGATAAAGCGAGTAAGCAGAAATCAAATGAACCTCGTCTTTAATCGAAGTCGGCAAAATAGCACAGAAACAAGCCAAGGCTCTATCTCCATCATGCTTGTTCAAAGTTGCTTGAAACAACTCTAAAAACACCGTATCATCTACTTCACACCAATTTTCAGGTATTGAAACTTCAAACACCTGATACAATTTCCAAAACAGCAAACGCTGCCACCAACGCGGATTGTAAACTCTTTTTTTAATCTTGATTGTTTTCATTAATTAAAGTTTTCCCAAAATTGCGGTCTATAACTCACGGAAAATAGGACACAAAAAAAGCGGCTTCCGAATCATCGAAAGCCGCAAAAGTCAAAACGAAAAACCAACATTCTTTTATAATCGCCTACCAACTCGCACCACTGCGAGCACCGTCAATCGTAGCTTTTTTACTTTCAAATTCATCATACACCACATCTGCTTTCAAAGTAGTATTCCAACTTCTCATATCTTTTCGCATTTCCCGAATCTCGTCCACAAATACATTAGAATTACCTAAGGTTTGCCCAACATCGCTCGAAGGTGAAAGGCTTACATTATTCGCCATTTGACCAACTACACCGCCTCGAGCGAAACCCGGAACACCAATATTCCTAAAAGTATTTGCACCGCCTAAAGACATTTGATGTGCTTCTGTCAACACGACTTCACCGCTTCGCACCGTTGCCAATACATTATCACCGTTACTTTGTGTCGGAATATTTGACCCCTTAACACGTCCACCCCTCGCAAACTTCTGTGACTTTATATTAGAAATTGCCAATACAGAACGGCCAACCGCCAAACCTGTTTGAATCGCCCCCATGACATTTCCTGCACCGGGTATCAGTGCGTTGATTGGTGCACTACTCGCATATTTCCAAATCGCAGAAATCTCACTATATAAATTCGTCAAAACCTTTGCCGTCTCAAACGCTTTAATTGCATTCGCATTTCTTTTTCGTGCTTCCTCGTCACGCCCCAAAGCGTCAATTAAGAAATCTAACCCACCCGAAATTAGGTTTGTCACTTCTTTTGAGGTTTGTTCTTTCATCGCCCGTTCTCGGATTTCGAGTTTCTCTTTCTCGTCCTTCTCAAACTTCGCAACATCTATTTTCTTCAATGCGATTTCCTGCTCAAGGTCAACCATATCCAACCCATTGGCTTCATATAGTTGCTTTCGTTTCAAAAGATATTGCATTTCAATATCTAATTGATTCTCACCTGTCGCCAATGCGAGTTCTTCCATTCTCATCAATTCGGCCTCGTCACTTGCAATAAGCGCTTCTTTATCAAGCTTCGCTTTTTCGACCGCTTCCAACTTCCTATCAGCTTCTTCTTTTGAAATCGTTGCATCTAAATCTGCAAAATCTTGAAGTGCAATCGACCGTTCTTTTATGATTTCTAATTGACGCCCTTCAACGACTTCTGAAAGCCCTAATTCTCTTATTCTTTGCTCTAAAGTTCCTTTCCTCGCTGCTTGTAACAATCCTTCTACATCAATAGATTGACCTGCAAAAGTTTCAATAATATTTATCTGCTTATCAAATGAATCCTGACCAAGTGCAATAATTTCTGATTGCAATACTTTTCTTTGCTCAAAAGAGGTTCGCTCGTCATTGAACTGTCTTTCTAAAATCGTTTTTTGAAAGTCATAACCGTCAATAATAATATCCAAATCTCTTTCAAGTCTATCTTGCGTCAACTGACGACGAACTTCATCATTCGTAAACATTGTATTTTGCAATCCACCTTCCGCAGCTAAAACAGCCGCTCTTGCATCGCCTTGTTGCTGTAATAAATCAATGACATCTTCATTATTCGCACGACGTAGATTTATCTCTTGCGACAATAAACCCAATTGAGCATTTGCCATTTGAATTTCTTTGGCAGCCCTTTTTTCAGAAACAATCTGAGATTGAGCAGCAGCGTCTTCACGAGTTTTAAATGATAAAGTTCCTGCATCTGCAATCGCATTCAATCGCTCTTCTTCATTAATCAACTGCTGTAATTCGACAGCCAACTGACTCATCGCTAATCCCGCATTTCGCTTCGCCATTTCCAACTTTGAAAAAGCATCTGTTTGCTTAACCACTTCCGCAACCGTTTCCTTAATTGCATTGCCAAAAGCAGCCTGCTGTTCCGAATCAAGCCCTGTACTCATTTTTACAAATGCCTCACCTGCTTCCAAAGCAGCATCTTTTGCACCAGCAAAATCCCCTTTTACTAATTTCAACAAAGCCTTTCCCAACGCACCTGACATCTCAATCGCACCTCTAAACCGATTAAGAACATTATCAACGATTAGCTTACCAAAAGCCTTCAAAGACTCTTGCGGATTCTCAAATAAGTCAATCAAGAAGTCCGCTAAATCACTAACCAAACCCACCAAAACACTCATCACGCCTTGCAACGCCCCTTGTGCTTTAGTCAATAATTCCGCACCCTTTTTCGACTTGGCAAAAGCACCAAACAATGCACCCAATATTGAAAGCAAAATCGCAATTGGGCCCAACATCGCCGCAAATGGATTGATTCTCGCTAATCTCGACATAACGCCCGACGTACTTTTTGTTTCTTTAGCAACCGTTTTTTGTGCTTTCGCAACCTCGTCAATCTTTGCCTTCAATGCCGCATGACGTTTCGTAACGTCCGACACTTCTTTTGATTTTTCAATAAATTCGGCAGTGCCGGGTGCAAGTCTTTTCAATTGACGTTCCAAGGCTCTTTTAGTTTTCGTCAACTGTTCGTATGTTGGATTCAGCTTCTTTAAGTCATCATTCAAAACCTTGACAGACTTACCAATTTTGTCATATTCATCGCTGCCACTTGAAAACTTACTTTGCTCTTTCTGCAAGTCTTTCAAAGATTTTTCAAGCTTCGCATATTCTTGAGCAGCCTTATCGCCTTGCACCTCAACAATGAATTCAATCGTTCCTTTCTTACTTTTAGCCATTATTTTGGTTTTGATAATTGTTGCAAAATGGATTCATACATTTCTTCTTGATAAGCATTGAATATTTGTTCCGTGAGCAAATCAGAAGAAGTCACTAACGAGGCTCTAAAATTCCAAGGCCGTCCTTGTCGTCCACCTTTCTTTTCCCAACTTCGTCTTATCGCCCAAGCGACTTCTCGCGTCTGTCGTTGAGGGTCTTTCTCATCACCACGATAACCGCCCATTTTCGACATTCCGCCCTCGTTCAACCAATCTTCTATTCGAGAAGTAGAAACCCCTTTCCCTTTTGAATAAATAAAATTGCGGTCGAGAATAGTACCGTAGTAAAGGTATTGAATCACGATTCTTGCCTTCGTGCCGCCCTCGTTTGCTATCTTATACACCAAAGATTTACGCAAATCACCCGATGAATTAAGCTTTTGCGAACTCAAATTCGACAATGCTTTAGACAATTCGCCCTTTGCCCAATTTTCAAGAATAAGCGTCACGGCTTCCAAACTTTGCTCTGAAAATCTACTCATAAATCAAAAATGGAGTTAAAAAAGAAAGGGAAATAGGACGCATTTAAGCATAAAAAAAGCGGCTTCCGAATGTATCGAAAGTCGCTTTTTTAGCATAATATATTTATTTATTAAAAGTAAGAAGTTACAATCTTATATTCATGAGAATAAAAGTCGTATTGAATATCAAAATTGACAGCATTCTTATGAAAACCCGATTTGATATCATTTTTGACATCTTCATGTGGTTTACGTGTTACAAACTCATAAAGTGTACGCACTCTAACAACCGCAGAAACGTTCTCAGCTGATAATCTTGCTGCAAGAGTTAGGTGTTCGTTTATTATTTCATTTTCTGTTTTCATATATTTATTTTTCGTTTCTCAAATATACAAAAATCAATTCTTTTCCTTCTTATCAATATTTGAAAGCGTCGGCAAAATGGGATAATTAATCAACTTCAATATCTCGTTTGTAATCTTATTCAAATCCTTAATCGTCACATTCAAGTCTTCCAAGGCATTCGAGAATGATCCAATAACTTTTATGGTTTCCTTCTCGTTCTCGTTTTTTTTATTATTCACATCAATATACAATTTGAATAACACCCCAACCACCGCAACCAAAGTCGTAATAATTCCGCTTCCAATTATCCATAGAAGCCGAAACATTTCCTTTTGCTCGTTGACCAAAGTAAAAGTCAATTTTGAGATTTCGTCTATATCATTCATAATTATAAGTAAAAGTGATAAGTGATAAAATAAAAAAGCGACTTCCAAAATAATTGAAAATCGCTTTTAGATATAAATAAGTAGTGAATTTGATGTTTTTAAGCCGGTACAGGAATAGTCGCAATCGCATCAATGAAAGCAGGTGGAAATGGTTGTCCTTCAATCTTGAACTTCAGCAGAATACCGTTTTTACCTTCTGTCATTTCTTCAATATCGCACTGCACACCGTCATCTTGTTGCCCCATTTTACGAATATTTCCGCTACGGTCTTCACAGATAAGCACAATCGGATGATTCACCAAATCGCCCAATTGCGTTGACTTAGCTTCCGTGATAGCCGGGATAAAAATCTCGCCCTCGGTGTTAAAATGCTTCGCATCAACATCGCCATTCGATGCGACTTTGAACTTCACCGTCACCCCTTCATATTTTATGAATTCGGGCCCTTCTGCAATTGCAGTGATTTCATTTGCTGTCTTCGTTTCTCGTGCTGCTGCTCGACCGTAATCTGCCGCAAGGCACAATTGAACGAACGAAAGATTACCCTCGCCATTTCTGTTCGTCGTACCGTTTCCTCTTACAATAGTTGCTATTGTCATTTTTTTGTAATTACTTAGAAACAATAACGCACTTGGTCGTCATTGTTTCTAAGATGTTTTTTAATAATTATTCCCCAACGATTTGCAAAACTCCCGAACCAATTTTCAACAATTTTTCAATCATTTCTTTGTTCGCTTTCAACTCTTCTGCCGTAACTCTTTGACCTTCGAAAATAAATGCAGCACGTTTGATTTTGATAATCTTGCCGTCAACCTCGAAAGGCTCAATAAGCTTAGGTTTTTCGGCTTCTTTTTTAGGTCCTACTTCCTTGACAAAGTCACCAAATTCCGCAACCTGAACTTTCAACCCTGCAATTTCAGCAGTCAAATCGTTAATAATCTCTTCTGCTAATTGCAATTTTAAATCCTTTGCTGCGTTTTCAGCTGTCAAGATTTCGACTTCTCCTTCCAATTCTGCTTTGTTCATTTTTTGTTAATTGACAAAAGCAACCCCGAATTTATATCAGAGTTGCTTTGAGTTATTTAAAATCAACCGTTAAAATTGGTCATTCACTGCAATTTCACCATCCCAAGGTGTAACGATTAGAACACCGATTTCGGGCGTAACTGAATGCTCAAGCGTGTAATGCTGAGGAATCACATTGATATTGTTCATCGCACTTGCTTGATCATAACCGTAAATAATCGCCCCCTTTGGTGCAACCAAAACTTTTGAAGTTCCTGCCCATGCCGGAACGTCCACGATTTCGCAATCCGTACCAAAAAGCATTGTTTTCACCTCGTTTGGATTCGTGTACATGTTCGTTGCTACTTGCACTGCACGAGCGTATAAATCCTTATTTTTCTTGCTACAATACAAGTATAAAGGAATCATTGAAACCTTGTGCACATCTGCCATCGCATCATACACAGATGTGAATTTTGCAATAACATCAGAAGCCGAAATCGTTCCTGTTGCAATTTCTGTCAAGTCACTCGCAGCAACCGCAACCGCAATTTGTTTGTCAATACCATTTAAGGTATCCAAAACGTTACTTGCACCGCCATCTTTGTCACCTGCCCAAACCAATTCGTCAATGTCCGTCATCAACCTTGCGATGAAATAAGAAACAATTTGTACCAAAAATGCAGGAAGAACCTCTTGGTTTGGTAACGTAAATGCTCCTAAATAACTTGCACGAATGTCGGAAGGAACGATGTCCATTTCTGCTTTCGTCACGTATGTTTCGATTGTGCGCGGAATCATTTCAATCTTGTCACCCGTTCCGGAGTAAGTTGTTGAAAATGCTTTCAGAACACGACCATTCGATTTCATAACCGAAAAAGTCTTCTTGCCCTGAATGCCTGTTTCTTCTTTCAAAAACTGCGCAGTGCGAAACCCATTCAACGCAATTGCAATAAGTTCGTTAGAGAACTCTTGCACATACGCTTGATACGATTTTACCTCTGTTAACTTTAAACCGTTTGCCATTGTATTATCTTTTATTTTTTAGTCAATTATTATTAAAAATTATCCTTGTGCCAAAGTGGTTTCTTCGTCATTTTTTCAGCAGGCGTTTTCGGGAAATGATTCAAGTCAATTCCTTCAATCAATTGTTCCAATTCTTTAATCCGTGTTTCAGAAGACTCCAATGCCGCATCTTTCTCATCAATCAATCGCTGCATTTCTAATTGAGCAGATTGTACTTTCGCATTTGTATCAATCGAAGCCGCTAAATCATCGCTTAATTTCTGATTATCCAAAACCAATCGGTCAAACTCGTCATTGTCTTGTTCACTTTTGAAAAGACTTTTGATTTTATCCAACAACCCTTTTTCCTCGAATTCAACTCCTTTTCGTTTTGCATACTCAAAAACCTTTGCAGGGTTCTTTTGTAAGAATTTAAGCAACAATGGATTTTCATCTAAGAAAGAATCTGCTGTTTCGGCAAACAAATGATTGTTCACTTCACGAGAAAAAAGACTATCCGTTGCCGCACCGTCTTCAACCAAATCACTTTTCATAAATTCTTTTAAGCGAATAAAAATAGGTTCGTCTTCAAATTGTGCATCGTAACCCCACCAATTCTGTTCGATTTCAACCTCTTTGCCGTCCTCGTCTAATTGAAACCCTCCATCACTTGAAAACACAATGGAATTCATAATGTGCTCCGGTCTTTCTTCCGCCATATCAAAAATCCAATCGTAAACATTTCCTCCCGAAGGTGAATTTTTCGCCGCTTTAAGCACTTTTAAATCTGCAATTGCCTTATCTCCTTCGACCTTGAAATTATGATAGAACCCAACTTGTTTGCCCATTGCCGAGTCACAAGCGGTTGGATGACCTAAGCGAGTAGAAACCTCTTTTTTATCATTGCCTTGTGCCACAAGTTTCTCCAAAAAGGTTTGGTTTAAATGAACACCGTGACCTTTCGCTTCGCCAACTTGTGCCAAAACGATATTCCGAATTACACCATTTTCTCTATCAATATTTTCCTTTTCAATATCAAGATTGATAGGTTTTGAACGGAACGATATATTTGTATTTGGCATATTTTTAATTTATTTGTGATTGATTTGATACAAATATCAATTGATACTATATATATGAGTAGGACGCAAAAAAAAAGCGGCTTCCGAATATATCGAAAGCCACTTTTTAATAGATAAAACCCCCTTTTTTAGTTATAAAATAGTCAGCATAAAAGCATGAACCCTTGTAAAAATTGCGACAAGCGGCTCTTGATATGCTTGCGTGACGTTCGTTGGTAAACTATATATTTCATTTCCCGACGTGCGAATAATATCAATTCGCAACGTATCTACATTTTCATCTTTGAATAAAACGAACCATTTCGCATCTGAAACGTCTGTCAAACCGATTCCATTTCCAATCGTAACCGAATCCCCAGTGCCTAAATCAATCTCAGGCTGTTCCGAAAGCGTTTGAGCAAAAGCAAATACTTCTGCAAAAGTGCCTTCTGCGAGCGTTTCACCAACGCAAACCTCGTTTTCATTTGCTAAAGTAAATATATCCGTATCTTCTATTCGTGTTAATTTGAATCGTTTCATTTTGCTTTTATTTATATGCCAACTATATTCCAACCTTTCGCCTGTAAACTTGTTTTCGCTGCTGAACCTGCTGTTGTTAGTGAACCCCCTCCAGTGATTGAACTTTGAAAAAATCCGTTTGAGTTTCCGTTGTTGTCTAAATCAACAAGCATTTGACTATTTATTGTATTTGTAATTTGGTTTAAGTGACAAGCTAAGTAAGTCAAAGAAGTTAAATTACTAACATCTAAAGTACTTATTGAATTAGAAAAACAAATTAATGTAACTAAAGAAGTTAAATTACTTACATTCAAAACATTTATTAAGTTAGTTGCACAATTCAATGAAGTTAAGGAAGTTAAATTAGCTACATTTAAAATACTTATTGAGTTTCTTGCACAATTCAAGAAAGTTAAAGATGTCAAAGAACTGACATCTAAAATATTGATTGAATTGGATGCACAAGCTAATAAAGTTAAAGAAGTTAGATTGCTAACATCTAAAGTGCTTATTGAATTAGTATGACAATGCAAGTAAGTTAAAGAAGTTAAAGAACTTACATCTAAAATGCTGATTGAATTGACTGCACAAGATAAGTGATTTAAAAAAGTTAAATTACTAACATCTAAAGTGCTGATTGAGTTATTTGCACAAGCTAAGAAAGTTAAGGAAGTTAAATTACTAATATTTAAAGTGCTGATTGGGTTAGAAAAACAAATTAATGAAGTTAAAGAAGTTAGATTAGCTACATTTAAAACAATTATGGAGTTTTCTGCACAAACTAATTCAGTCAAAGAAACAAACTTACTCAACATCACATCTGTGAAGTTTGTCGTTAAACTTTTATTATTCAAATCAATAGAAATGACAGCAGCATAATCACTCACCCCACCACTATAAACACACCCATTACCCTCAATCTTGAAAGTATTCCCTTTGAAATCATCAACATAATCATTGATCCACAAAAGCGGAAAATCTTCAACTTTCAACAACTTACCTTTTCTCGCTGAATGCTCATAACTGCACAACGCATCAGTGCCAACTGTCGCATTAGTAATGTTTACAGCAGAAGCAATATCAATAAACTTTGCAGGTAGTTTTGATTGAAACTCGAACGTCAAGCGAGTGCGGTGCGCTTCGCTTAACTCTAATTGAGAAGTCATCAACATATTACGCAAGAACTTGAACTTGCCGTTGCGGTCTCTGAAATATAGAAATACTTTATTATTACCAATCGCTTGAATCGTTGCTGCGTTTTCAAGCGATGTAGAAGGAATATCTAAGACTAACTTTTGATTATAAACCTTGCCGTTTTTTGTCAATTGCGAAACCTCGGTAAAGGATTCGCTGCGAGGCGTGAAGTACATCGTCAATAAATCAATGCCGCTTTCAATCAGAATATCAAGCGTTTCATCTATTTTGACTTCTTTGCCAAATGTGTCGATGACATAAGGGATATTTACAAGTTGCTTTTCTAATACAAAAAACACTTCTTGCAAATATCCCACATTGCTGAAATCGGACGGTCGAGTTATATTACTTGTTGTCATGCAACAAACGTAGTCGCAAATCTTCGATTGGCAAAGGACGAACCGAAGCCGCAATGTACTCAAAAGCATCATTTATCAATACATTGTATTTGTCATCATCATAAGTATTGTAAATAAAATCAAGGTCTTTAATATGATGATGAATCTTTTGGAAAGAAAAAAGGAAACTTTTGGACAAATCTGACAAAGTTGTTTTTGTCAATTTATACAATAAGAAGAGAATCACATTGCGAACCTCGTGCAAGTCCGCAGTTTTCAAAATACTTCCTCGCAAGTCACGCAAATCCAAATCAAAAAAAGACAACAAATCACGCAAAACGAGATCATAAGAGAGGGGGTGAAATCGTGCGACATAACCTGCCTTTATTTTAGCCCGATTTTTTGATGAATTACCCGTTTTTTTTGATTCATAACGTTGCCAAGCACGATAAGCGGTTCTTTGCGCGTAATCGTCCTCTGATACTTCTCTTATGTCAAAGTAGTTTGATATCGTCGTCATCGCTTCATTTCCCATGACGTGAACAGAAAATAAAACGGTGTTGAGTAGTTTGTCCATTTCGTAAGAGTGGAGCATGTAGCCGAGCGAGAAAATATTATTGTGCTCAATATGCTTCGCAAGTTTCGAGGGGATATCTAATTCTAAAAGTTCCGTACAATACTGTTGACTTTTACTTTTTTTGGAAGTGAAAGTACGTTTGGATAAGTTCTGAAAGAGCGGCAAACTTCGATTGATTACAATAGGCATTTGACCATAATCGTACTCAATACACCGTTTTGCGAAAGGTGTCACAGCAAGTTGAATTATCATAATAATTTTTTAGTTAAAATTATTTTAGCAGAACCAATTCGATTTCTGCTAATTCGTGCCGCTGCGAAGTAATGGACTGTTTGATGGACTTGATTAAGAAGTTGTAAAAGCTTCCATCTCTTGAGTTAAAGATACGAATAACTTGCCCAAAACTGAAATTCTTTAATTCATTTGGTGACAAAAAAATCATTGCCGTTAAAATTCTACTTTCTCCGACACTATCTAAAAATATATTATAATTATCACTAATATGATTTAAAGATGTTGCGGAAGGATATTGCAAATCTTCTACGTCTGACACATCACCTGTTCCAAGTGTGTAAGCAGAATCTACAAGCCCATTAAACTTGAAAAAATGAACTTTCTCAAGATTGTTTTCAGTCGTTAATATCGAAGTTACCAAGTCACTTTTTGACAAAAGATAGTTTCTTGAATAATTGACCGTTCCTGCACTATAAGTTTTAGTTTCGGTTTCATTTTTAGAATTATAAACATGATTCTGAGTATCGAAATCAAATCCAAAATTCAAGAACTTTTGACTATCAACATTGATAATTTTATCCGTCCAATCTATGATTTGACCTTTGCCCAAATCTGAGTATTTTGAAAAGGTCAACACTTTATCAATGAAATTAATCTCTATATAATGACCCGTGACGATTGCAAACTGTTTGATAAATTCAGAAATCGAAACGGAAGGAAGTATGTTATATAAAAAGTGACTAAATGAAACCCGATTATTGCAATTCAAAAAGATTGACCTACGAAAGCTTTCTTTATCTCTCCAACGCAAGGTCCAACCTTGCCAAGTCAAAACCTTTTCCAACAAAAATAACGCTGACACTTGCGGCAAAGCACGAACATTTGATAAATACGTTTGATTTTCAGCGTCCCATTCACTACCTAAAAGATCGTCAACCCAATACGGTAAATACAATATTTCATCTCTCGTCAAACTTGCGTTCATCGTAGCAACTGAAACCGTATAAGTTGCAGAATTCCCTTCATTATAAATCAAAGCATCATTCAACAGCGTATTTTTAAAAACTTGCAACGCTCCTACTCCATCATAAATCTTTAAAGAAATCGTTTCACTATTGATTTCCTCAATATCCATCACGCCCGACAAGTGTGTATTTTGATACAATAAGATTTCGACATGCTCATATTGCGTAATGTTCTGTCGATTACCCAAATGATTGACAAATCCCATAATATCGACATTATTTCGAGTCAATGGAATTTCAAAAGGTATCGTTACCGTGCCGCCTATATTTTCGATGTTTCCACCGAACCACACAGGCGATTGTCGTTCGATTGCAATTGATGTATTTTTATATAAATCTAATTCCTTGCCCTTTACTTTTATTTGAATCATATTAATGGTATTTATCTAATCAGGTTCGTCATAAGAAATCGTGTTCGGTGCATTCGTGCTTATGCTTTCGATTGCCAACACGCCAACATTCACGTAATCAATATCAGAAGCAACCGCATCGACCGCAAAAGAATATTCAAAGTCCATGTCAAAAACACCTTCATGCACACTACCCTTCTCGAAAGATGTATTTTCAATCACAATCTTTTTCAATTGTCCATTTTCCCACTTCCAAACCGCTTCAGAATTTAGCAGTTCTTCTATATAATTGAACGCTCGAATGTCGTCGTAAAATCCTGAATACTGTTTTGCACTTGACTGAATTCGATGTTGTTCTGTTCGCATCTCATTTAAACCCGAGGTTTTAGACCTGTTATATTGAAGCGAATCGAAAGCAGTTGTTTGTTCGCTTTCTCCTGTGAAACTAAGCGTATCAATTCCACCTCGACTATTCAAAAACAAAAAGGTTTCATAATTCAAATCCGTTTGACGGTTGCAATCAATATAAAATGTTTCCGTTTCCAATGTTTCCGAGTCTGCAACATATTCGACCAAAACTTCATACTTGTAGAAAGGTCCATTTGCCGAAGCGTTCAAACCTAAAATATTGTAACCAATTGGAATATTGAGAATCTGACCTTTATCAATATTTACCAAAGGTTTTTCTATATCAAAATCGGAATCGCTGAAATCATAAGCCTTGATTTTCAATACCACGCTTGTAAAGTCATCACTCGCAATCAAAGACAAAAAGCGAGGTTCATTATCTTTATTGAAAAGATGACGTTCCGAAGCCGTTAGAAAGTTTTCAGATACAATCGCAGTTCCCAAATATGCCTGATTGAATCGACCGTTTATAACGAAAAAATCGTTTGAAGTGGTCGTTGCCGAAGCCAAACCGTCTGCCGTTCTTTCTGCGTACTCTAATTGATACGCAATAGAATTGCCGAAAAACGGTGCGAAACTTATCAAAGCCGCTTCATTTATTTCCATCGCTGCGAAGACAAAAGCTTCTGCAATGTTGAAATAAGCCTTGCTATCAAGTTGTACCGTGTGCGATTTATCGAAGTTCGACGGTAAAAATGCCGTTCCGTTCCAAATATTTACTCCTAAAAGGACTGATATTTTATCAATTCCACCTTCCGACACCACGACCGTAGCAGGCGAAAAATCGGAATCGACAATCACAAGAGCGTTGAGCGATTCTTTCTTAAAAGAAGTCAATGTAATCTTGTCCCCTGCACTCGAAACAGCGAAGTATCTTTTGATGATAAAGTGTTGGCTTAAATACAAAAAGAAATCATTCCACGTCGTGAATAAATAAACAATTTCAATTGATTCTTTATCAAAGAAAATCTTAATCACACTGCTATTCGAAGGCGTTGAGTATTGATTTCCGAATTCGATTGTCGTGTTTTCCGCAACCGAATCGGACGTGAACACGACCGAAATAGGATTTCCGTTGAATGCCAAATTCGCTAAATCAGATATAGTTATTGCCATTTTGAATCGTTTTTATACACATTAATATCAAAGTCTAAATTGAATTTAAACCGCCATCCAATTCGATTATCCATGAACACTTGAGTCAGTTTTGATTTAATCTCAAGTACATAATTTAGATTGTCCGTAAAATCTTCCTCAATCTTGCGAATCACCTCAATGATAATATCCATCGTTTCGACCAAATCGTTGCTTTTGCGGCTGACATCATCTCGTTGAGTAAGCTTCAAAATAACCAACTCGCTTTCATACGAAATGCTTCGCCCGGATAAGTCGTGATTTTCAAGTGCGAAGTCAGGCGAATCGACCATCATGACGATCCCATTTGTATTGAGCAGCAAATCTTGAATCTGCTCAAAAGCATCGCCCCACACAAACGCGTCGATATCAACGTGCGAAATCGACAAATCTTTGAAATATGTTTTAAATTCTTGTATTGTCATAATACAAAAAAAGCCCTATTTTCTTGTCGAAAATAGGACTATCAAGAGAGTATGAAAACATCCAAAATCAGTAATTATCTAAAATACTCGAAGCCGAGCCAACCAACTAAAACACCGAAACTCGCAATTGAAATGTTCCGCCTACGAACCTTTTTTTGTTGCGTATTAATATCTTTATTCATTTCTTCTGACTGAAAAACCAACTGCCTTATTTTATCTGATTGCTGCGAGTTTATCTTTTCCAATGCCCTTATACTTCGTTCAGTTGCATCGAATAGTTCATTGCTATTGTCGAGACATTCATTTAACAAATTCGATTGATTATCAAACTTGATTTCCTGTATTCGAATCTGCGACTTTTGCAACGCAATGACCTCATCCGCCTTATTGTTTTCTACATAGTCCAAACTCGCCAAACACAATTGATAAACATCTGTATTAATCACGAACGCCTTGTCCGGTTTAATCTTCACCATGTCGCCCTGTTCGACTTTCAAAATCCCCAAACCCTCGTATTCAATACATTGTGCATTGAGGGAAAACGCAAATAGCAACGCAAACATCAAGAATAATCCCTTAGTTCTCATAAATAATATTGTTTTTTTGTTTTAATAAAATAATCCTTTCTTCACTATATGACTTCAAAAGTACGTCCATCTTTCGCTCGTACGCAACAGCTTGATTTTTAAAATCTCGTTTGAGCTTCCGATTTTCGTGATACAAATCCATGTTGCGATTTTGATAAACCCCAACCGTATCTCTAAATAATTCCAAATGATTTACTAATGAATCATTCAAACGACCCAAATCGTTTAAGCCGTCAATTTGCTGCTCTAAGTCAATTTCAAGTGAACGAATCATTCCGTTCTTTTGAAAGTTGCCAACCAACTGCGAAATCGAGAAAGCAGTAATTAGTAAAAATCCTGCAATGGCAAAGTATTTAATATTTTTCAAGTTCATAAGTGATTATTGAAGTTCAAATATATACACTCCCCAAATCGCAATTTAGGACACAAAAAAGCCGCTTCCGAAATGAATCGAAAGCGGCTTTTTTTTATTTATCAAACAATATTCCCCTAATATCCCTAAAAAAATCAAGGTAGCAAAGTGTTCGTTCGAAGTCAGTATCAGACATCTCATGTTCTTTGAGATACTCAAACCTTCCTCTTGTGTAAAAATACATTAATTCAAAAATCTCTCTTTCCGTACCTAAATACACGTTTACGGACTTTGCTAAGTTACGCTTTTGTTCTGCTGTTAAATCAATCATCTTGGTGGATGTTTTACATTAAAAAATAAAGGCATGATGCGAGTTCATCCACCAAGATAACAACCTTCATAAGGAAGGATGCACCATGCCTATTTCTTATTTTCCAGACTTATGTTAATCGTAAGCGGTTGTATCATTTGGTGGATGTACAACGCAAAAGTATTAACAAATTAACAGAATTGCAAAATTATTTTTTAGGTTGGTATTATTTAGTAATCATAATCTCACTACATCCTTCACAATTATGTTTTTTGCAACCATAAGCAATTTCATTTTCAAAACCACAGAAATAACATTTTGCAATAAAACTAAATCCTGTATCTGAAATAGAAATATAATTGACAATATATTTACCATTATTAATTTTCATCTTTTTATTTTGAAAAACAAGGCAGAACAACGCCCTACCCTGTTTTGATTTAATTAAAAATAAATGACAATTCAAACTTGATTATCATTCTTTCACAAGCTTTTTCTAAGCCATAATATTCTTGTTGCCTATCTCCACTTCTAACATCTTCTAAATCATTTTTTAACTTTAACTCAACAATCCTTTTACAAGTTGATTTTTCTGACTTCGACAACTGCAATACACTTAAAGCATTTGTGCTATTAAATAATTTCTCTTTAATATCACGAATCTCATTTGTGTTAGTTTTGAAGTGACTTAAAACAGATTTATCCAACCCCCAAATCAAATGATTTTCCGTTTGATGTAAAAAGTAATCGCATTGATGATGTATTAAAATACCTAAATGTTCAAAAGCGATTTCATTGTTTTTCATATCAAATTATTTATGATTTTTAAAAACAAGGCAGAACAACGCCCTACCCTGTTTTGATTTAATTAATTATTTTTCGATGACTTCTAAGCACCAAGCTTTCATTATGCGTACAAATAAATAATCTGTCTTTTAAATTTAGCACTATTAAAGATTTGCATCATTATCTTTTCAAATGCTACAAATTCTTCAATTTCAATAATTTTACTCTCTGCATATACTTTGATTTTTGGATTGTTTTGTTCAAAATAAAGTCGAGCTTCTTTAACGTGTAAGGCGGTTATTTTATTTATTTTATTTATTTTATTTCGATTTCCCAAAACGCCAACAGAATAACTCAATATTTCAAGTCGTTCTTTCTCGTTGAAGTCTAAATATCTGAAATTTATTTTCTTGAGCGGTGTTATTGCTTTGTTCTTCTTTGTTTTTAACAACTTAAATAAATTCATAATGAAAATAATTATATTGCACATGAAAAATAAAGTTAGGTCTTTTGGAGGTTGTGCAAAAACTCTTTAAGACCTTTATTTTCAAAACAAGGCAGAACACCGCCCTACCCTGTTTTGATTATTTAATTAAATAATTCATTCAATTCATTATCGACTTTCGCAAAAACATCATTGATGTTTTCATCTTGCTTTTCGATTTTATTTGTCGTCAGTTCCCATCTCTCGTTGAGTAACTTTCTCATTTTCCAATAATCCATTATTTCGTGTAGATTATCTTCAACCCGTCCGATTCCCAATTGACAATAACAGTCGAGTTTATAGGTATTGACTTCTTGATTTCTGCTTTAAAATCCTTTTCAATCGTCACTTTAAAACCGTGTTTTGCGAGTGTCGGAATGTCGGCTTTCAACCTTTCAAAACGAATCTGTGTGTAATCTTCGTGAATTCGAGGTATATATTGACGCACTCTTTTCTTCTCTTTCTCCAAATCCAACACCGTGTTTGTATGTGTTGGTTTCGTGTGTGACTGTTGTGGCACAACATTTTGAGCGTTTTGTGTCGTGTTTTGTGCCGTATTGTGTTCTGTGTTTTGTTCTGTGTTGTGTGACAAATTAGGTGTGTTGTTTTCTATATTATTTCGATTTCCAAAACCTTTTACCTCGATGCGTTTTGTTTCGTTGTACGCAGGCGTTTGGTTTATGCTCGACTCATAAAATACATCTTCGTCCACCTTTTCCGCTTCGTTTTTGACTTCTTTTTTTACTTTCTTTTTAATCGAAAGGGTAGGGGTTTCCTCGTCAAATACACGAGCCTTGAAATAAACGCTCCACCACAAGCAACCGAAAAGCATAATCTCAACTAACACCTGAGAACCGCCTAAAAGTGCCGCCATATTGAAAGTCGCAGCCGCATCGGTAACCACAAAACTCGTCACACCTGCCTCTTCTTTTGCAGTCAAATATGCTGCTTCCAAATCCGTTTTTACTTGTGTCAATCGGTTGTGTTCGCCAATATTATTGTCAGATAACTTACCTTTCCAACTTTTTGCATCAAAATAAGAAGTTTGGTCAGCAGAAGAAGAAGCGATTTTTGGTTCGTATTCCGCTTGAATCGCTGCCAAAGTCTTCGCTTTTTGCGTTCCCGCCAATTCGTTCGCAACGATTACACCGCCCCAAACGGATAATCCCATACTTAGGATTTGTGCGATTAAAGCAATGCGAGTTTCTAATCTGCCACGGTCGTCCGTATCACGATATTTTTCCGTCAATGCTTCTGTGTGAAAGTGATGCTTTGCAAATTCGATAAATGCCAAAAAGGCAAGTGCCGAAAATGCAAGAGAGTAGGCGAGTATTGGTTGATTATCGAACGCAACCAATAATCCATCGTTCAACCCGAAAAACAGTTTGAACAAAGTAAAAATCGCAGTCACACCAAGTGCGATGCTTATTAATGATAAAGTGTAGGAAAGACCGCTTGCGAGTGAAGTAGTCAAATAATGCTTGTCGAAAAAGCTTTTCGTTTGCATCAGTTCGGCAGTAGATTTTAGAAAGGTCTCTTTCTTCTTTGCCTTTGTTTTGTTGTCAAAATTCATCGTCGTGAAAATTATATGATATATGAATAAATAAATAATATTCAAATAAAATAGGCGGCCTAAGCTTTTCACGACGATACAATAACTAATGAGTACTGCAAAGTTTACTTAGTTTCCCCAAGTAGGAGAGCCGCCTAAAAATCTTTATTGGTGCAATTTAATATCTTCAAACATTTTCAACACAAAAAAAAGGCAAACGTCTATCACAACGTTTGCCTTTCCCATTTCTTACACCTCAAGAAATATACTTTTTACTATCGTCGTGAAGCACAAATATAAGTATATTCCTTGATTGATGCAACTTTATTGTTAATATTTCAAATCTGTCCAATGAATTATTTGCCCTTCAAAGTCGTGATTGAAAAATTCAAAGAAGTCATCGCTTGACTCAAATCCGTCATTTATACAAAACTGTTCTAACTCGTCAACCGTTTTGGTTTTATTATCAATAATCACCTCAACACAATCGCCATCATCATAATATTCAATCTTGATATCCTGAACACTTACAACATTTTTTTCAGGTGCAAAAGCCAATAAGCCATTTTTTACCCAACGATTTCCTGTAATGAATTGTATTTTCAATTTATTATGCCACCGCTTTTTTCCTGTTTTCGTAACTCGTCGAATGGTGTGATGTTTCGGCTTTAGGTCTTCTTTAGTATCCCATTCTTTGCCAAACTTTTCTTTATATTCATTTTTATAGGCGTGTAAAATCATACCGTCTAAAGGTACATAAATGCTCAACCAAACCTTTTCAATGAAGTAAGTTGGTTTCTCGTTCTCGAATTTAGTTTTAAAAGATAATCTCATCATCGTGAATTTTTATAATTGTGAATTAATATTTTCAAACTTTGTAAAATCAATTTTTAATCTGTTGGTTGGCTTTTTTAGGTTCACCACTTTTCTTCCATCGTTGACACATATATAACGCATCGAAATCGGTTCAAAATCTTCTGGCAATAACTCTTCTGTAATAATCACCACGTCAGGCATTTTTCGCTTATGATTTTTCGCAATGAATACATCTTGCATTGATAAGAAATTAAACAACCCAACACTCGCTTCATTCGTTTTAATCGTCACAATATCGCTATTCTGAACAATGTGATTTTCGGGAAATCTTGCGGAAGATACTTGATTCAATTCGACTACACTTTTCCCTTTTTTTATTTGTGCCAACTTTTCATTTAAGTCAGCAACCGAACCATTTTTATAATTGATTAATGTTATCATGTTTAGATATTTAAAGATTAATAAAAAACAGTTCCATTTTCGGTGTGTTGGGGAGTGTGTACTTTTCCCAATTCTCCATGATCCATTCGTGATTTTCATGGAGTTTCTTGTTTAAATGCTTTCTGTATTTTCTCATCGTCGTGATTTTTTGTTTATTAAAAAGTGTGTGCATATCTAAGTAATTCATTAAGCTTTTCAATCAACTCTTTTTCTGTCGAATACTTGATTTTTGAACAATCGACAACTAATTGATAAGCCGTTTGCGGGGGGAACGTTTGTTCGATTGTTCCCCCGTTCTCGATATTAAAAAGGACTTTATAAGGTTTGAACATATTATTGCGAAGGCGTTGTGCTTCATATAATTTATTCATTTCTCCTGTGAGGTAATAATCCGATAGTGCCTTTTGCAGTAATTGATATCGTCCCATTTGTTTCACTTGCGACTTTCCTTTGAACTTTTTAGACTTTTTCATGCCTTTCAATTGTTCGTCTAAGTCTTCGATTTCAAACCCTTTGAACTCTTCCGCTACAAATTCAGCAGCGAAGAGGGGAAACCTTTTGAACAGCCGCCTTGACAGCCGTTTTTTTCTTAGTCGCCTTTTTTTATAATACTGCTCAAGTGAGATTACGCTTTCTTGAACTTTCTCCTGATAAGGCGAGTAGATTATGATGTTGCTCATATCGTCGTGATTTTTTATTTATTAATCAATAGTTCCTTTATTCATTATTTTCTTGAATTGCCCATCAAGCTTACTATTGTGCGTCGAAACTTTCTCTTTAAGCAGTTTAAAAAGCAACTGTATTTCTTCATCACCTTTCAAAATACTTTCTTCCATTTCTTCCATTTGGCGGTTGACATAAATACGTTTGCGGTCAATTACTTCCATTTTTTTACGCTTTTCTGCAATTGTTAATCCTTTCATATCGTCGTGATTTTTTAATTGTTAACTTATAAGTTAATTCCTTTTTGTTTTGCAATCTTTTCCAACCGCAAAAGGGTTGGTGCGGTCATTGAATTTTTATAATTATCATACTTCGCTTTCAATAGATTTCGATGCATCGTGATGAGTTGGTCATCTGAATACACTACTTTAAAATCTATTTTATCGTATCGTAGCTTTTGCAGTTGGTCACATCGCCAAACCTTCCATAAGGACGAAGTTCTATGAGTATTTTCCCAAGCGACTCTTGCTTCCGCTTCGGTATCGAAATCAGGGGAGTTTTTAAGTTCTAAAGTGATAATATATTTAGCTTTTTCCACGTCACAAATGTTTAAAATGATATATTTTATATTTTTCAATAAATATTTTAGAGGTTCTTTTTCACTCAAAAAGACGTTTTTTCTAAAATAAAAGTCGTCAAACCTCCAAAATACGGTCAACACGGTCAACACGGTCAACAAAGTGCATAAAGTGTTGATAACACTATCTTTGGTTGTTGACCAACTCGGTCAACATTCGGTCAACACGGTCAACAACGGTCAACAAGAAAGTGCGGAATGTCGAAAAAGGTCGATTTGTTGACCAATGTTGACCGTTGTTGACCACTCGGTCAACACATTTGTACCGACATTTTAACATAATAAAACAGCTCTTTAATAATATAATCAATTGAAATTCAATATCTTATCTTATACAGGCTCTTTATATCTGTGACACGGTAATATTGCTTGTTGACCGTGTTGACCGTGTTGACCGTAAAAACCGACTGTTCGATTTTCCAAATAGACTTTTTCTGTTAAAAAAGGGCTTTCGCCCTTTGTCACTTATTTGACCACTTTTCCACTCAAAAAGGAAGGTCAGCTTTCGGGTCTTCTTTCGGTGTAATTGGTGTCGTATCTTCTTCCGTATCTTCTATATCTTTCATCTCAATACCTAACTTATTCAAGTCAAATAGGAAGGCATATCCAACACCACGAACGGTTTTACATTCGCCAACAAAGGATTTTAAAGTTCGTAAGTAATGCTGCAAAGTCGTCTTCGATTGGCTCTTGCGTTTTTGTTGGCTACAAGCCGTCAAATAATATGGGTGTACTTTGTTCAGGTTCAGGCAGAATAATTCCGTCACGTCATCGAATTGCTTTGGTGCAGTCGTTTTGTTGGCACTATCCACAATCAAGGTGACCTTTTGAGTAATCCAAAACTTGTAGTCTTTTTCATCTTTCAAAAAGCTATTATCCATCAAGTATTTAATGACATCAAAGAACTCACTTGTTTCAGACGAGCCGCCAAGCATCATCGCATGACGAATCATATTTGCCTTGACAACTTTCCAAGCGTTATCTGAAGAAAAAGGCATTTTCATTTCTTCAGATAAGATTTTGAAAATAGTCAAAATAATGACGTTCGAACGAAGTAGGCGAGTGGGTAAGTCGTTATAAATACTGACCTCTTTTTGCATCTTTGAATAGATAGCGTCAAACTCCAAATCGAATTTTTTAATAATCAATGGTCTGTAAGATGCGATAATAGAAGTCAAGCCGCTCAAGCTTTCTGTGTCTTCCATTTTGTTTAATTTCTCGCCATCTTTTCTTTCCGCATCTGTAAAGTCCGCAGAACCATAAACCAAGTTGATGACCCTGTTGAAAAGTGCCGGGTCAGCGGTTGGCAAGTCTTGCCCTGTGATTGTCAGAGCTGGTAACACTTGCGAACGTAAAGAGCGATTCGTGTCCATTTGTCCACGTTCTCGACCTGCACCATCAAAAGCATATTTTAGGTATTGAATCCTTCTTGGGTCAATGTCATTAAAATACTCATCATGCCAAGCGATTGAGTTGCGAAAGCGAGTCCACCTGTTGAAAAAGGCAACGTCCGTTCCCGATTTTAACATGAAAGGATTAATTGCTTTACCAAACATTTTCGACAACGACCACATCATATAAGACTTACCAGAACCTGTTGGCCCAACAGAATTTAAATGTGGAAATGACTTGTATTTTGGAAAGATAATATCACGAAATAAGGTCGCATAATAGAACATCATTCCTATTTTGCCATTATCGCCATGGACCGTGACAAATTGATTCGACCAATCCTCAAATGTGATTTTTGAAGGTTTGTATATAAATGATTTCTCATCTTCAAATTGATCCTCTTCCGATGCGTCATTGATTGAATTGACACTCGACAAAGCAGGAAGATAGTAGGTTTGATTTTGATAATTAACGATTCCGTATTCGTCCGCTTCTAAAAAACGGTTTTCTTCATAGATAAAAATCCCATTCGCCCAAGCCCAAAACCCCGCAGAATTATGACCCAACACTATCAACTCTTTTGCCGTCTTCATCTCGGTATAAACCTTTCTTTTGATTCTTAAAAAGTCCGTTTTGCTACCTAAAAAGATAAAATTACCAACGTTTTCAACTGCCAATTTAAAACTGTCAATAGTAACTAAAACTTTAGTTGATTCAGCAATCAACTTTGATTCTCCATAATTATTCGTGATTTGGAAGAGCCTTTGATTGTTTTTTGATTCAATTAAAAAAAGTGGTTTGATAATAAAATTGGCAATTTCAGAACCTTCATCTTCCATGGGGTCCATCTTAAATGTTGAATTCTGTTCTTCGTAAATGCCGTATTTCAATAAGTTTTGACGCTGCGTATCGTTGAGCGTGTAGAATTTCGTGTCTTCTTCTTTGCGTAATTTCCTGTTAACTTCTTCCGTAACTGTTTCTTTAAGCGAAGCCGCAGATTTCTTTAAAATCTTCGCTATTCGCTTAATATAGTCTTCTCTCAAAGATTCCTGTTCGATGCTTGAAATGATTGTCGTCAATTCCTTTGCGGCAGCGTCAAGCTCGAAAGGGTCGTTTCCGTCACCTGCAAAAGAATGAGCCGTAAACAAAATTCCATCTTGGCAATGAATACTCATAAACTCATCGAAACCTTTCTTTTTGTGTTGACAAACGAAAGATTCAGGATCGTCTTTATCATTTTCTAAAACGGCAACTTTTGTATTTAATCCCGCAGCAACGCATATTTTTACGGCACTCAAAGTGGCATTAAAACCCGCTTCGTCACCATCAAAAATGACCGTTACCTTATCTGTATATTTCTTTAATAGTTTGGCTTGATTAAAAGTGAACGCAGTCCCACAAGAGGCAACTGCGTTCGCAATACCTAAATTATGCAACCCGATAACATCAAAATAACCTTCTACAAGCAAAGCACCATTTTTCTTAATCTCCTTTTTGTTCTGGTGCAAACCAAACAAAATGTTTTTCTTATTGTAAATATCTGATTCAATCGAATTGATATATTTTGGATTCTCTTTATTATCATCAGATGCTAATTTGCGACCACCAAAGCCGCAAATCTTACCTCTTTCATTATAAATCGGAATGATAATTCTATGATGAAAAGCATCATAAATACCGTCGTTTTTATTCTTTTTGAGTAATCCAATTTGCATCATTGCATTTTTGTCGAGCATCTTGGTACTTGCGGCATTAGCAACAAAATCCCAACTATCCGGTGCAATAGATATTTTGAATTCGGTTATCGTTGCAATTGATAAATCACGAGTCAAACCATTGACTTCGCCATAATTCAAATCCTTGATTTTTGGAGTGGTGACGAAAGTATTGCCTTCCGCTTTTTCCATGTCGTAGCAATTTAAGAAATATTCAATTGCAACGGTTTTATTGATAATATAAAGCGATTCCTTCCTGTCATTCTCGCTTCGGGCGTGAGCGATTGCTCTTTGAGCGTTTTCTCCATTTTCGTAAACGATTGGAATCTTGACGATATTAGAAACGAATTGCAAAGCTTCTGGATAAGTCATATCCTTATATTCCATCAAGAAATCAATACTATTCCAATGCTGTCCGCCACACTGCGACCAACAAGTTGCTATTCCGTTTTTCACGGTAAAGTTGGCATTCTTGCCGCCATGCACAGGGCAAGGCATTGCATTCTTGCCATTAAGCGAAAACCCTAATTCCGTCAAAACGTCCTTAATGTCAATCGCTTCTTTTATCTTTTCTGCATTCGTTATCATTTGCCTTTTTTTTCGTCTCGGTAATATTTGTAATTATTTTGTGTAACTATTAGGACTTGATTTTGATAAAAAGGCGGCTACTAAATTCACCGCCCAAATGGTTTAAAATTATTTCAAATTCAAAGTTTTTTTGTGTTCGATTAGGCTATTCAATCGCTTTTCCCAAAAACTGATTTTTTGACTGAAATTAAAGTCGGGCACATATATACTTCTTCGATTATATTCAGCGATAGCGACTTCTGCCATCTTGATCTGTCTGTTTAGAATAATTGTGTCGTTCTGCATTCTTGCCCCAACTATTGAGTCTGCGAACGTATCGACCAAAAGGAAGTCGTTTTGAGCGAATAAACAAACTGTAAACGCCATGAAGGCGAGTGATAAGATTAATTTTTTCATGTCTTAATTATTATTTTTAATAAAAAAATAAGGTGCAGCGAGAGCCACACCTTTTTACTTTTTACTTTTGATTTTGTATCGTCGTGAACTTGTATTAATATAAATCCCTGTCTTCGTCCCAATTCCCTTTCTTCATTGTCTTCTCATTGTGCCAAACCAACCAAACCGTAGCCGCAAACCCTAAAAAAACGATTCCTAATCCCATTATATGAACATCATTTCGGCATCTTCGCAATTTGAAATCGTTTCGGATTCCTTCTTTTCAATATCCAAATCAACAAATTCATTATCTTTTGTAATTGCTGTAATATTGAACTTTTCAAAATGATAAGTAATTGATTCGGCTTTCATTCGTTTTAATAAAACTTGCTTATTAAAAAACAATAGAATTGATTTCGCCCTGTCTTCATTCTCATTTTGTAAATCTGCCAAATTCTTTTCTGCCTTGTTAATTTCTGCTTGTATGACATCGCAGCGAAGCCAAAAATTTCCAAACTCGTGAATCTTTTGTACCATTTGATTGATTTTAAAATTGATTAATAATATTGTATCGTCGTGAACTTGTACTAATACTTTTTAAATAAACCTTACCTTATTTCTCGAATGGTAATTGTATATTTCTTCAATTAATCTAATGTATTGCTCTTTATTAGTACAGCTAACCATTTTGGTTTGTTGTAAAGCCAACTTTTGAATGAAAACTGAATAATCAAAAGTTGGATTATCAAGTAATTCGAGTAGAGCGATGACAAAAGACTTTCTTTTAAAACCATCATAGAATTTTCCAACTTTTATAATTTGTTGCGCTTTTAAGCATGACAATTCATAGTTTTTAACTTTAAAAGTTCCATTTTTTAGCGAATTTCCTGCAGTCTCACCTAATCCTCCAGTGTAGTGTTTATTAGAAAGTATTGCTAAAGTTATAGAAGCGGAAAACTTGTATTTATTAAAAAATTGTTTAAACAAAACGTATTCGTGCATTCCTAATTCCGCAAAACTTTCTACATAGTCCATAAAAATCCAATTTCTTGAAATTGCATTTAATTTATGTACGTGAGTAAGTTTGTAGCCTCTTACAATAATGAAATAAACAGGAAGCCCTAATTGCTTACTTGCTTCAAAGCGATGCTGTCCGTCAATTATTTCATGCTTTTCGTTGACAATAATCGGAACTTGCAAAAACTCTTCCTCCATGCTAATTTTTAATCTTTTTAAATTCGCAATATTCAATTTGCGATTTCCTTCTAAGTTTTTGAATTTCAAGTAATTTCTAGTCTCAAAAACTTCATTAATTTTTCTCATAGTTTTAATTTTATCGTCGTGAATGCAAAAAAAAAGGGTTGCGGTTACTTCTCATTTCCACCTCGCTACTCACGCAACCCCTTCGTATATCTAAATCTAATTTATTATGACATTTTGAAATCAAAAGAAAAAGCGGGGAGTAGGCAACCGCTT
>Ga0222648_1000166_pt1 | contig 29120 bp, 16 predicted proteins | sample AntAcemetagen335_FD_181021 | JGI IMG/M metagenome (GOLD analysis project Ga0222648, IMG submission 181021) | Saline water microbial communities from Ace Lake, Antarctica - #335 | ecosystem: Environmental > Aquatic > Non-marine Saline and Alkaline > Saline | place: Antarctica: Ace Lake... | reverse complement strand
ACGATCCATATGGTACTTTAAAGTATGCTCTTAGCCAAGCTACAAGCGGCGACACAGTGCACATATACCCAGGCGTGTACCAAGAAGCGTTCCCGCTTACAGTGCCCGTAGGCGTTACTGTAAAAGGACACAGTATGCGTGCTGTTAATATTGCGCCAACTGTAGCAACGCAAAGTAATGATGCATTCTTGCTCAACGGTGGAGCAACAATTGAAGACCTAACTATTTCAGGATTTTACACAGGCTATGCATTTAAGTTTGCACCAGGCTTTGTAGTTGCAGGAAATAACCGTTCACCGTACATAAGAAACATTAGTGTTATTACTCAAGGAAGCGTTACAAGCAGTGCTGACCCTAGAGGATTTGACGAAGGCGATGCAGGTAAAGGAGCGTACATAGACGGGTCTGTAGCCGGCGCTACAAGCTTAGAAGCTACTATGCTGTTCCATAGTGCTACGTTTATTACACCTGGCGTAGACGCTATTACAGTGACTAACGGCGCACGAGTAGAATGGCTTAACAGCTTTACATACTTTGCTAACCGCGGCATTTACGGTGTTGACGGTGTAACAGGGTTACGTGGAGCAGGCCAAACCGCAGTTAGAGTTAACGGGTTAACCGGTACTATTGTAGATGGTAATACTTTTAGTTATTACGACACAGATGGCACAACAGTTCTTGCAACAGGCACTATTGACGGTGTTGACGCTGACAGTAAATTTTATGTTAACGGAAATCTAACAGGATTAGAAACTGCTGCTGCACGTGGCGGCAAAACTGTAACACGATATAATAATCCAGTAACTGATACCGCAATTAAGAAATATGGTACCAGCAGTTTACAACTAGACGGTATTGAAGATTATATTGGAGTTGTGTCTAATAACGATTTTGGATTTGGGACAGGCGACTTTACAGTTGAAGGATATTTTTACTTTAATAGTGTAGCTACTACACAAAACTTGTTTGACTTTAGAGCAGGCGCAACTAGTGATGTTGCTCCTGTACTATATATTGCTGCCGGCGGACAATTGCGCTACTATTCTTATAATGCAGATAGAATTGTAGGAGCAACATTATCTATTAATACGTGGTATCATATTGCAGTTAGTCGCATCTCAGGCACTACTAGATTGTTTGTTAACGGAGTAAGTCAAGGAACACCTTGGATAGACTCAACTGATTATGGAGTTGCAAAACCTTTAATTATCGGTGCTAGATGGGATGGTTTGAATGTGTTAGACGGATATGTTGATGAATTCCGTGTAAGTACAACTGCTCGATACTCTGGAAACTTTGGTGCGTTAACAGCAGAATTTGCAAGTGATACAAATACTGCACTACTTTTACATTTTAACAATGCAGGCGACAGTAGTATTGTAATCGAAGACGATACTCTTAATTCACAAGATATTCGTTTTAGTAACGGTGCATCTGCACGTTATGTAACACTGGCAGATACTACAGACTTTGGCTGTGAAGTGCGTTCAATCGCAAGTGCGTGTGTATACGGTAATTACGGTATCGTAGGTAACGGTTCGGGCGTATTAATGTATCTAATCAGTCAAAATTTAGCATACATTGGCGTTGGTAAAAAATTCGATAATGATGAGTTAGACGTAATACAAGCAAATGAAGTTGTTGAACTAAACAATGCTAGTATTAGATACAGTAGTGTAGATCATAAAGGTGACTTTAGAGTTGGTGATTTATTTTATGTAAATCAAGCAGACGGTACTGTAAACTTTAGTAGCTCGACATTTAATATTAATACTTCTGAAGGTATAACAATCACAACAGCTGGCAGTACAACAACTATTACTGGTGAAAGAATTGACACTGGTAATTTACGCATTAGCGGAAACACTATTGCAAGTTTAAGCGGCGATATTAACTTAGATGCAGACAGCGGCACAGTTAGAATTAATTCAACTAGTGCGCTACAACTTCCAAAAGGTAATACAGCAAGTCGTCCTACGCCATCAACTGGTATGATTCGTTATAACACTGACAATGAAATATTTGAAGGGTATGACGGCAACTGGATTGCCCTTAATGGTTTATACAGTTTAGACCTAACTACTAGAATTACAGCAGAATTAACACCCGGGGCTAATGACGGAGTTATTAGATTTTATATTAGTGACGGTGTTGTAACTACTATTGATGCAAACAAGCTAGAAACTCCGAGAATAGAAGTAGACGATATTAGCATTGACGGCAATGTTATTACAACTGAAACACTTAATACTGATCTAATACTTAGTGCTAACGGAACAGGGTCAGTTGTTATTGATAATCTTGCATTTAAGGATTCTACTATTACTAATAGACAAGTAAATGGTATATTAAACTTCCAACAAGAAGGTAGTGGATACTTTAAAATTGCAGGAACTAACGGGTTTGTTGTACCAGTTGGAACAAACACTCAGCGTCCGTCATCCGCTTATCGTGAAACTGGAATGACACGCTACAATACCGAACAGCGATATTTAGAAATATGGGACGGATTTAGTTGGGTATCGGTTGCAGGCGCAACAGGTTCTATTAGTTTTGCAGCAGCAGAAGACTTAGCAATCGAATACATATTAACACTAGGATAAGAATAAGATGGCAACGCAATTTAAAAATAAGGTAGTAAAAGAAGTAGGCCCAGTACCTATACTTGCATTGGAAACTGATGCAGCTACACGTTCGACAATAATTGGTCTTAATATGGCTAATTTAACAGACTTTGTAGTATATGCAAGTATACTAATACATGATGATACTAGTGTTGAAGGATATTTTATGAAAGATGTTATGGTGCCGCCAAATAGTAGTTTGCATGCACTAGCAGCAGGCGAAAAATTAATACTTGCTCCAACAAATCAATTGTATCTAGTTGCTGATCAAGATGAAGCATTAGACGTAGTTATAAGTTACGTAGATATTGTATAAGGAATAAAGATATGTCAGCAAATTACACAGGATTTACACCAGATCATATATACGGATCAGTACAGGATCGATTCTTTTATGGGTTACGCAGAACAGACAACGGCGAATTGTTTATTGCAAAAGCAGACCAGTTAAAATCAACGGATTCAATTACAATAAATAAATCTGGTGACCCAGCAGATAACTTTAAAAATTTTAGTGAAGGCCAGGACTTTCTTGAAGGACGTGATGTAAATCACAATCTAGTTTACAAAAACTTAAACTATGAGCAATTCCACTGGGATAACAGGAACGTTCTTTACTATGTTAACGCCGAAGGCGAATTGGTTGTAAGGATAAATCAAAATTATACATATGATGAAAATTCATCATCAAACGGATTATAAGAGAGTAAAAAATGGCAGATTTTAATTTAGACAGAATTAGATTTAAGTGGAAAGGTACTTGGAGTACTGCATCTTCATATACTAAAGATGATATTATATATTATGAAGGTAAGGCATTTGTATGTTTAGAAGGTCACACGTCTTCAGCTGTTGACTTTTATAATGACAAAGACGTTGCTCCTATACAAACTATTGTAGTAACTGTTGGAAGTGACACGTTAACTTCTAAATTACATGGTATGTTTTATTTTGATGGTGTTGAAACTCCAACATTAAAATTAAGAAAAGGAAACACTTATATATTTGATCAAACTTTGGTATCTAATACTACGTTTGGCGAAAGTGTTCATCCGTTATTATTTAGTGCTACTAAAAATGGCACACTTAATGGCGGCCAAATATACGACACTAATGTAGTATATTTTTTGAATGATCAGATAGTTACTAGAACTCAGTATCTTGCTGACTTTGCAACATCATCATCTAGAAACTTTCGAATTACGATTTCTGATAATATACAAGAATTGTATTATTTTAGTACCAATGAATTAGATATGGGTAACAATATTCGTATTGATTATTCTTCTTACTGGGAATTAATGTTTGACGGTTACACGTGGAAAAGTGATTGGACTCCTGCTACGTTTTATCCTAAGGACGCAATAGTAAAATTTCACGGATATATTTATAGATGTATAGATTCTCATACATCAAACGTTTCGGCGCATCCAGGATTAGTAACTGATACTATATATTGGACACTACATGCGACTACGTATAACTGGCTAAATTTATGGACTATTGCTACTAGTTATTCACTTGGTGATGTAGTTAGATATAACGGTACTACGTATATTTGCAGCCAATTGCATACGTCAGCTAGTGTTGCATTTTTAGGGTTAGAACGTGATCAGACAAAATGGACAATTGTATCTAAAACAGACAATTGGAGAGGTAACTGGACTACCTTCACAAGATACATAGCTGATGACCTAGTAAAATATGGAGGTATAGTATACCGTTGTATACTTCAACACACTAGTGACAATTCAACAGTACTTGGACTAGAAGAAGATCAAAATAACTGGGAAATTGTAAATAGTGTTCTCGAATATAAAAATGAATGGACGATTGCTACACGATATAAACTTAACGATGTTGTAAAATATGGCGGAACATTATGGATAGCAACAGTTGCTTATACCTCATCAGTACTTTTTAGAACTGATTCAGCAAAATGGGCAGTATATGTTCCCGGCTTTGAATTCGAATCAAGATGGGATATATCAATAGAATATCAGCAAGGTGATATTGTACTATATGGCGGCTACAGTTATACGGCAATTACTACAAACACAGCAACTGTACCTAGTATAAACGGCATCCTCCAAGATACAGGCGCATGGGAAGTATTAACTACTGGTTACAGACACCTTGGCGATTATAATACTGCAACTCTATATCTTACTGGTGATGTAATTAGAGAAAGTGGATATTTATATGTTGCAATAATTGATAATCTAGGAGTTGCACCAAATACAAATCCAACTGAATGGCAGTTATTGACAACAGGATCCCAATGGAGATCAGACTGGTATAATACTAACACCTATTATTTAGGAGATGTAACTACTATTGCGGGAACTGCATATCAATGTATACTAAGTCACAATTCGTCTGTTGCAGCAACTGTTCCTACAACAGATGTAGGCAATACTGATACGTATTGGGTAATATTAATACAAGGCTCTCCAAGTAACGTATTAACTACTCAGGGAGATATCAAAACTCGTAACACAGCAGCTGATGTTAGATTAGGAATTAGTACTCCAGGAAGTGCATTAAAAGCTACTTCTGCAGATATATCATGGGCAGCGTATGCAACAATTGATAACGTATTTTATGTATCAACTGACGGTATTGATATACCAACAGCCGGCATACAACCAAACGCTCCGTTTAAAACAGTAAAATATGCATGCGAATATGTCCAAGAAAATATTGATAATACAACGCAAAGTACTATTTTTATTAAGACAGGTTATTACGAAGAACTAACTCCTATTAAAGTTCCTAGAAATTGTGCATTAGTTGGCGACGAGTTACGCAGTACAGTAATTGTACCAGCAGTCGGGTATGAAGAAGTTAACATGTTTTATGTAAATAACGGCAGCGGCATTAGAAATATGACGCTACAGGGCTTGTCAGGCACTTTGGGCGTAGCTAATGAGTATCTTACAAAACGTCCAAGCGCAGGAGCATTTGTTAGCTTAGATCCAGGCACAGGAGTATCTGATCAATCTGTTTGGATTATTTCTAAATCACCGTATATACAAAATGTAAGTACCTTTGGAACCGGTTGTATTGGTATGAAAATTGATGGAGCATTACATGGCGGCGGCAATAGATCAGCTGTTGCTAACGACTTTACCCAAATACTAAGTGACGGCATTGGATACTGGGCAACAAACTTAGGTAGATCAGAGCTAGTATCTGTGTTCACGTATTATAATCATATTGGATATCTAGCAGAAAATGGCGGAATACTTCGAGCAACTAATGGTAATAATTCTTATGGAGAATACGGATCAGTTGCAGAAGGATTTAATTTACAAGAAGTACCAATTGGTGCGGTTATAAACAATAGAAGTTTAGAAGCACAAGTAGAAGAAATATTTACATACGGAACTACAGAACAAAAAATTATTGCGTTAGGATATTCATCTGCAGGTGAGCAATACACAAGTGCTAATATAGCATTTGCTGGATCTGGTGTTAATGCAGCAGGAGTAATTAATGAAGTTAGAAATGATGCAATATCTCAAATAAGGGTTACTGCTCTGGGAGACTCTTCTATTCCAGGTGGATTAAATTATACTAAAATAGTAAACTCTGCACAAGAAGGTAATCAATTCACAATATTTTTATCACAAGCAGACATAGGAACACAAGAACTTTATATAGGACAGCGCGTAGTTATTATAAGTGGCTTAGGTGTAGGACAATACGGAGAAATAACTGCGTTTGATGCAACTTCAAAACTTTGTTTAGTAAGCAAAGAAACTGATGGTACAGCAGGGTGGGATCACTTCTTACCAGGATGGCCAATAGAAGCAGTATTAGATCAATCAACTAGATATTCGATAGAACCAAGAATAACGGCAGAAGAGCCAGCATTTAATGTTACATCTCAATCATCGCCAAATGTATCTCCTTGGACATACATTACATCCAATGGCGGAGACACTCTTATGACAGCATCGGCACTTACAGATGCAAATGGATCATATAATGAATATGCATACAGCACAGACGCTGGATCAAATTGGTCTACCAGCAGCTACTCGCCTCAGTTTGCAGGCGGTTCTACTATAATAGATGTACTATACACTGGACAACAGTATCTTGTATTAGCAGATACATCATTTAAGATGACTTCAAGTGCTGCTCCTTTAGTATTTTCCGGCGGAGTAGATGCTCCGGCAGGCAGAACTTGGGCAAGCGCAGCCACCGACGGCGCTGGAACTATTGTGTTAGTCCAAGATAACGGAGCTGTTCGTGTAATGACTAATCACGGTGGATCTAACTACGCAACTTATCCAGGCGCCGATACATCAACAGCGATTGCAGGTAAAGTAATGTATGGCCTTGGAAAGTATGTTATTGTTGGAGATAACGGAAGTGTTGCTCACTCAACAAATAATGGAACATCTTGGACAACAACAGTATCAGCAGTAAGTGCAAGAGCATGGAATGATGTTACTTACGGAAACGGAGTATATGTAGCAATATCTACTACTGATAACATTGTTGCTAGAAGCTTTGACGGAATTAGCTGGTACGAATCAGTAATAGAATCAGCTGAAACTCTAAACAGAATAGCATACGGCGCTGGTGTATTCTTAGCATCAGGAGCTCCAACACAATTAGCAATATCTCAAGGAGCTGATATTTGGAAAATTACTGACGAAGGCAGTACAGTGTATACCGCTACACAATCTGGCTCTTGGCAATCTAGTGTGTATATTCCAAGTACGGCACAGTTTTTATTAATGAATTCACAAACTGGGTCAGCCGGTGACGGGATAACTAACAAAATAGCAACAGGTGCTAGACCGGTTTTAAGAACAACAGTTATCTCTAGTAGAATTAGTAGCATTATAATTTATGACGCTGGCAGTAATTATTCTACAGCACCTATAGTAACTATAACTGATAACCTAAATACTTTAGATGCAGCACTATTGGTAAGAATAGCCGACGGTGTTCTTACTCAGCCAGAAATGACTAATCGAGGAACTGGATATTTTACTGCTACTGCTCAAATAACAGGTGACGGATATGCCGACATTTATCAACTTAACACTAAAATAGCAGTTTCGGGGCTAATAAGACTTCCTGGCACAGGCGACAACTTAAATATTGTAGGAATTGATGACGTTCAATACAGTGTTTCATCGATAATTTCGTCAACCGGTGCGGGTCCGTATAATGCAATATTACAAATAACGCCGCCCATTGCTATAGACGAATCACCAGACCACAATACAGCAATAACAATTAGAGAAGAGTATAGTCAAGTTAGACTAACTGGTCATGACTTCTTAGACATCGGAACAGGCGGCTTTAATTCGACTCGTTATCCTCAGCTATACTTAGAAGGTGAAAGTTCAGAAACCCCAAGACAACCGTTTAACGAAACAGTTGCATCAAATGGCGGACGAGTATTCTATACAAGTACTGACCAAGATGGAAACTTCCGAGTTGGAGAACTTTTTCAGGTTGAACAGAACACTGGTATCGTAAGTATCAACGCATCGCAATTTAACTTATCTGGTCTAACAGAACTAAGTTTAGGAGGGATTCAAGTTGGAGGCAGCACAGTTGTTATTAAAGAGTTTAGTAAAGAAGCAACATTTATTGCAAATAGTAATAACATTGCTCCAACGCAAAAAGCAATTATAACTTACTTAAATTCTAGAATTTTAGGTGGTGGCTCAAGCGCGAATACTAACAGACTAATAGCAGGGCAAGTGCAAATAGACACTACGTCGATTACATCTACATCAGATCTCCAAATTAATATACCAGTAAAAGCAAATTTAAAAAACGGCATAACAGGACATTATTTGGCAAGCCAGTTTTATGCATCTGGATCTGTGTTTGGAATAGAATAAAAAAATGATAAATATTAATATAAAAGTTGGAGCATTAAATGGCTGAGTTTAAATTAGGTAGAATTAGATTTGTCTGGAAAGGCAATTGGGCATCATCAACGGTGTATTACAAAGACGATGTTGTAAGGAATGGCGGAAACACGTATGTATGTATAAATGGATACACGAGTTCGTCAGACTTTCCAACAGACGCATTATCACAATGGAATAAAACCAGTGACGGTCAAGAGTGGAAATCCAATTGGACTGTTGCTACTTATTATAAGGAAAACGATGTTGTAAAGTATGGTGGCAATTTGTATATTGCAACTGTAGCCCATACTAGTAATGTATCTCTTGCTAATGGTTTAGAAATAAACAACGGCGCAATATTAACAGTTGGCACAATTAGTGCAGCTGATGCAGCTAGAACAGCAGGTACATATACAGTATTAACTCCTGCTACTAATGGCATTGGTGTAGGCGCACGAGTTAGTGCAACAGTAAGCGGCACTGGCGCAGTTACTATTAGCATAACAAGTGGCGGTTCGCTATATAATATTGGTGATACGCTTACATTAACTGATGCACAACTGGGCGCAGGCGGCGGTGCTAATTTAACGTTTGTTGTTGCAACTATAGATGATAAATGGAATTTATATGCAGAAGGATTTGATTACAAGTCCGACTGGCAAATATCAACACGTTATAAAATTAACGATATTGTAAAATATAATTCTACTAGTTATATTTGTGTTGAAGAACACACAAGTAATGCCGACACTTCAAACGGACTTGAAGAAGATCAGACTAAATGGCAAATATTTTCAAAAGGTGTAGAATGGAAATCTAATTGGGATACTGCAATTAGATATCGAGTTAACGACATCGTAAAATACGGCGGACAAGTTTACATATGTAATCAAGGCCACAATAGTGCTGCAACAACGGCAGATGGATTAGAAGCAGATCAATCTAAATGGGATTATTTCCATAAAGGTATTGAGTATCTAGGTGACTGGACCAATGCGTTACGTTATAAAATTAATGACGTTGTAAAATACGGCGGTGGCGTCTGGATTTGTACAACGTTCCATACTAGTCAAGCTACTTTTGCTGCTGATGAAGCTAACTGGGCACAATTTGTTGAAGGTCTAGAATTTGAAGATTCATGGAGCGGTGCAACTGCTTACCAACCAGGTGATGTTGTAACATACGGCGGATATAGCTATATTGCAAAAACAAATAACGTAGGGCAAACTGAACCATCAACTAATACAACTGACTGGGACTTATTTACTACTGGATTCAGCAATCAAGGTAGTTATAATAATGCAACTGCGTACAAAGTAGGTGATGTAGTTCAAGTAGGCGGTTGGACATATCTAGCTAAAATAGCTACTACAGGTAACCGCCCACCAAACGGTACATATTGGGAAAGATTAAATACTGGCATTGAATGGAATAATGCTTGGGTTGACGCAACATACTACGATCAAGGCGACGCAGTTAGATACGGCGATAGTAGTTATATTTGTATTCTAGAACATACTTCAGATCTTACAGTAGCCCAAAATCGTCCTGATCAAGATAATACCGGGATTAACTGGAACATATTAGCAGCAGGCCCTGAAGCCGCAGTATTAACTACTCAAGGCGACATAGTGTATTATGGCGGCGCAGGTGCTACTAGATTAGACATTGGGTTACCGGGACAAATCTTAAGAGTCAATAGCGCAGGAACAACACCAGAATGGGCATTTTTAGGCGCTGTAAATCACGTTTATTATGTTTCTACAGACAAAGGATCTGACAGTGTTGCACCGATATATGGCACTACTTTAGACCAACCTTGGAAAACAATACGTTATGCTGCTGAACAAGTAGAAAAGGGACCGTTGCGTCCTAATACTAGAACATTACTTGAATTAAATAGAGGATTTCTTGCAGCAGAAGCTGATGGGTGGAAAGAAGCACAGATTTCAGGAGGAACTGGAATATGGGCAGGATTTACTGATCCAGCTCCAGGAAAGTGTGAAAGAGATATGGGGCAAATTATTGATGCCTTAGTTTGGGATGTATCACACGGCGGAAATTCTCGTATACGAGATTCGGCAGTATCGTACTTTTCAGAAGGCACACTACTTCCGGTTATCGAAGCCGAAGACGAGCAAACTGTTGCAGTGATTAATTACTTGCTATCTATAATTGATAGAGTAATTAGTAATCTAGCTCCAGACACTGCATACTCTGCATTAAATCAAGTTATAGATGCAAACTATGTAGAAGAAGTAGGAAGCCAAGCATTAATAGATACCCTAGTAGCAATTATAACACAATCTATTACAGCAGGTGTGCCAACTGGTATCCCTGCAGAAAGAAAGCCGCAAAACAGTATATTTGTTAAAACTGGGGAATTTGCAGAAGTACTTCCAATCATTGTTCCGGAAAACACAGCAGTAATAGGCGATGAACTACGCTCAACAAGAATTGTTGCAGCAGGTAGCTTAGTCGATGTTGCTGACACACCTTACAGTTTAGATGCACTTGCTAGATTACAAACTATTATAAGTGACATTGTTACTAATGCCGCAGTAAGTAAAACAACTGGTAACGCACAGAATCAAGTTACAACAGCACCAGATGGTTCGGCAGCAGCCGGCACATTCGCAACAGAACTAGTACAGCAAATTTATGATTACATTGACTATGGTGTAAATGGTGTTACAGGGGATAGTACAGTTCCGTTAACATATGGAACAAATACTCCAAACACTACAACTAATTATACATATGCTGTTGAATCTATTGAAGTTAACAGGGCATTTATAGTAGCTGAAATTATGGCATACATTGCAGATGCGTATCCATCATACGTATATAGCCAAGCTGCATGCTCAAGAGACATTAATGCATACTTGGATGCAATCAAGTATGATTTAATTTATACAGGTAATTATAAGTCTTTGTTATCAGCAAAATATTATGTAAATGCAGTTAATGGCTCTACGCTAGAAGATATGTTTTATCTTCGTAATGGTACAGGTCTGAGAAACTGTACCATCGCAGGTCTAAATGGTACATTAGGAGCAGCTAACGCATATGGTACTCAGCGTCCTACTGCTGGTGCTTATACCAGTTTAGATGCAGGGTGGGGCCCAGACGATACTCGAGTATGGATTACTAATAAGTCTCCATATGTACAAAACGTAACAACTTTTGGTACAGGATGCGTTGGTTGTAAAATTGACGGATCGTTACACAACGGTGGTAATGACTCAATTGTTTCAAACGACTTTACGCAGATTCTCAGTGATGGTATTGGTGTATGGTGTACTAACCTAGCTAGAACAGAACTTGTATCTGTATTCTCATACTACGGTCACATTGGATACCTAGCAGAGAACGGCGGCAAGATCCGTGCTACTAACGGTAACAGCTCATATGGTGGATTTGGCACTGTTGCCGAAGGAGTTGATGACACCGAAATTCCAATTACTGGTACAGTTAACAATTATTCCTTCCAAGCAATTGTAAGTGATGTATTTACTAACGGTAATGAAATCTTAGTATTTGAATACTTAAATGCAGGCGTTAATTATACTCCCGGAGCAACTTCTTTTACAGTGTCTGGCGAGGGATTTGGAGCAGTAGTAGGCGCAACTAATGTAGTCAACGGCAGCGTATATGAAGTGCGACTATTAGACACTGCTGATAATTTTGGTGGTGCAGACTATGTGTCAGCAACAAATGCTTCTCAAGCAGGCACTGCTACACAAATAACATTGTCTAATACTGATATTGCACAAAGCGGTGTTTATAACGGAATGGCAGTGTTTATTAAATCTGGAGTAGGTGCAGGCCAGTATGCTTATATTGACGCTTATAATAGTGGTACAAAAATTGCAACAGTTAAAAAGATGAGCGACGATAGTGCAGGATGGGATCATCTTATTCCAGGCACTGCAATTGAAACTACACTAGATTCTACTACTACTTATATTGTTGAACCACGTATCACATTTACAGCGCCGCCTAGTGCATTATATTCAGATACTGCAAAGGGCAGAGCAGTAGTCGAAGCAGGACAAATAGCTAGAATACAATTATGGGATCCGGGCTTTGGATATAGTTCAGCACCTACACTAACTATAACTGACCCAAACAATACTGTTGACGCCCCAACGCAAGTTAGAATAGGTGACGGCGTATTAACACAGCCTACTTGGACAAACAGAGGAACAAGTTTTACATCAGCTTCTGCTATAGTAAGCGGTGACGGCTATGCTGATCTTTATCAACCTGGACAGTTTATAAGAGTTAATAACTTATCTTTAGCTCCATTAGCAGGGTCAAATATAACATTTAGTAGTTTGCCAGGACAGTTCTTTAGATTAGTTTCTGTTAGAGACTTAGTTCCTGTAGGAGATAAATTTAGTGCAAACTTCCAACTTGCTCCAGACATTACAATAACTGACGCATTAGAACACGCAGCGGCTGTTGAATTAATAATTCGATATTCGCAGGTTAGATTAACTGGACACGACTTTTTAGATATTGGTACTGGAAATTTTGCTAATAGTAACTACCCCGGTATACCGCTAACTCCGCCTGATGCCACAAAAGAAACTAACGACCATGGCGGCGGACGAGTATTCTATACAAGTACTGACCAAGATGGTAACTTCCGAGTAGGCGAACTGTTCAGTGTTGAGCAATCAACAGGCGTTGCAACACTAAATGCAGATGCATTTAATATTACTGGGCTTAATGAACTTAGCTTGGGTAATTTAAGTTTAGGCGGCACTGGTGCTGTTATTAACGAATTTAGTACTGACGGAACGTTTGTTGCAAATAGTGACAATATTGTGCCTACACAAAAGGCAATTAAAACGTATATTACATCACAAATAGGTGGCGGAGCGGCCACACTTAACGTAAATAGTATTACTGCTGGTCGAATAGAAATATCAGGCCAACAAATAACAACTACAACCGGTGAACAAATCAATATTCTGCAAAAGGTAAACTTTGCAAGAGGTGTTGATGGCGTACCAGTTGCATTGAATTACTTTTTATTATCATAATGGAGATTAGAAAATGGCTACAGGAAGATTAGGAGTTGCTGATTTAGCAGCTGACACACTTACAACACTTTACACTTGCCCTGCAGATACGTTTGCAGTTACAAGCGTATCAGTTTGTAATCGTGGAAATTCGGCAATCGCAATACGTCTAGCAGTTGCATCGCTAGACACGCCAGAATTGGCGGAATATTTAGAATGGGATGTAGAACTACTCGCGAAAGGCGTACTAGAAAGAACCGGTATTGTTCTAAGCGCAGGCAATAAATTAGTTGTAAGATCTTCGAGTCCGAACGTAAGCGTAGTTGCGTTTGGAATTGAGACCTCAACGATATAAATACATTAACAAAGGAATCACCATTATGGGACGATACATATCAACAACAGGAACAGCAAACATAGTAACTAGAGAAATCTCTACTACGTATCTAGCAGTTGCTGCCGACAGACTAATATGCAACTCAACAGGCGCAGCATTTACTATAACACTACCGGCAGTTGCTAGCGTGTTAGTAGGTGATCAAATACAGATTATCGATGCTGTTAGTCAATTTGCAACAAATAACGTTACAGTAGCTAGAAACGGCGCATTAATTGGCGGCACTACTGAAGACTTGACATTAGACGTAATAGGTTCAGTAGTAACATTGTTATATACTGGCTTGACGTATGGTTGGGTAATTGTAAGTACTTAATAGTACATGAACTAGGGACAAAATTTTATGGCATCATTAGCAGAATTACTAAGAGCTCGACAAGTCAACGAGGGAAATGAAACAAATCTCCAAATCGGCGATGTGTTTTATTTTAGTCCAGGACCAAGCAGCGGCTCTTTTCCACCTGGAAAAACTCGTTCTTGGACACCAACACGAACGGGTAAAGCAGTTATTGAAGTGTGGGGTGCGAGTGGAAGTGCTGGAAAACAGTGCTGCTGCGGTAATGGAGTCGGCGGCAATCCAGGAGCATATTCGAAAAAAACGTTTGAGTCTGTTACAGCGTCAGATACATTTAGTATGGTATTAGGTGAAAGTTGTGCAAATGATGCAATATGTTATAAAGGTGTAAGTGAACCAACTACCTTTGCTTGGAACGTAGGCGGAGTAGCAGGATCTATTTGTGCTCAAGGCGGCAACGGCGGTACATCAGCATGCTCAACAAGTGGTCAACCAATGATGTGTTGTCTTGCTAGTGTGGGATGTTTGTGCAAAACAAATTTTGAAGGGCAATCTGCGCCATTTGAGAGTATAGGCGCTGGATGCGGCATGGTATGTAATTATAAATGCAATGTTGCAGGCGGTTGCATTGCAACTGCACAAGGCGGCGATATAAACCGAGATGGTGGCTTTTCATGTACTTCGTTCTTCAATTGCCAAGGATGTTGCATGTGTTTTGTTACACATCACGTAAGAACTTCTCCTGGTATATTTTCAGAATGCGGAAATCTTATAAACATTACAATGGAATGCGGTGGCGGCTATTCGCAAGTTTCGGGCAACGGGATACACCAATTGTTGCAGGGACTTAACAATCTAAGTAGGCACCCCGTACAAGGTATGCCCCCTGCGTTTTGTTGGAATACCCAACGCTGTAGTTGTTATGAAGACACTTTATGTAATACTTGGTTGCCGCATGGTGTTCCTGGAATTCCTAGTACTCCGTGTAACGACGTTAGGGATTACGGATTCCGTGGCGGCTTTGGCGCAGTCAGAATTACACTAATATAATATATAGGAAAAAAGATAATGGCGAGTCTAAGTAACATAATATCAGCTAAATTAACTTCAACTGGATTTGAAGAAGAAAATTTGGAAAAAGGTGAAATATTTGTATACACTCCAAATATGTACAACCATGGACCAGCGGGATACAGCGAACGGACTGTTTGGAAATCACCCGGTGCAGGTAAAGCAGTTATCGAAGTGTGGGGTGCAGGCGGCTCAAGCGGAAAACAGTGTTGCTGCGGCGCCGGAATACCTGGTAACCCGGGAGCATATGTAAAGAAAACAATCAACGTAGACGGCGACACGTGGATACGCGGTGTACCAGGACTAGCTTGCGCAAACGATACATTATGTTTTAAAGGATGTAGCGAAAGCTCATGTTATACAATATGCTCACCAAACGGTGGACTTGCTGGCCTAGGTAGCGCCAACTGTATATGCTTATGTGCTCAAGGCGGCACCGGCGGTATGACATTCTGTAGTGGTAGTTCCCAGAATTCATGCTGTTATAGTGCTAATGGGTACTGTACTAAAACAGTGACTAATAGTGCCGGAGCCGGATGTTTCATGGTGTGTAATATCGGCGGCCCTGTTTACTCTCCAAAATGTGCATATGGCGGAGATATAAATTGTCACAGCGGAACACTCGGCGGCTGCAACTTTTCATGCGCTTCTTTTGGTACGTGTTATGATTATAAATGTGGCGGACAATATGACCATGTGGCATATCCCCCAGGAATTATTACTGATACCGGCGGCGTTGTAACATACCAAAGAGAATGCTATTCGAACTCGTATGATGGAGTTGGCGACGGATTGTCACAATTAATCGGCGCATTAAGCTTCGCAGGCAGAAACTCAAGCATCGGCGGAAGTCAATATGCAAATTGTTGGAGCAGCGGCAGACAGTGTGGGTGTTATGAGTTTAGTCATTGTGTGCCAAACTTACCATTTGGTGTGCCATCGCCCGGTAGTAGTCCCGAAGCCAACGTACGCGATTATGGTAGTCGAGGTGGCGCCGGCGCAATTAGAATTAAATTTATAGCAAGTTAAGGAATATAAAATATGGCAAATCTTAGCGCATTATTAGGCAAGCTTTCAGAATCAACCAAAGTTGAAACTAATTTAGAAAAAGGCCAAGTGTATGCTTATACACAGGGTACAATGGCTAGTCCATTCCACATTGGAATTGAATTTAGGCATTTTACTGCCTGCGGAACAGCGGAAATTGAAGTATGGGGCGCAAGTGGCAGCGGTGGGCTGATGTGCTGCTGCGGAATAGGTCTTCCAGGTAATCCGGGTGCATACTCAAAGAAAACAGTTAGAGTAAATCCTAGTAGTTTCCTTTGTTTTATGCCAGGACACTCCTGCGGTAATAGTAGCGCTCTTTGTCAGCGAGGTTGCAGTCAAGCATCTTGTATGACATTGTGTACGTTAGATACAAATGATAATAATACGTGTAGTTGTATTTGTTCTCAAGGCGGCATGGGCGGACAAAGTTACTGTACACAAGATGTGAGCGTGATGTGCAGATATCAAAGTTGTAATAACTGTGTAACTCAAGTTGGCGACCCCGGCTGCGGAATTATTTGTAATTACGGAAGTACATATAGCTGGATACCTAATGCATACGGCGGCGATATAAATTGTGCAGGTGGAATTAGTTGTTTAACAATGTTATCTTGCAATAGCTGCTGTCTTTGCTATGCTACTTCGCATGTACAAACATCTGCAGGAATATATAGTGCAAACCCACAGCAGTTCCAATATGTAATGCAACCCGACGGTTCAAGATCACAGTGGAACAATGGTGTTGATAATTTCTTTAGAAGTCTAGGAGCAATGAGTAAGAGTCCGGTGACTGGTGCACCTATGAGTAAATGCTATGGCGGTAACAATTATTGTGGATGCTATGAATGGCAAGGGTGTGCAGTAATGGTAGCACCAGGAATACCAGGCTACGGCGGAGTTCCGTGTGCTGGCATTAGAGATCATGCAATGCGCGGCGGACACGGCGGCGTTAAAATTAAATTTATACCAAACATATAAGGAAATTAAATTATGGAAAAAACAATTCAACTAGCTATGCCAAATCAGCCAATGGTTCAAGATACATCAGATGGCAAAACTGTAGCTGTAACATACATAGGAAGACGATATCTTGTCGTTAGTACATCAAAAGTGGATAATGTGCTTCAATGCAGTGAAGGAGCATTTGATAGTTTAGATGAATTTGACTTATCAGAGTTTGTTGACGATAATACAAACTTTCATATTCTAGATGCAGACGTTCATACTGCAATTGCAGCATGGCTAACTGAAAGTTATACAAACGAAGATATCGATAATTTTGAAGAGACACTTCCTACAGGTGAAATATACGGATATCCGTATATTGATAGCGGAATTATTGATGTAATATGGAACAACTGTAATTTTGTATATGACTCGGTAACTGACACCTATTCTGGACTAGAATATCAAAAACCAATAACACAAGAGCAGTGGAATATCAGTATAGAACAGCAGAACGAATGGATAGCAACTGTTGATAGTTCAGTGCTTACTGAAGACCAGGCTACTAAATTTGCTGCATTTTCTGATTGGCATGCAACTGTAGCAACAGTTTACGCCGGTGTCGATTATTGGAAAATTCCATCACCGGTAAGACCTAGAATTTAATCTTAGCAAGCCAAATTTAAAAACGCTTTTGATCGACCTCGATAAGTATTATTAGATATACTTTAGAGAGGTTACATATGAGATCGAAAGCGTTTTTTGTGAACGGTGGATATGGCAGAATGGTTTGTTCTATTCCTGCACTGGAATTATACGCATCAGAATCCGGCGACGATGATTTTATTATTGTTTGCGAAGGCGGCACTGATGCATACAAAGGTCATCCCTTATTAGATGACAAAGCATACGATGTATGGCAAAAAAATATTTTTAAAGAAAAACTTAAAAATAGAGAAATTATATCAACAGAACCTTATAGAATTTTTGAATACTATAATCAAGAATGTAGTTTATCTCAGGCGTTTGATATACAAATTAATAACAAAGGCATTAGGGATTTACCAAAGCCTACTATGAATCTTAGTAAAGAAGAACTCTTAGTAGGTAGAAAACTTGTGGCAGATGTAAAAGAAAAAGTAAAAAAAGATAAAGTAATTGTTATACAGCCGTTTGGCAGAGGGATGCAACATATTGACGGATCGTTTGTTGACTCAAGCGGACGTAGTATTGAATATAAAGATCTAAAAGCATTTATTAGGGCGCTACAGGCAGAAAAGTTTGTAGTAATTTTGATGGCAGAAATGGCTTTTGATTTTTCTAAAGAAAAATTCAACGATGAAGTTGCAATGCCAGAAAAGGTATCTTTACGGCAATGGGCTGCAATAATAAAATATGCTGATCACTTTTTAGGATGTGATAGTGTAGGACAACATTTATCGTATATGGTTGGCACAACATCGACTATAGTAACAGGGTCAACCTTTCCGGTAAATGTTTCCTACCCAAATGTTGATAACTTTAATATTATTGATTTAGGCATGCATAATCGAATGTATGATCCAATTAGAATTTTGCCCGACGAGACAACTTCGAGACATAATGAAAATATTATGACTATGACTGTTGAAATACAAGATTATGTTATTGATACTATACTAGGAAGACAAACAGATGAATAAGACCGGATATATTGCAGGTATCACACGAGGACACAACGCAGGTGTCTGTTTATTAAAAGATGGCGAGATTGTTTTTTCTATTGAGGAAGAACGCCTAACTAGATCAAAATATGACGGAACCCCGTTTGCGTCAATGCTTAAAATTTTAGAGTATACTGACAAAATAGATTATCTTGTAGTAGCACACACTAGTCACTTAGCTAACGATAATTATGTTAGAACTGATTATACAGGTGAAAACATATACACTAGTTTAGCTAGAAAAATTGGACTTATTGAACGCTTTAATGGTGATCCAAATAACCATCCTCAGTTAATTGACATGGCTCATCACCATCATAAACTACATGCAGCCTGTGCATTTTATAGAAGTGGGTTTAAATCTGCTACAGCGGTTGTTGTAGATGGTGCCGGCACGTTGTATCCGTTTGAATTTCCGTTTGCTCCTGACGTGCAAGCAGGTTGGGAAACTGAAACAGTGTTCCATTGTAAATATCCTGCAAGCATAAAAACAGTATATAAACATATTGGTACAAAAGGCCCAATTGAAACTATCATGCATATGGCATCTGACGGAACTGACGAGTATGAACTTGTTATTACTGAAAATTCAGGAATTGTAAAAGTGTACGAAGGAGTTACAGAATATTGCGGATTTAGTTCTATCGAAGCTGGCAAAACTATGGGACTTTTTCCTTATGGTAAACCAAACGATAACATACCCCCATTGTTTGAGAAAACTGACAATCTTACAAAAAGTAACCGTAGCATTGTTATACCAAACTACCCTAGAGGTTCTATAATTAACGCTGCACCTTACAAAGATTTACGTTATCCTATATCAGCAAGTATTACAGGTAATCAACCTGACGAAGATGTAACATTACTTCAAAGCAGACGAGATTTAGCATATGCATGCCAAACGCAAACACAAGATGTGGTTTTAGACTTAATTATAAAATCTGTAGAAATAACTGGAAATAAAAATGTTGTATTCTCAGGCGGTTATGGTTTAAATTGTGTTGCTAATTACTACTTCTTAACAAAATTAAATGAGTTAGGAATTAATTTTTATGCAGAGCCAATATCTAATGATGCAGGAACAGCAATGGGTGCTGCAATGTTACAATATAGACTAGTTACAGAAGACACTACTGTACATCCTAAGCAAGATACTGTATTTTTAGGCCCTGAGCAACACTATACTAAAGATGATATTATAAGTATAGCTGCAAAATACAATGCAGAAGTAACCGACGCAACACACGCAGATGTTATTGAATTAATTACCAGCAAAAATATTGTTGCCAACTTTCAAGGACGTTCAGAGAACGGCCCACGTGCATTAGGTAATAGAAGTTTAATGTTTGATCCTACATTCAAAGACGGCAAAGACTTTGTTAACGAAATTAAACATCGTGAATACTTCCGTCCGTTTGCAGGAAGTATATTAGAAGAAGATGTGCATGAATGGTTTGACTTACGCGGTATGAAAGATGCGCCTACAATGATGTATGCTGTTAAATGCCAACCGGGTGTTGAAGAAAAGATTCCTGCTATTATTCACATAGACGGAACTTGCAGAATTCAAACAGTTAACAGAGAGCAAAATCCGCATTACTATGATATTATCAAAACGTTTAAAGAAAAGACAGGGTGTCCAATTATCTTTAATACTAGCTTTAATTTAGGTGGCGAGCCGTTAGTCGAAACACTAGATGATGCTATTCGTACATTAGAGAATTGCAGAATTGAGTATTTGTATCTTCCTGAACATGGTAAGTTAATTACTGTGAAGAATACATAAATATAATATATAAAGGAGCCTGTGAATGTTTAATCTTTCAAAATTTTTTAGTACTGGAGTTAAAAACAGTCTTGAACTAAAAGATAATGCAAAATTTTCGCATGCAGGCCCTTATATTTTATTAACTGAAAAAACACTTATTGATAAATGGCATATAGGTGATATAGGATCAGCTGAATACACAATATCAGCTGATCTTAATACTGCTAACAAAGAGATAGTAAAATGTCTTATTACTGCTGCTACAAATGATGCTAATGTAGTAATTTATGCAAGAAATGCTACTAATCTAAGTCTTATAAATTTAGAAGTTAGAGTTAATGATTCATACCTAGAGCTACATGCATCGCCTACTAATATAAAAACGTCTAATTCAAAATTAATCTATACAGTTAATTATTTTCGTAATCAGAATCCTCTTTAAGTCGTACCTGCGTATTTTGGTAAATACTATGCGTAGGAGGCATTAATGAAACTAGCAAACAACAACTCTTTTCAATCACAACATGGATTTAAATCTCCTGGATTTTCTGTTGACGCAGAAGGTAATATTGTCGCGTCAAGTATATCAGTATCAGGAGTACCAGAAACTTCTAATATTATTTCTAATTTTACTGTCACAGACGAAACAGCTGACACTGTATTTAGAATACAAGAAGTGCTCGGCGATAACCCTGAAATAACGTTAGCAAGAGGAGCTACTTATGTTTTTAATTTAACATTATCTAGCTTGCAGTTTTATATAAAAGAAGGCAATCAAGAAACTAATTTTAATAGTGGACTAATACACAGCAGCGGCGCTACAGGTGCAGCGGCACAAGGATTATCATCTGGTTCACTTTCATTTACTATTCCTCTATCAGCTCCTAGTGTACTTTATTATTCTAATGGATTATCGGCAACTGGAAAAATTAATGTAATTAATCCTGCAGGGTTATTTAGTAATGCCACCATAAGCAATGATTTAACTATTGAAGGCAATCTTATACTTGCTGGCGTGGGAATTCCGCAACTTACTTCAGAAACTAATTTGGTATTTAGTGCTGGAAATGAAATTAAATTATTAATAGAAAACAATTTAGTTGGTGTAATTAATAATACCGGATTATCAATTACAATAAATACTAGTAATATTGTAAATAGTAGTATTGAGAATAGTGCTATTGGTACATCAACTCCTGCAACTGCTGCATTTACTACAGCAACAACTGCAACGGTTAGTAACATTGGCACTAGCATAACTAACAAAACATATGTTGATAATACTGCAACATCATTAGCAATAGCATTTGGATTATAAAATATGGCAAAGACGCAAATAAAAAATTATGTATTTAAACCTGGAATTGGAGCAAACGACAATCTTTTTCCAAATGCTTATAGCTTATTAACAGCTAACAAAAGTTTTATACAAAAAGAAGCTACTGCATGGATACAGGATCAAGTTGACGCAAATGTGACTGGATTCGTAGGGTATACTTATAATCAAGCAAAGTATGAAAGAGATGTCGGGTACATAGTTGATGCATATCTTAGCGACTTGCGTTACGGCGGCAACGAACATTTAAGAAATGTTATTAAATATTACTGGGATCAAGATGTTGCACAAGTTGACGGAGATCGTCAACCTGAAATACAAACACATACATTCATTGGTACGTTAATTACTGACTATATTTTTACTAAAATAGCGTATAGTGCATCAAACACCCAAGTTACACAAACTTTAACAGGCAACGTTGCCGAAGCCGGCGCAGCTACTGTGATTTCTACACTAGTTTTAAATACTGTTGCTGTTATAACAAATGGGTTAAGCAGTATGCCAACTGCTATACCAACCGGTGTAGGCACTATTAAAATTCAAGGCCGATATGGAATTGACGACCTATTGCTGATTACTAACAGTACTAGAAGCGAGGTAATATATAACTTTACTAACTCAGTAACTGGCGCCACGCTTACCGTAAAAGACAGTGGTTCTGATGACGATTTTGTAAAATATTTACAAACCACCGACGGTGTAACTACAATTAAATTAAATTACAATACTAGCACGCATTTGTCAACAGATGATGTACAAATATTTGTAGAAGGAAAAGAAGTAAGAACACGGCCATACGATTTTGGCACTGATGCTATTGAGCGCCCACGCGCTGCACTACCAGTTTCTATGCTGGATGCTGACTTTGAATACGGACTACAGCCTACTAAGTGGAGCGCTATTTCAACTATGCGCGGCTATCCCAGCGTATACGAAATTCCAGGCACAGATGCATCAGTATTATCAGTAATAAGTGATGCATCATCAGGAACAGAAGGAATTGGCCAATCATTAATTACTGTTACAACGATTAGTTCACATGGGTTTATAATTGGTACTCCGATAAGTCTCAAGGCGTTAGAAAATAGTATTGCGGGTGCAGCAAGAGCCGAAGGTACGTTTATTATTGTAAATATTCCTAGTGCAAATACTTTCCAATATTTTGCCAAGGCAAAAGTTGGCACAGTAGCAGGTCAAGTACTTTCAACTGGATATACACAGTTAAGAGAAGCAGGATTTTATACTGGTGCGTCAATTGGCTCACCAGTATTTACTGTAGCAAGTAATGGTAGTTCAGGATCTTTAGTTACGCAGCTAGGAGTTCTAGCAGGCGAAGTTAGAATTCCATTTGATGGACAGTCTCCAGAAATTGGTTCTCCTTTGTCGCAAGCAAATATTCCATTAGGCTCACAAGTTTCTGGTATTATAGATCAAAGTGCAGGCGGCGGCACATATGTAACTCCGGCTCTAACGGCTGAGTATGGTCCGGGAACTACTACCGTAACAGTCATTGATGCTACCGGCATTGTTGAAAATTTAGCTGTAGATCGCGGTGACGGCATCGCTATATATGTTAACAGTATCCTAAGTAATGATATTACATTTAGTGATCCATTTACTGCCGAGCTTGTTGGAAATACAGTATCTTATAATTCAGTAACAGCGACTACTGTTCAAGGATTTGGCACATTCCTTGAAATAACTATTACTGCTTCTACTGGAAGTTATATTATTGATTCAATCGATATTCCGGGCACAGATTATGCCGTAGGAGATAGAGTGTTAGTTTCGGGTAATTTATTAGGCGGCTCGACACCCACTAATGATTTAACATTGCAGGTAGTATCAACTACTGCTGGGGCAGTCACATCATTACTGGTAATAACCGGTACTGCGTTTGACGGAATAGGAGATTACAACAACTTCACAGCGCCAGGAACTGAAGGCAATGACGGGCTAGGCGCAAGATTTGACTTTGAATATACTGCTGGAGTATACACTTCAGTAACAGTAACAGGAGCAGGCAGCCACTTAACAATGGATGCGTTTGGTGCAGCCGATGCAGCCAGAACAGCAGGAACATACAATGGAGTAACTGGTACAAGTTCAGGCACAGGGTCAGTAGGCACTTTTAATATTGTAGTTGACGGAACAGGCTTGGTAACAAGTGTAGTAGTAGAGACAGCAGGATCAGGACATGCAGTTAACAACACAATTACTATTGCTGATAGTTTATTAGGCGGCGGCGGCGCCGCTAACTTTACAATGGATGTTGCAACAATTGGGTTAGGCACAGCAGGTACTGGCTATTCAGTAAATGATAGAATAAAAGTATCAGGCACTAGCGCAACTCCATTAGGTATAGATCCGCAAAATAACATATTAATTACTGTAGCCGGCATAGACATCAACGGCGAAATAACTAGCGTTACAACCTCAGGCACTGCTCCGGATGCTCAACAATTATATAACAATCCTGCATTTACTACTAGTGGGTCAGGCACTTCTCTAAACTATTCGGTTACTAGACTAGGTGCAGTATACAGTATTACATTTGCAGGCGGCGGTAACGGCGCAGGGTTTCTTCCAACTGAAACTATTACAGTTGCAGGCACACAATTAGGGGGACTTTCTACTGCAAATGATTGTACTATTACCATTGACAATGTCGACGGCACTGGCGCAATTACAGCAACAACTGTAACAGGAACAGCAAATAACTTTGGTGATGCTGTAAATGCTACTTCGGCAATAAGTCCCGGAATCAACGCAATCTTTGATATATCTTATGCTGCGGGAATATATACCATTGACACTATAGTAAATGCAGGAGTTGACTATGGAGTAAATCAAACATTTTTAATAAATGGTGTACAACTTGGAGGCGGGTCTCCTGCTAACGACTTAACAATTACAATAGACTCTGTTAGTAATGTAGGCGGAATTACCGGAGTTACTCCTACAGGATCGGCTCCTGTAGGGTCAGGAACATTTACTAACATTAGTCCATCAAATATACAAGCCAATGGAACTGGAGCAACATTTAATATTATTAGATCTAATTCTGCATACACTATTGGATTAGCAAACGCAGGTAATAGCTATTATGTAGGAAATCGTTTAATTATATCTGGAGCAGTAATCGGCGGCGCTACTCCTTTAAATGATATCACATTTATAGTAACTGGAGAAACTGCAGGAGTAATAACTTCGGTAACAGATGAATGGACTATTGCATCAGCAGGAACTAATTTTGATTTAATATCAACAGTTACATTAACTGAAGCAACCATTGGTGCAATCGCAATTGGAGAAACAATTACATTTAGTGCAATTGCTTCACTTGAAGTTGAATTTGGTACAGCCCACGGATTAGTGCCAGGTGATACATTTATTACTAGTGTAAAATCAGACGATACTCTTAATAATCATAATTTAGCAGCAGGCTCTTATATTGCTACTGCAATACCTACAGTAAGTAGTTTAATATTCCAAGCACGCGCTGTTGGTGCAATTGATACAACTCTTGATGAAATACAGGGAGAAGTTTATCCAAGACCGGATAGTTTCTTTGTACACAGACCATTTGACGGCGGCGTACAATTAGGCACAGGTGGTCCGCAGCATGGCGCACAAGCAATTCGTCAAAGTAAAAAATATATTCGTTACCAATCAGGTAAAGGCATTATGTACACTACTGGTGCTCTATTTGCTCCTTCATATGATTTACGCAGTGTGACAGCGGACGCAATTGAAGTTGGATCAGAAATCACTATTATAACCGATGACAACGATCACGGCGTACAAGTTAACGGTATAATTCGATTGCTAGGCGTAGAAACTCCGGGATATAACAGTGGTAGTGAAACAGCAGTTCCACCTTATTTTGATTACACAGTTACAGAAGTTGTAGACGAAAGAACATTTAAAGTATTATCAAAGCGTCGATTAGGATCAACATCGGCTGTACTAGGATTTGGCGCTCAAATGAGTGTTGTTGCATGGCACGGGGCAACAGTACGATCAGGAATCTTTGACGATCAAAACGGAATCTTTTGGGAATTTGACGGAACACAAATTAACGTAGTACAGCGTACTGGTACATTTCAAGTAGCTGGAACTATTGCGATCGATGTTGATAAAAACTTAGTAACAGGAACTAACACTAGATTTAGGGATCAGTTAAAAGCAGGTGATAGAATTATTATTCGAGGTATGACTCATGTTGTATCACATGTAGATAGTCAATCTGAATTATCTGTAACACCAGATTTTAGAGGCGTCACTAATGTTACTGGCGCTAAAGCAATGATAGTTTTTGATAAGCGTACAAGACAAGCAGACTTTAACTTAGATCGTTTAGACGGAACAGGCCCAAGCGGCTACGATATTGATATTGCTAAAATGCAGATGATCGGAATTCAATACAGTTGGTACGGTGCTGGTTTTATTGACTTTATGCTGCGTGGCAGCGATGGTAACTTTGTATTTGCACACAGAATGCGTAACTCGAACGTAAACACAGAAGCGTTCATGCGATCAGGTAACTTGCCTGTACGTTATGAAGTTACTAACGAAGGACCAAACGGAAAACTTGCAGCAGATATGACAGTTGGTCAAACTACTATATTGTTGGACGCTGCCGACGGCATGTTTTTTCCATACCGCGGAACAGTTTACATTGATAACGAAATTATCCAGTTTACTGGCAGAACAGATAATACACTAACGGGATGCATACGGTCTGCAACATTTACAAACTTCCAAGGCGGCGCTGTAAGAAGTTACACAGCAGGTGCAGCAACATCACACTCAACAAAAACAGGTGTGATATTAATATCACAGACAATTACTCCGTTAATCAGTCATTGGGGTTCTGCAATGATTACAGACGGTGGGTTTGATGAAGATAGAGGTTATATTTTCTCATACTCGGAAACTGGTATTACAGTTAGTACAACAAAGCAAACAGCGTTCATGATTAGACTATCACCTAGCGTGTCGAACGCTATTACAGGCGATTTGGGCGAAAGAGAACTACTAAATCGTGCGCAATTGCTACTACAAGGGCTCGAAGTTACATCAGATGGGTTTACAGGATCTACTCCGATACAAGGCGGTATTGTTATTGAAGGTGTTCTTAATCCACAAAACTATCCACTTAATCCAGGATCAGTAAATTGGACAGGATTAAGTGGAGTGGCTCAAGGCGGGCAACCAAGTTTTGCACAAATTGCTGCCGGCGGTTCAGTTGTATGGAGCACAGGCGCTGCTGCAACAACAGCAACTGCAACCGCACAAGGTAATTTAACGACAACTTCGACTATTAGATACGGCAGTGGTACTAATAGAAACTACATCTATGCTCGACGTCCAAGCTGGGAAGCTTCAGGCGCAGCAGTTGGCGACTTTATTACAGCAAGTACTAGTGCTACTTGGAGTAGTGGAATACAGATAACAAACGTAGAGGGACCTTATGGTGGATCTGGAAATAATGCGTATTACGTTGTTAGACTAAGCAGCAATTATAGCGGTCAAGTTAATGAGAACAACACTGTTACAATGGAACGTAGATTTACAGTATCAAACAGAAACGTTGCATATTTTACCAAGGCAAGTTGGGACGCAACAGATGCTAAACTAGGAACAACTGCTTCCGGCGGCAGTGTAACATTTATTGCAAACACGTTAGTTAACGTTATATCATTGACAAATTACGGAGGCACAGAGTATTATGAAGTACGGTTTAATAATTCGTACACAGGAACGTTAGAGGGCGGAAGCGGAACAGTTATATTTACGTTTGTGCAACCGGCGTTTGCACAACCAGGTGAAACTGTATTCTCGTTTATTGCTGTTCCTGGAGAAAGATCAACTCTGGACTTGTCAGCGTTGAAAGAACTTACTAACACTCCATTAGGTGGCAGAGGAACATTTCCAAATGGTCCTGATGTACTAGCAATTAATGTTTATAAAGTTAGTGGTGTAGATTCGGTCTCAAATATTATTCTAAGATGGGGCGAGGCACAGGCTTAAGGCTGCGATTCTATATAATCGGCAAACGAAGAAAGATCATTAAATACGATGGTCTTTTTTCTTATGTCTCGGTAAGTAAATTTAGTTAATTCTTTTTCAGTTTCTAAACCGTATCCTGTACGAACTAGTACAGGAGTTGCACCTATCTTATGTGCTGCTTTTAGGTCACTTATTTTATCACCTACAAAGTATCCTTTATTAAATTTAATTTGAGGATTTTCTTTTTCGCAGCGTTTAAACATACCCGTGTTTGGTTTTGCATACATATCAGCTCGACGGCTACTGGCACTGTAGTAAATGGCATCAATACTAGTACATCCGGCTTTTCCTAATAGATCTAACATCCGAAGGTGTACATTGTCTACGTCTTCGGATGTCATCATACCTTTTTCAATACCACCTTGATTGGTTATAATAGCAATTTTATAACCTAAATTTTTTAATTTTGCAACAGCTTCTAAACTTTTGGGTATAGGATCAAAGCTGTTAGGATTAGTAACATAAGTGCCTAGATCTCTATTAATTACTCCGTCTCGATCAAGTCCTATTACACACCTATTGTTAAATTTTTCTATCAATGACGGTACATCGTTGCTCCATCTAACAGTGGGATTAGTTACTGGTGTCATTTTGACTATCTCCAGGAATAATACGATAATTATCTTCTACACTGTCCGGTGTGCTTACTTCTGTAATGCTACTATTGTCGTCTAGTGCTTCTAACTGATGCGGCATCAAAGGAGGATTGTGCCATACGTCGCCTTCTTTTAGTTCTCGTTCAATTAATGTAGCAGTAGCAGTATCGATATATCTTAATTTAAATCTGCCTGCATTAACAAACCAAGTTTCGTCTTTTTCTCTATGAAAGTGCATGCTAAATTTTGCACCAGCTTTTTCAAATACCATAATCTTACCACAGTACTTGTCATTAGTAGCCCAAATTAATTCGTAGCCCCACCCTTTTTTAACAA
>Ga0222648_1000161_pt1 | contig 29514 bp, 29 predicted proteins | sample AntAcemetagen335_FD_181021 | JGI IMG/M metagenome (GOLD analysis project Ga0222648, IMG submission 181021) | Saline water microbial communities from Ace Lake, Antarctica - #335 | ecosystem: Environmental > Aquatic > Non-marine Saline and Alkaline > Saline | place: Antarctica: Ace Lake... | reverse complement strand
GCAATGGTTATGGACTTACAACAACGACCGGCCCAACATGGGCATCGGCGGCATAACACCCGCCATGAAACTGAAAATGGCCGCATGAGTTCTACGACCGCACCCCGTTAAAAATGGGGGGATTACCTAGTGATGCTGGTAGAAAATGAGGATTAATAGATGCAGTCTATTAGAGTTTTAGCGTATGTATGTTTTGTGTTTGCTGCGCTCGGTGTATTTTTAGCATTTGTTGAAGAATTTTTTTTCGTCATTCAAGCAATGGTAATGTTTGTAACTGGGGTGTTGTTGATTGCGCTGGATAAAATTATTACCACGCTTGTCGAAATACGAGACGCATTGCTAAAGACAAGTATGTCTATTGACGTTGGGATAACTTCTGATTCGGTTCGTGCAGATGCCACAGAAGTTGAAGCAAAAGTAGTAAGGACAATGCAGGAAATCCAAGCAGACGTGGAAAGATTGAAAAATAGATTGCCGTAGCAGTTTGAAAGCATATCACATAGCATTGACGTAAGTATCTGAAGTTATGCAGTTTTTTGAAGTACCGAATAGCCAAGCGTTAAGCTGTTCACATTTCGAAAAAGGCCTGCATCCTGCGGGCCTTTTTTGGTTTCAAACCCTTGGTGCATGATTGGCTGAAAATGCGGCAAATGGTAAAATTTCCAACGCTGATCCTGCGCTTGACGCGAGTTTGATGTTGATCTTTCCGGCATGACAATGAAGATCGGCCCATGTTCAACAAACTGACATCATCCGAGAGCGGGCGTGGGCTGTTACTGATCAGCCCGCCGTTTTTCTATGCGTTGTTGTTGATGGCCTTCCCGCTGGGGGCGATCATCCTGTTCAGTTTCTGGACCCAGAATTTCATGGATGTCGACACGACATTCACGCTGAACAATTATCGCCAGATCATCGACCAGCCGATCTATGGCGCGCTGCTGCAACGCTCGCTGTTCGTATCGGCGGTGGTGACTGTGGTGACGGTGCTTTTGGCTTTTCCGATTGCCTATTTCGTGTCGTTCCATGTGCGCCCCGACCGCAAATCTTTGTGGCTGTTCCTGATCACGATCCCGTTCTGGACGTCCTATCTGATCCGGGTTTTTCTGTGGAAAGTGATCCTTGGCTATAATGGCGTCATCAATACCGGATTGTTGAATATCGGCCTGATTGACGAACCGCTGACCTTTATTCTTTATAACATCAACGCGGTGATCATCACGCTGGCCCATGCCTTTGCGCCCTTTGCGATCCTGCCGATTTTCGTGGCATTGGAAAAGATCGACCGGTCCCTTCTCGAAGCATCGCGCGATCTGGGGGAAAATAAGGTGATGACGTTTTTCCGCGTGACCTTGCCCTTGGCGATGCCGGGGGTGGTGGCGGCGGTGCTGATCGTGTTCATCCCGACGATTGGCGATTATGTGACGCCGGAATTGATGGGCGGGGCCGGTGGCAAGCTGATCGCGAATATGATCCAGACGCAGTTTCTGGCGCTGAACAATGCGCCTTTGGGCGCGGCACTGGCGGTGGTGGCGATGCTGTCGGTCACGGCGATCAGCCTTGTGTTTATCCTGCTGAACCGGCGCTGGCTGCGGGGCCGGTCATGAGCCTGCGTATTTATGCCATCGCCTATCTGGTCTTTTTATATGCGCCGATCGTGCTGTTGCCGATCTTTGCCTTTAACGATGCGACGATTATCGCCTTTCCGCTGGCGGGTTTCACCACCGATTGGTTCGGTGAATTGATGACCAACCGGTCGCTGCATACGGCGGTCAAGAATTCGCTCTTCATCGCGGTGATGACGGCGATCCTGTGCACCTTGCTGGGAATCTGTGCCGCAAGGGCAGGGGCGATGTACCGCTTTCCGGTCAAGGCGGGGATCATGGGGTTCATCATGCTGCCCTTGGTTCTGCCCGAAATTATCGTGGCTGTGTCCTTGCTGGTGGTGGTGGTGCAGATTTTCGATATGGGCCTGTCGAACTGGACGATCATCGCGGCGCATGTGCTGATCTGTACGCCATTCTGCATCGCCATCCTGAACGGCGCATTCCAGAACCTTGATCCCAGCATAGAAGAGGCGGCGATGGATCTGGGCGAAAGCCGGTTTTCGGCGTTCCGGCTGGTCACTTTGCCCTTGGTGATGCCGGGGATCATTTCCAGCATGCTGATCGCCTTTACCATCAGCCTTGATGAATTCATCATCGCGTTCTTTCTGTCCGGCACCAGCCAGACGATGCCGGTCTATATCTGGGGGCTGATGCGGTTTCCGGCGTCACTGCCCGTTGTCATGGCGCTTGGCACCATTCTGGTCGCGCTGTCGATCATCCTGTTGACCATTGCAGAGCTTTTGCGCCGCCGCGGCATGGCCCGCGCCGGTGTAAAAGACAAAGGGGGCTTTCTTTGACAGCTTTGATCACGCTCAAGGGCGTCAATAAATATTACGGCGATTATCATGCATTGCGTGATATCGACCTGACGATCAACACGGGCGAGTTTTTCTCGCTTCTCGGGCCGTCGGGCTGTGGCAAGACCACCTTGCTGCGCACCATCGCGGGGCTGGAGGATGTGTCCGACGGTGTCGTGATGATCGGCGGCAAGGATATGCGCGGCGTGTCCGCCAACCTGCGCCCGACCAATATGGTGTTCCAGTCCTATGCGATCTTTCCGCATCTGAGCGTGGCGGAAAACGTGGCCTTTGGCCTGCGCAAACGGGCGGATCTGACCAAGGACGACAAGGCCCGCATGGTAGACGATGCCTTGGCCATGGTTGGCCTGTCGGGCTATGGCAAACGCGCGTCGCATGCCCTGTCAGGGGGCCAAAGGCAGCGGGTCGCCCTGGCGCGCGCGCTGATCCTGAAACCCAAGGTTTTGTTGCTGGATGAGCCGCTGTCGGCGCTGGATAAAAAGATGCGCGAACAGATGCAGGTCGAACTGATCCGTCTGCAACGCCATGTCGGCATCACCTTTATTCTGGTCACCCATGATCAGGAAGAAGCCTTGGTCATGTCCGACCGGATCGCGGTGATGTTCGAAGGCGAGATCGGGCAATTGGCGGATCCCGAAACACTGTATCGTCGCCCCAATTCGCGGCGGGTTGCGGAATTCATCGGCAAGATGAATTTCCTGCGCGCCGATGTGCTGCAGGTCGGTGACACGATCGATGTCGATGTTGCCGGTCTTGGGCGTGTGTCGGTCAATGCCGAACAGGCGCCCATGGCCCTGCACAAGGGTGCCGCCGTGGCCGGTGTGCGCCCCGAGACGCTGGCGATCCTGTTCGAGGGTGAGACCACCCAGCGCAAGCTGATCGACGGGGTGGTGGACGAGGTCGTCTATTACGGCGACATGACCTATTACGATGTGCTCATTGCAGGCGTGGACCAGCCGTTGAATATCGCGATGAAAAACCTGATCGGCCGGCCGGTGCTGGATGTCGGCACCACGACCAAGGTGGTCTGGGACGAACGGTCGCTGGTTATTCTGGCGTAGGGTGGACTGACGTCCACCTTACCTGCCCGGCTGCGCCGGCGCTCCGCGGGGGATATTTAGGCTCGGAAGATGGGGTCAGTCGAGCACCATGGCAAAGCGCAGCCCCAGCGTTTCCAGCCCCGGGTTGAGATCCTTCAGATCGCCGTTGGACCGGTGATCTGCCAGCACGCTCAGCGTTGCGCCATTGTCAAAGGCATAGCCGACACCCAGCGCGCTGCGGAATTCCAGGGGTAGCCCCAGATCCGGCCCGTCGCCTTGGGCGTAAAGCCCCGGCATGAAAGACGCCTCGACAAAGAACGGCCCGTCGATCACCCGTTGTGTCGTCCATTTCGCACCGGCCCCGACCCACAGGCTGCCGTCACTGGTCGCACTGGCCCCGATCACCGGCTGGAACACGCCGTAGCGCCGCGCCAGATCATAGGTGACATAGATTTCTTCGCTGATGCTGTCGTCCTGAAAGACCACGTCGCTGATCTGCAAAGCCGCACGCGCGGGCGCATCCTGCCGCTGATAGCAGCCGATGGGGCATGCATTCAGATAGGTATCGGTCAGACCGGTGATGAAAAAGATGATCGCGAAAGTGCCGTCCATGATGTGATCCTATGTATCGGGGTCAAGCAGGCCAAGCCCGCGCAGGTAAATCCCGATGCCGGTTTCCAGCAGGTCATCGGGGGGAAAGGGGCTTGTCCGGCCCGGATTGCCGCGCGCGAACAATTCCACCACGCCATGCGACATCGCCCAGATATGCGCGCTGAACATCTGCGCAGGCGGGCGTTTGTCGGGGGGGATATGCTGGCTGAGCGCGGCTGCCGCCTTTTCGAGAACGCCCATCGCGCGGGTCGCCACGGCATGCAATTCCGGCGAATGGTTGATCGACACGCCCGATTCGAACATCGCGATGTAATGCCCGGGATAGCGCCGCGCAAAGGCCAGATAGGCCCGCCCCGTCGCTCCGAAAGCCGCCAGCGCCGAGGGTTGCCCATCGGCAAAGGCATGATCCATCAGGTCCGCGAAAATGGCGTAACCTTCCTGGGCTGCGGCGGCGATCAGGTCTTCGCGCCCGGCGAAGTGGCGATAGACCGCCGCGGGGGTGACGCCCGCCTCGCGCGCGGCCTCGGACAGGGTGAACCCTGTTGGCCCACGCATTTCGATCAGCCGCAGACAGCCGTCGATCAATGCGGCGCGCAGGTTGCCGTGATGATAGCCCCGTTTAGTCATGCCACAGATCGGGGCCACCGGCGATTTTGGGATCAACAGCGCCCAAGGCATCGACATCTTTGCGTTTGTAATCAAGCCGGTGCAGGATCGACCGGATCACATTCACCCGCGCGCGCCGCTTGTCATCGCCGCGCACCACGGTCCATTGTGCATATGGCAGGTGCGTCCGGTCCAGCGTTTCACGGATCGCGTCAGAATTGGCATCCCAGAGCGCCAGCCCGTCAACATCGATCCGGCTGAGTTTCCATTGCTTGAGAGGGTCTTGTTCACGGTCCAGAAACCGCTGCAATTGCGTCGCCCGCCCGATATTGAGCCAGATCTTCACCAAGATGATGCCTTCATTGGTCAGCATATCCTCGAATTCCGGCACCTGCGAAAACCAGCAGGCGCGCTGTTCCGGCGTGCAGAACCCGAACACATGTTCGACAACGCCGCGATTGTACCAGCTGCGGTCGAACAGGGTGATTTCGCCCTTGGCGGGCAGATGCGCGATATAGCGTTGGAAATACCATTGCGCGGCCTCGCGGTCGCTGGGCTTGGGCAGGGCGACAAGGCGCGCGCTGCGCGGGTTCAGATTGGCGCGGACCCGTTTGATCGTGCCGCCTTTGCCCGATGCGTCGCGCCCTTCAAAGACCACGACGATGCGTTGGCCGGTGTCGCGCACCCAGGCCTGCATCCGGACCAGTTCGACCTGAAGCTGGCCGATCGCATCTTTGTAGTCACGCTTTTTCCACAGGCTATCATAGGGATAGCCGGGGTTGAGGATGTCATCCTTGGCGCTGCCCGTGATCAGGTCGCGGATGTCCTGCGGCGCGTCTTGGGTGAAATAGCGGCTGATCGCGCCGTCGAATGGCCGTTGCATGAAATTCTTTCGCGGTTTGTCGCACCAGTATGGGGGTGCGCGCCGCCTAGCGCAATCCGGCGCGGGCGGCGGCGCGGTCGATGGCGGCAATCGCCTCGGGCTGGCGGGAATGATGCGGTTGGTGGCCGATGCCATCCAGCCGGACAAGGTTGGCGGTGGGCGCGATCTTGACCAGCTCTGCCGCATGCACATGGATCGGCACGACCGTATCGGCGGTGCCATGGATGATTTCAATCGGGATCGTGATCTGCGGGTAAAGCTGCGCCATATCAACGACAAAGGGGCGCAGGGTATTGACCTGCCGCACATTGGCGCGAAACGCACCGGGCCGCAGGGCAAGTTCGCCCCCCAGATGGGCGATATAGCCCGCGGGCGGGTCTTGTGGCGCAAAGGTGGTGGTGACGACATCATCCACCTTGCTTTTGGGGACATAGGCGCTGATCAGCGGGATCACCACACCACCCAAAGTGCTGCCGTTGACCATGTAATAGGATCCCAGACTGCCCGGCCATGGCATGGCGACACCGGCATAGGACACAACCGCGCTGGCATTGGTTGGATCATCGCGGTCCAGACCGGTCGTGGCCCAGGCCAGGGCGACGATGCCACCAAAACTATGCCCGACGACGATGGGTGCGGTGATGCCCAAAGCGCCTGCCGCCTCGCGCAGCATGGCAACCTGTGCTGCGGGGCTGTCGCCTTCGGTGGCAAAAGCGCCCGTCGCGATCCCCGGCACCCGGTCGGTATAGCCCATGCCGGGGCGGTCAAAGGCGGTCACGCGGTAGCGGTCGGTCAGTTGATCCATCAGCGAAAAGGTGAAATCGCGCAGATTGCCGCCCGCGCCATGCAACAAGATCACATCCGGCCCTTGCCCTGCCTGCACATAATGCACGCGCCCGCCTGTCACAGAGACGAATTCGCCCACCGGCGGAAAGGCTGCCGTGATCCTGTCAGCGCGCAGCGCGGCCATGCCATTGGTCAGCACCGCCCCAAGGCCCAGCGCGATGGCGCCAAGGGTGATCGCCTTAAGTGCCAATTTTATCCAGATCGAAATAGGTGGTCTGATAGATCTCGTTGATCCAGTTGCCGTAAAGCAGATGCGCATGGCTGCGCCAGCGGTTCTGCGGCGCCTGCGACGGGTCGTCACCCGGATAGTAATTGACCGGCACATTGATCGGCGTACCATTGGCGATATCGCGGTCATATTCCTGTTTCAGTGTGCCGGTGTCATATTCGAAATGGTTGAAGATATAGAGCGCGCGATGTGCTGCATCTTCGACCAGGGCCGGTCCGGCCTCGGTGCTGGTGATCAGGGTTTTCAGCCCCGCCACGGCGTCGATCTCGGCCTGGCGCATTTCGGTCCAGCGACTGACGGGGATCACGCAATCATCCGAAAAGCCGCGCAGATAGGGCGAACCGGCAGCGGTGGTGTGATGGCGCAGGCAGCCGAACAGTTTTTGGTCCAGCAGGTGTTTTTCGACTCCGTGGAAATAGTTGATCATCGCCATCCCGCCCCAGCAGACGCCAAAGGTGGAATGCACATGGGTCTGGGTCCAGTCAAAGACCTGCGTCAGCTCGTCCCAATAGGTGACATCGTGAAACGGCAGATGTTCGATCGGCGCGCCGGTGATGATCAGCCCGTCGAATTTTTCGTCGCGTACCTCGGAAAAGGGTTTGTAAAACTCTTCCATATGTTCGGCGGCGGTGTTGCGGGTCTGGTGTTCGCTCATCCGGATCAGTGAAAACTCGATCTGCAGGGGCGTCGCCCCGATCAGCCGGGCGAACTGGTTTTCGGTCTGGATTTTCTTGGGCATCAGGTTCAGCAGGGCGATCCGCAACGGGCGGATGTCCTGCCGTGCGGCAGTCACCTCGTCCAGCACCATGACGCCTTCTTTGGACAGGACATCATAGGCAGGCAGGGCGGATGGCAATTTGATCGGCATGACTGGTATCCTTGCAGAACAATGCAGATAGGCCTGTCAGACCCGCTTCTCAAGGGCCTGGGCGATCATGTCGATGAAACCCGCGGCATCCTTGACCTGTGCCACATCATCCTGCGCAACGGTGATCCCCCAGCGATCCGCCATCGCCTTGTAGCGCGGCTGGCGATGCGCCAAAGCCTTGGCAAAGGCCCAGCGGATGAAATCATCGGGGTCCACATCATCGGGGGCTGCGTTGAATTCCGCCAGATAGGCCTGCCATGTCGCCAGCAGGAACACCGGATCATAGGACATCGGTTTGGGTTCGCGGTCAAACCGGCGGATCAGTTCGGCGGTATGGGCGTCGGTGCCTTCGATCCAGACCATCAGCGTCTTGGACGCCAGATCCGTCATGATCGGATCATCCGGATCGGTGACATCGACCCATTCGCAGATCGACCCGCCGGTATCGCAGACGAAATGCGGATATTGGTAAAGATCATGCGAGCGTGTGATGAAATGGCCGGTGTCATGCAGCGCCGCCACCTCGGCGCGCTGGAACTGGTCCTGACGGCGGGTATATTCATCCCAAGGCAGCCCGCCCTTGGCCGGATCACCCGGTTTGCCCAGATAGGACGACATCGGCCGCAGGTCGTTGAACGAAATATTGGACCCGATGTAGATGCTGTCGCTGCGCAAAAGGTCGCGCAAGAACGGCACTTTCATCGCCTCACGTTTGGCATTGTCGGCGATATATTCGCCCATATACCGCGTGCCGATCCGGTAATCGATGGAATAATGGAACCAGTCGCCTGTCTGGCGCAGCATGCTGGACAGATAGGTCTTGCCCAGCCCCGACATGGCGAAGAACAGGACCCGTTTTTGCGGCGCGGCGCGCCAGTCAGAGGCGGATGTATAAATCATGGCCCTTGGGTAATGCTGGCGGCGCTGATCTGCCAGCGATTTTTGCGCGATTGGTGATATTGTCACCGATCCGATGCGGTTGTGGCGGCTATGCCTGCCGCAAGCTTTAATAGGATGGCAGCAGATGCAATATACCAGCAAGTTTCAGGCGATGGCAGATGCCGCGCGCGCACAGACCGACGAAGTCCCTGCCAGCGAGGTTGACAGCCTGATCGCAGCGGGGGCGGTCGCGCTGGATATCCGCGACAAGGAAGAACATGACGCGGATCACATCGCAGGGTCGCTGCATATCAGCCGTGGCAAGCTGGAGATGAATATCGAAACCGTGCTGCCCGATCTGGAAACAACGATCCTGTGCTATTGCAACGCCAACAACCGTGGCGCGCTGTCGGCGGCCAGCCTAAAAGCGATGGGGTATAAAAACGCGAGGTTCATCGCGGGCGGGTTGAAAGCCTATCGCGGGGCACGCTAGGCCGCGCTGCCCTTTTTCCCGGACGACGTCCGGGACAAGATGAGTATTTTTGGAAATAAGAAGTCAGGGCCGGGGCCAGCGGGCGCGGGGTTTATTCTCCGCGCCAGATCCAGCCGCCGCCCAGCACGCGGGTGCTGTCGGTGTCGTAAAACACGCAGGCCTGCCCGGGCGAGACGCCTTGTTCGGCGACCAGCAATTCGACCTCTGCCTCGGTGTCAGAGATCGGGCGCAGGATCGCGTCGGTTGGCGGGCGGGTGGAGCGCACGCGCACCGCGATCTGGTGTTCTGCGATATCGGTCAGCTTGCCCCCGCCGATCCAGTTGATTTCGCGCAACGGCACGCGGCGGGTGGCCAGCAAGTCCTTTGGCCCGACGATGACCTGTTTTTTGTCCACATCGAGCCGCACCACATAAAGTGGATCGGCCAGACCGCCGATCCCCAGCCCGCGCCGCTGGCCTACGGTGTAATGGATCACGCCGTCATGCTGGCCCAGCACCTGCCCGTTGATATCCACGATCGCGCCGGGGCTGGCGGCACCGGGGCGCAGTTTTTCGATCACGGCGGCATAATCGCCGTTGGGGACAAAGCAGATATCCTGACTGTCGGGTTTATCCGCCACGCTGAGCCCGTATTTGGCGGCCAAAGCGCGGGTTTCATCCTTGCTTTTGTGATGGCCGAGCGGAAAGCGCAGGTAATCGAGCTGGTCTTGCGTGGTCGAGAATAAGAAATAGCTTTGATCCTTGGCCGCATCGGCCGCCGAATGCAGTTCGGCACCCTGCGCGCCCATCTTGCGCTGGATGTAATGGCCGGTCGCCATGCAATCGGCGTCCAGATCGCGGGCGGTTTGCAAAAGATCTTTGAATTTCACCCGTTCATTGCAGCGGATGCAGGGCACAGGGGTTGCACCGCCCAGATAGCTGTCGGCGAATTCATCCATCACCGCTTCGCGGAATGTGTTTTCATAATCTAGAACGTAATGCGGAAAGCCCATTTCTTCGGCCACGCGGCGTGCATCGTGGATGTCACGACCCGCGCAGCACGCGCCTTTTTTCGCCAGTGCCGCCCCGTGATCGTAAAGTTGCAGGGTGACGCCCACGACATCATAGCCTTCTTCGGCCAGTTTGGCGGCGACGACGGATGAATCCACGCCGCCCGACATCGCCACGACCACGCGGGTATCGGCGGGCGCCTTGGCAAAGCCAAGCGAGTTGATCGGGGTCTCAAGGGGCATGGCAGGTCCGTCGGTTCAAGAACAGGTCGAAATATAGGAAAATGCTAGGCATTCTCAAGGTGCGGCTACACCTCTCGTTAAGTCGCGGTCGGCATATCATCTGCGGGAGTTGCCTGAAAGGGGTGCCAGATGTATTTGCGAAAGATCGATGGGCGGCGTGCCGTCACGCTGCCAGACGGGTCAACGATGACGCGTGCCGACCTGCCCGACAAGACGACCAGCCGCTGGGTCGCATCGCGCAAGGCCGCTGTTGTACGCGCGGTGACGCATGGGCTGATCACGCGCGCCGAAGCCCTTCAAACCTATGACCTGTCCGAAGAAGAAATGGCCGCCTGGGAGGCCGCTGTCACGGCCCATGGCGAGGTTGCCTTAAAAGCAACAGCATTGCAGCGGTATAGACAGCAATAGGATGCGTCCGTAGAATCCGATGCTGGTAACGCGTGGTTAACCTTTTTCGACAAAGGTGAGACGTAATTGTAAGAGTGGAGAATCCCTATGCGCGTGCTGCTGGTTGAAGATGACCCGACAACGGCGAAAAGCATCGAATTGATGCTGACCCATGCCAATTTGAATGTTTATACCACCGATCTTGGCGAAGAAGGCATCGATCTGGCCAAGCTTTATGATTACGATCTGATCCTGCTGGACCTGAACCTGCCGGATATGAACGGGCACGAGGTGTTGCGCCAGCTAAGGCTGAGCCGGATTGACACGCCAATCCTGATCCTGACCGGCGATGACGGCACTGAAAGCAAGCTGAAAAGTTTCGGGTTCGGCGCGGATGATTACCTGACAAAACCGTTCCACCGCGAAGAACTGGTGGCGCGCATCCATGCGATCATCCGCCGGTCCAAAGGGCATGCGCAATCCATTATCGGCACCGGGCAGATCGCCGTGAACCTGGATGCAAAGACGGTCGAAGTGGCCGGAAATACCGTGCATCTGACCGGCAAGGAATACCAGATGCTGGAATTGTTATCACTGCGCAAGGGCACGACGCTGACCAAGGAAATGTTCCTGAACCATCTTTATGGCGGTATGGATGAACCGGAATTGAAGATCATCGATGTTTTCATCTGCAAGCTGCGCAAGAAATTATCCGAAGCCGCTGATGGGGAAAACAATATCGAAACCGTCTGGGGACGCGGCTATGTCCTGCGCGATCCCGATACGGTGAAACCTGCCGCCAAACTGGCCATCGGCGCATAGACCCAGCATCTGTCGTTGGCACGGGGTCCGGTTTGCCGGCTGGACCTTGGCGGCGAGCCTGCGTAACACTATCTGGCGCGCAAGATGACGCGCGCGACGTGGGGGGCAGGCGGTGAACGTGGCAAGACAGGATCAAGACACCGCAAGCATCGCCGTTGCGGATTTGACGCAGGCCGATGCCATGGTTGAACTGGCACGTCTGGCCGATGCCTTGGGTCAGGCCAATGCCGCCTATCACCGCGATGATGCGCCGCTGATCAGCGATGCCGCCTATGATGCCCTGAAACAGCGCAACGCCGCGATCGAGGCGCGCTTTCCCGATCTCAAACGCGCCGACAGCCCCAGCGATCAGGTCGGTGCCGTGGTGGCCGACGGATTTGGCAAGGTGCCGCATGCGGTGCGGATGTTGTCACTGGGCAATGCGTTCAGCGACGAGGATGTGACCGACTTTGACGAACGGCTGCGCAAATATCTGGGGCTGAGTGCCGACCAGCCTTTGCGCTATACCGCCGAGCCCAAGATCGACGGGCTGTCGCTGTCGCTGCGCTATGAGGCCGGCACATTGGTGCAGGCCGCCACGCGCGGCGATGGGGCGGTGGGCGAAAACGTGACCGCCAATGCCCGCACCATCACCGATATTCCCCAGCGCCTGACCGGCGCGCCTGCCGTGCTGGAAGTGCGCGGCGAAGTTTACATGCGCCATGATGATTTCGCGGCCCTGAACGCGCGGCAGGCCGACAAGGGCGCCAAGACCTTTGCCAATCCGCGCAATGCCGCCGCAGGGTCATTGCGCCAGCTGGATGCGGGCATCACCGCCGCGCGCCCGTTGCGGTTTTTTGCCTATGCCTGGGGGGCGCTGTCTGCGCCGCTGGCGGCCACCCAATCGGGGGCCATCGCGCGGTTGGCCGAACTGGGCTTTGCCACCAACCCGTTGACCGCGACCTGCGACAGCCCCGCCGATCTGATCGCAATCTATCAGGGGATCGAGGCGCAGCGGACCAGCCTTGGCTATGACATCGACGGCGTTGTCTACAAGGTCGATGATCTGGCGCTGCAACACAGGCTGGGGTTCCGGTCCACGACGCCACGTTGGGCGATTGCGCATAAATTCCCCGCCGAACTGGCCTGGACCGTGCTGGAGGCCATCGACATTCAGGTCGGCCGCACCGGCGCGCTGTCGCCTGTGGCACGGCTGGCGCCGGTCACGGTTGGCGGGGTCGTCGTGTCCAATGCGACCCTGCATAACGAGGATTACATCGCCGGGCGCGGTGGCGATGGCCAGCCTATCCGGCAGGGCCGCGATATCCGCATAGGTGATTGGGTGCAGGTTTACCGCGCAGGTGATGTGATCCCCAAGATCAAGGATGTCGATAGCGCGCGCAGGCCCGCAGGGGCCACGCCCTATATCTTTCCAGACACCTGCCCCGAATGCGGATCACCCGCGATCCGCGATGCGGGCGATGCGGTTCGCCGCTGCACCGGCGGGATGATCTGCCCCGCGCAAGCCGTGGAAAGGTTGAAACATTTTGTATCGCGTGCAGCATTCGATATCGAAGGGCTGGGTGCCAAACAGGTCGAACAATTCCATGCCGATGGCTGGATCACGACGCCGGTCGATATCTTTACGCTGCGCGCGCGGTACGGGCAGGGGTTGCAGCAGCTGAAAAACCGCGAAGGCTGGGGCGCGAAAAGCGCCGACAACCTGTTTGCCGCCATCGACGACAAGCGCGCGATCGCGCTGAACCGGCTGATTTATGCCCTGGGGATACGGCATGTCGGCGAAAGCTCGGCCGCACTTTTGGCCAATCATTACGGGTCGTGGGCGGGTTTTGCGACCGCGATGCAAGCGGCCGAGATCGGGCAAGGCCCCGCATGGGACGCATTGACCAGCATTGATGGCGTGGGGGCCGTGATGGCCACATCACTGATCACAACGCTGCAAAACCCGTCAGAGGCCGCATCCATCGCCGCCCTGATCGCCCAGCTAGACGTGCAGGACGCGCCCAAGATCGCCAGCGACAGCCCCGTGTCGGGCCTGACCGTGGTGTTCACCGGCACGCTGGAAAAGATGACCCGCGCAGAGGCCAAGGCGCGCGCGGAATCCCTTGGCGCCAAGGTCGCAGGATCGGTCAGCGCCAAGACTGATATCCTTGTGGCAGGCCCGGGGGCCGGGTCCAAGGCCGCCAAGGCCGAGGCCCTTGGCATCCGCACCATGGACGAGGACGGCTGGCTTGCGCTGATCGGCAGCGCATGACGGGCCGGCCAGAGGCTCTTTTCCCGCTGTTTGGTACGCTGACGCGGCTGGACGGGGTGGGGGCCAAGACCGCGCAGGTGATGACGGATGCGGGCATCGCCAAACCTGCCGATCTGTTGTTGACCCTGCCGGTATCGGGCGTGGACCGCCGCCGCCGTGCATCCATCCGCGAGGTGATCGCGCCCTGCATCGTCACGGTCGAGGTGACGGTCGGCCTGCATCTGCCACCCAAGACCAAGGGCAAACCCTACCGGATCACGGTGCAGGATGCGGAAACATCGTTCCAGCTAGTGTTTTTCCATCTGCGCGGCGACTACCTGCAAAAGCTGCTGCCGACGGGCCAGCGGCGGGTGGTGTCGGGCAAGCTGGAATTGTTCGACGGGATCGCGCAGATCGTGCATCCCGATCATGTGCTGCCCCCGCTGGATGCCGACACGATCCCCGCCTTTGAACCGGTCTATCCGTTGCATGCGGGCCTGACGCAAAAGGTGATGTGGAAAGCGACAAGATCCGCACTGGCGCTGCTGCCCGATCTGGCCGATTGGATCGACCCTGGGCAAAAGGCGCGCGAAGGCTGGCCCGATTGGGCGCAGGCGCTGCATCTGGCGCATAATCCGCAATCGCCTGTTGATCTGTCGCCGCATCATCCGGCGCGCGCACGGCTGGCCTATGATGAATTGATGGCGCATCAGATCACGCTGGCCTTGGCACGGGCAACTGCGCGCCGCGCCAAAGGCGTGGCATCGGCAGGCGATGGGCGGTTACAAAAGCGCGTCCTTGGCGCCTTGCCTTACAGCCCGACAGGCGCGCAGACCCGTGCCATTGCCGAAATCGGGGCCGATCTGGCCGCAGCTTTGCGGATGAACCGGCTGTTGCAGGGCGATGTCGGGTCGGGCAAGACGCTGGTCGCGATGATGGCGCTGTTGCAGGTCGTGGAATCGGACGGGCAGGGCGTGATGATGGCCCCCACAGAAATTCTTGCGCGACAGCATTACGCCGGACTGGAACCACTGGCCGCCGCCGCCGGTGTCCGGCTTGATGTGTTGACCGGCCGCGATAAGGGCCGCGATCGCGCCGCGAAACTGGCCGCCCTGGCGCAGGGCGATATCCAGATCCTTGTCGGCACCCATGCGGTGTTCCAGAAAGACGTGCATTTCCATGACCTGCGGCTGGCAGTGATTGACGAACAGCACCGTTTCGGCGTGGCGCAACGGATGGAACTGGGGGCCAAGGGGCGCGCGGTCGATGTGCTGGTGATGACGGCGACGCCGATCCCGCGCTCGCTCGCGCTGGCGCAATATGGCGACATGGATGTGTCGGTGCTGGATGAAAAACCGCCCGGGCGCAAACCGGTGCAGACGGCACTCGTCTCTGCCGCGCGGATGGATGAAATCGTGGCAAAATTGCGCGCCGCCGTCGCGGACGGGCGACAGGCCTATTGGGTCTGCCAGCTGGTCGAGGAAAGCGAGGTCATCGAGATGACCGCTGCCGAAGACCGGTTCAAACGCCTGCGCGCGGCTTTGGGTGACGGGGTCGTCGGGCTGGTGCATGGCCAGATGCCTGTCGCCGAAAAAGACGCCGCCATGGCGCGGTTCGTCAGCGGCGACACCCGCGTGCTGGTGGCCACGACCGTGATCGAGGTCGGCGTGAACGTGCCAAACGCGTCGATCATGATGATCGAAGGCGCCGAAAGTTTCGGTCTGGCGCAATTGCACCAGCTGCGCGGGCGCGTCGGGCGCGGGGCTGCCGCCTCGACCTGCCTGCTGATCTATCAACCGCCCCTGTCCGAAAACGGCCGCAAGCGGCTCGAAATCCTGCGCGAGACCGAGGATGGTTTCCGCATCTCCGAAGAAGACTTGGCCATGCGCGGCGCAGGCGATGTCATCGGCACCGCGCAATCGGGCCTGCCACGGTTCCGCATCGCTGACCTAGAACGGCAGGCGGGGCTGATGGCCGTGGCGCAATCGGACGCGCGCAAGCTGCTGCATGACGACCCCGATCTGCAAACACCGCGCGGACAGGCCGCCCACGCCTTGCTGTGGCTGTTGGAACAGGACCGCGCGATCCGTTTGATTTCAATCGGTTAACGCCACAAAGGTCGATCTAGCGCCGAATGTTCTTAAAATGTTCTTAAAAACGCTTTACAGCCACGATCCAATATGAGAACAAAGCAGCAACAGAACATTAAGGGAACACTGACATGGCGAAAGAAATCACAACCATTCTGATCCGTTCGCGTCACACGCTGATCGGGGATGCCTTGGGCATTGTCGCCTTGATGGTGCTGTTGTTTGTCGGATTGGCCTTGCCCGGGCCGATCTGACCTGCTGCGCGGCTTTCTGGCCCTGACCATTGCCTGTCCCACCTTGCAATGACACCACCCCGCCTGACATCCGGATTTGCCTTTGCCTGATGCCTTTGGTCCAGATACCGCAAAACTCGCCGCCGCCATCCTGCCCCGGATGCGCGGCGGTTTTTTATGTGCGGGCTTTGGCGGTTTGCAGCGCGTCCAGCGTGGCGTCAAACGCCAGCATGATGGATGCATGACGGTTCTTGTAATCGCGCGCGGGTTCCAGCACCTCCAGCCCGTCGAACGGGGTAGGCGGCACCGGCCCGCCAGATGTCAGCATCGCCTGCAACGCATCGCGCCCGGCCTGCACCTGCTGTTCGGTCAACCCGACGATGGCACCACCCACGACAGCCGCCGCCGCCTGCCCAAGCGCGCAGGCTTTTACATCCTGCCCGTAATCAATGATCACGCCGTCCTGCAGCACGATATCCACCGTCACATTCGATCCGCACAGGGGCGCGCGCTTTTTCGCGCTGGCGGTGGGGGCAGACAGGCGCGCATTGCGCGGCATATCGGCGGCCAACGCAAGGATACGCGCGGAATAAAGCTTGATCATGTCGGTTTCGGCTGACATCGCATTTGCCCTTTTGTGCTGTCATCTCTAGTTAGGGCGCTGGACGCTGCTTGCAAAGGGAAACCCGATGCCATTCGACCCGACCACGCTGAAATATAACGATGCCGGCCTGATCCCCGCAATCGCCCAAGATGCCGCATCGGGCGAGGTGCTGATGATGGCATGGATGAACGCTGAATCCGTGGCCCGCACGCTGACGACAGGCCACGTCACCTATTGGTCGCGCTCGCGTCAGGCCTTCTGGGTCAAGGGCGACACCAGCGGCCATGTGCAGGAACTGGTCGATTTCCGCGTCGATTGCGACCGCGATTGCGTGCTGGTGACAGTCAACCAGACTGGCCCCGCCTGCCACACCGGGCGGCGCAGCTGTTTTTACACCGCTGTGCGCGCGGGCGACGAGGTGGAATTGATGCAGCCTATGGGATCAACCCCACCATCCGCCTGATATCCGCAGGGCTGGCCCCTTCGGCGCGGAATGTCGCAATCGCCTTGGCATCATCCCGCTTGGCCAGCCGCTTGCCCGCCGCGTCGCGGATCAGATCATGGTGGTGATAGCGCGGCGTCGGCAGGCCCAAAAGCACCTGCAAGGCGGCATGGATCTGTGTCGCCTCGGCCAGATCCGCGCCGCGCACCACGTCCGTGACACCTTGTGCGGCATCGTCGATCACCACGCTCAGGTGATAGGACGTGCCGCTGTCCTTGCGCCCGATCACGAAATCACCAACATCACGTTGCAGATCTTGGCGCGTCACTTCAACCCTGATCCCGTTGTTTTCAAATGCAATGATGTCACTTCTTAAAGTATCCAAATCAAACCGCAGCACCGCATCGCGCGCGGGCATCCTGCTTTCGCTTTGGTGTAAATACTCCCGCCGGAGGCGGCGCAGCACCTTGCATGTGCCGGGATAGATCAGCCCGTCAGGACCGACATTGCTGCCTTCCTGCGGCGCGCTCAGCGCCGCTTGGATATCGCGCCGCGTACAGGTGCAGATATACACATGCCCGCGCTGCCACAGACCGTCGATGACGTCGTTATAAACACCCATCCGGTCCGACTGGCGCCAGACAGGCCCGTCCCATGTCAGCCCCAGCCAGGCCAGATCGTCGTAAATCTGCGCCTCCCATGCGGGCCTTGCGCGGGTCTGGTCGATATCCTCGATCCGCAGCAGAAACCGGCCACCCACAGCGCGCGCCATGTCATGCGCAAGGATTGCGGAATAGGCATGGCCCAGATGCAACGGCCCCGTCGGGGACGGCGCAAAGCGCGTGATCATTCCGCGGCAAGCGCCTGCGGGACCAGCCAGTCTTGCCAATCTGCCTTGGCGCGGTCGGTATAGGCTTTGTACCGGTCCTTGCGCCCGCGCCGCCCGCCTTTGACACCGTCCAGCGGCGGGAACAGCCCGAAATTCACATTCATCGGCTGGAATGTCTTTGCCTCGGCCCCGCCGGTGATATGGCTGACCAGCGCGCCCATCGCGGTGGTGACAGGTACTGGCGACAGGCTGCGCCCTTGCAATTCCGCCGCCGCCATCCGGCCGGCCAGCAATCCCATCGCGGCACTTTCGACGTAGCCTTCGACACCGGTGATCTGGCCTGCAAAGCGGATATTGGGGCGCGAATGCAGGCGCATCTGGTCATCCAGCAGCGTGGGCGAATTGATGAATGTGTTGCGGTGGATGCCACCAAGACGGGCGAATTCAGCAGTCTCCAGCCCCGGAATCATTGCAAAAACAGTCTTTTGCGCGCCGTATTTCATCTTTGTCTGGAAACCGACGATATTGTACAATGTCCCCAAGGCATTGTCGCGGCGCAGCTGCACCACGGCATAGGGTTTATTCTGCGGATCATGCGCATTGGTCAGGCCGACGGGCTTCATCGGACCAAAACGCAGGGTTTCGCGCCCGCGTTCTGCCATCACCTCGATCGGCAGGCAGCCGTCGAAATAGCCTGCGGTTTCGCCTTCCTTGAATTCGGTTTTCTCGGCGGCCAGCAGCGCGTCGATGAAATCCTCGTATTGCGCCTTGGTCATCGGGCAGTTGAGATAGGCGGTCTGTTCTTCCACCGTCTCGCCTTTGTCATAGCGGGATTGCATCCAGGCCACGTCCATATTGACGGTTTCGTGGTACACGATCGGGGCAATGGCATCGAAAAACGCCAGCGCCTCGGCCCCCGTTTCTTGCGCAATCGCCTCGGCCAACGCGCCAGAGGTCAGCGGGCCGGTCGCGATGATCCAATGACCATCCTTTGGCAGGGTGGTGATTTCATCATAACTGACGCGGATATTGGGATGCGCGGTCAGCGCGGCTGTCACGCTTTCGGCAAAAGGGTCACGGTCCACGGCCAGCGCGCCACCGGCAGGCAAACGGTGCTTTTCAGCCATATCCATGATCAGCCCGCCCGCAGCGCGCATTTCCCAATGCAACAGGCCCACGGCATTCTGCTCATGATCATCCGACCGGAAAGAATTGGAACAGACCATTTCCCCCAGATGGCCGGTGCGATGGGCAAAGGTGCCGACCTTTGGGCGCATTTCATGAATCGTCACCATGATACCGGCATTTGCCGCCTGCCATGCCGCCTCTGATCCGGCCATCCCGCCGCCGATAATATGCAAATGCTGTTCCATCGCCATCCCCTTGTCGCGGCTTCTTATTTCCCCAAATACTCCGGGGTGAGCCCCGGACTCTGTCCGGGGCGAGGGGCAGCGCCCCTTCTTAAGCGTCGTCCTCGTCGTCGCCCTGATCGGCGATCCAGGCCACACTGACCACGGTTTCACCCTTGCCGGTGTCGAACACCTTGACCCCGCCCGCGCTGCGCGAGCGGAAGGAAATCCCTTCGACCGGCACGCGGATCGACTGGCCGGTCGATGTGACCAACATGATCTGATCCGACATTTCGACAGGGAAAGACGTGACAAGAGGACCGCCGCGCATCGCCTTGTCCATCGCGGCGACACCCATGCCGCCACGCCCGCGGACGGGATAATCATGGCTGGACGACAATTTACCAGACCCTTTGGCGCTGATCGTCAGGATCAGGTTTTCCGCCGCCGACATCGCCGCATAGCGTTCAGGGCTGATCTGGCCGGGGGCGGCTTCTTCGTCTTCCACTTCAGCATCGTCGGCCAGGCCCGCCATCGCGCGGCGCATTTTCAGATAGGCGGCGCGTTCCTCGGCCTCGGCCTCGAAATGGCGGATGATGCTCATCGACACGACCTTGTCATCGCCCTGCAACCTGATCCCGCGCACACCGGTACTGTCGCGCCCTTTGAAGACGCGCACATCAGTGGTGGGGAACCGGATCGCGCGGCCGGAATTGGTGATCAGCATCACGTCATCATCGGGCGAACAGATCCGCGCATTGACCAAAAGCGTATGTTCATCAGGCAGTTTCATGGCGATCTTGCCATTCGATTTGACGTTGGTGAAATCCGACAAGGCATTGCGGCGCACATCGCCCGCCGATGTCGCAAAGACGATCTGCAGGTCGTCCCATTCCGTCTCTGGCCGGTCCACGGGCATGATCGCGGCAACCGATACGCCTTGCGGGATCGGCAGGATGTTCACAATCGCCTTGCCCTTGGCGGTGCGACTGCCCAGCGGCAGACGCCATGTTTTCAACTTATAGGCCATGCCATCGGTGGTGAAGAACAACAGCTGCGTATGGGTATTGGCCACAAACAGGGTGGTCACGACATCTTCTTCTTTCGTCGCCATCGACGACAGACCCTTGCCGCCGCGCCGCTGCGCGCGGAAATCGGCCAAGGCGGTGCGCTTGATATAGCCGCCGGATGTGACGGTCACGACCATGTCTTCTTGTTCGATCAGATCCTCGTCATCCATATCGCCGGACCAATCGACAATCTGGGTGCGGCGCGGCACGGCAAACTGGTCGCGCACCTCGGTCAGCTCGTCACGGATGATTTGCAGGATACGGTCGCGGCTGCCCAGAATGTCCAGATATTCGCGGATCTTGCCTGCCAATTCCTGCAATTCATCCGTCACTTCCTTGACGCCGATCTGGGTCAGGCGTTGCAGGCGCAATTCAAGGATCGCGCGGGCCTGTGCCTCTGACAGATTATAGGTGCCATCGTCATTGGCGGTATGGGTCGGATCGTCGATCAGCTTGATATACTCAAGGATCGCCGCCGCGGGCCAGCGCCGCGTCATCAGCGTATGGCGCGCATCGGCGGCATCGGCGGACCCACGGATGGTGGCCACGACTTCGTCGATATTGGTGACCGCAACGGCCAGACCGCACAGGATATGCGCCCTCTCGCGCGCCTTGCGCAATTCGAACGCGGTGCGCCGCGCAATCACCTCTTCGCGGAAATCGACAAAGGCGACAAGGAAGGCCCGCAGCGTCAGCTGTTCGGGCTTGCCGCCGTTCAGCGCCAACATGTTGCAGCCAAAATAGGTCTGCATCGGGGTAAACCGGAACAGCTGGTTCAGCACCACCTCGGCCGTGGCGTCGCGTTTGAGTTCGACGACCACGCGCACACCGTTACGGTCGGATTCGTCCTGCACATGCGCGATGCCTTCGATGCGCTTGTCGCGCGCGGCCTCGGCGATGCGGTCGATCATCACCGATTTGTTCACCTGATAGGGAATCTCATTGATCACAATGGCATAGCGGTCTTTCCTGATCTCTTCGACCACGGTTTTTGCCCGCACGATCACTGATCCACGCCCTTCAAGATACGCCTTGCGCGCGCCCGACCGGCCAAGGATCAACCCGCCTGTCGGGAAATCGGGGGCGGGGATAAACTCGATCATTTCCTCAGAGGTCAGGTCGGGATTGTCGATCAGCGCCAGCGTCGCGTCGATCACCTCGCCCAGATTATGCGGCGGGATATTCGTGGCCATGCCAACAGCAATGCCGCCGGCGCCATTGACCAGCATATTGGGAAAACGCGCGGGCAGGACGGTGGGTTCGCGGTCCTTGCCGTCATAGTTATCCTGAAAATCGACCGTGTCCTTGTCGATATCCATCAGCATATAGGCAGCAGGCTTGTCCATCCGCACTTCGGTATAGCGCATGGCGGCGGCACGGTCGCCGTCCATCGACCCGAAATTGCCCTGACCATCCAGCAAGGGCAGCGACATGGAAAAATCCTGCGCCATCCGTACCAGCGCGTCATAGATCGCGCTATCGCCGTGCGGGTGGTATTTACCCATCACATCCCCGACGGACCGCGCGGATTTGCGATAGCTTTTGTCGTGGGTGTTTCCGGCCTCGTACATGCCGTATAAAATCCGGCGATGCACCGGTTTCAGACCGTCGCGCAGGTCGGGGATCGCGCGCGAAACGATCACGCTCATCGCGTAATCCAGATAGCTGGTTTTCAATTCATGTTCGATGGTGACGGTCGGTCCCGCATGGGCCATCCGCGTCACTGGCAAATCATCATCGTTTTCAGGGGTTTCTGGGGTATCGTTCACAAAGTCCGCCTGTCTGCTATCTGCTATATTTGGGTCTAGTGACTATAGCAGACACCCGATCTTGGGTGCAATGGCGCAATCCAAAACAGCCCAGAAACTGGCCTAACGCGCGCGTTTCAGCATCCCGAACAGATCACGTGGATCATCGGGGTCGGCGATCAGGTCCAGATCGACGTAATAGGGCGTGTCCTTGATCCGGTCATGGACATAGCGCAGCGCGCTGAAATCTTCGATGGCAAAGCCGACTCCGTCGAACAGGGTGACTTCGGCCGCTGATCGGCGCCCCTGCGTCTGGCCGGTGATGACCTGCCAAAGCTCTGTCACCGGATGGTCGGCGGGCATCTGCTGGATTTCGCCTTCTATACGGGTCTGGGGCGGGTATTCGACAAAGATATGCGCGCGCGCCACGATATCGCGGTGCAATTCGGTCTTGCCGGGGCAATCGCCGCCGATGGCGTCAATATGCACGCCTGCGCCCACCATGTTGTCGGTCAGGATCGTCTGCATATCCTTGTCCGCCGTCGCCGTGGTGATGACCTGCGCGCCTTCAATGGCCTCTTCGGGCGAGGCGCATTGAGTTACATGCAGGCCCAAGCCATCCAGATTGCGCGCGCATTTTGCGGTGGCGGCTGGGTCCAGATCATACAGCCGGACATGGCTGACCCCGCAGACGGCCTTGACCGCCAGACATTGAAATTCCGATTGCGCGCCATTGCCGATCATCGCCATCGTGGTCGCACCCGGCGCGGCCAGATGTTTGGTCGCCACCGCCGTCATGGCCGCCGTGCGCAGCGCCGTCAGCAGGGTCATTTCGGTCAATAGCAGCGGATAGCCGGAATAGACATCCGACAACACGCCAAAGGCCGTGACCGTTTGCAAGCCTTCGCCCATGTTCTTAGGGTGGCCGTTGACGTATTTGAAGCCGTAAAGCACCCCGTCAGAGGTCGGCATCAATTCGATCACGCCGACATCCGAATGCGACCCCACGCGCGGGGTTTTGTCGAACTGGTCCCATTTGGCGAAATCTTCGGTGATATTGCGGGCAAGGTCCGCGATGAAGGTCTCGATCCCGATGTGATGGACCAGCCGCATCATGTTGTCGACGCTGACGAAAGGCACCAGCGCGCGAGAGGAGGCTTTGAGCATTACTTGTAACTCCGCGTGGGGCGGTCGAACACGCGACGGCCCAGCAAGGATGCGGTCAGATCGACCATCAGATTGGCGGTCTTGCCGCGATCATCCAGAAACGGGTTCAGCTCGACCAGATCCAGCGATGTGACCAAACCGGAATCGGACAGTATTTCCATCACCAGATGGCCTTCGCGCACGGTGGCCCCGCCCGGCACGGTGGTGCCAACGGCAGGGGCGACCGACGGATCAAGGAAATCGACATCAAGCGACACATGCAGCATCCCGTCCACCGCCGCCACGCGGTCAAGGAACGCCTGCAAGGGTGCGCTGATCCCTTCCTCGTCAATCCGGCGCATATCGACGAGTTCGACATCACCGCGCGCGAGGATTTCATGTTCTGCCGTATCGACCGACCGCAGGCCAATCATGCAGATATTGGCAGGTTCCACGCGCACGGGCAGGGGTGGAAAGGCATCAAACCCGCGCCGCCCCGTCACATACCCCACGGGCGTGCCGTGCAGATTGCCGCTGTCGGTGGTATCAGGCGTGTGGATGTCGCTATGCGCATCCAGCCACAGCGCGAAAAACGGCCGCCCCGCGGCCTGCGCATGGGCGGCCATGCCCGCCACCGTGCCCGCGGCCAGCGCATGATCGCCGCCCATGAAGATGGGAAACCCTTGAGGGGCGGCCTTTTGCGCGGCATCCATCAAGGTCTGGGTCCAGCCCACGTTTTCGGCCAGTTTATAGACCAGCGGATTGCGCGGCGCGGCCACTTCGACCTGCGCGGGGGCAAGGTTGCCCCAATCCTCCACGCTGTGACCCAGGGCGGTGACCGCCTCGGCCAGCCCTGCGGTGCGATAGGCATCCGGCCCCATCAAACAGCCGCGGCGGCGTTTGCCGCAATCCACCGGCGCGCCGATCAAAATACAATGTTTCTGTGTCATGGCGGCAGATTAGCCAAAACGCCGCTTGGCGGAACCGTGCAAATTGTGCAAAACGGGCAGGAATTGATCAGATTGGACAGTCATCATGGACGAAACGGACAGCGCCATCATCCGCGCCCTGCGCCAGAACGGGCGGGCGTCGCTGTCGGACCTTGCGGCCATCGTCGGCGTGACGCGCACGACCCTGCGCACAAGGCTCGACCGGCTGATCGCGGGGGGCGAAATCGCAGGGTTTACCGTGCTGACACGGTCCGACGTGCGCCCCGATGCGGTGCGCGGGCTGATGATGCTGGAAATCGCGGGGCGTGCGGGTGAAAAGGTGATGAAACGCCTGACCGCCATGTCCGAGGTGATCGTGGTCCATTCCACCAATGGCACATGGGATCTGATCGCCGAAATCGGCACCAAAAGCCTTGAGGATTTCGATCAGGCTTTGTTTGCCATCCGCCGGATGGACGGCGTCACGCGGTCCGAGACGAGCCTTTTGCTCTCATCACGGCGCTGATCCAGATCGCCATCAGGCCAAAGGACGCCAGCGCATTCCAGCTGGCCATCGACAGCGACAGCAATTCCCATGTCACCTGATCGCACATGACCAAGCGCGGCCCGTCGATGGTCAAAAGGTCAGCGCCTGACAGACCTTCTAGGCTGCTCACGCCGGTACAGGATGTCGGCCCTTCCCACCAGCCGCGTTCAACGCCGGTGTGAAACACGCCAATCGCGGCGGTCGTGCCAGCAGCCAAAGCCCCCAATACCGGCAAGCTGCGCCCGCCGAACCGCAGCGCCAGTGCCGCAATCGCAATCGCCGCGAAATGCGGCCAGCGTTGCCACAGGCACATCGCACAGGGCGGATAGCCAAGGGCCTGAAACAGATAGGCCCCCGCCAGCAGGGCGAAAGATCCCGATCCGGCGAGAAAAACCAACAAATTGCGTGTCACATGACCCCCAAAACGGCGAAACCGCCAATCAACAGAATACAGAACAGGACGAACATCAACCCCAGCCGCCGTTCGATGAAATCACGGATTGGTGCGCCGTATTTCCACAACAGCGCCGCCACCAGAAAAAACCGCAACGCGCGCGCCGTGATCGAGGCGGCAATAAACACCGGCAACGACAGTTGCGTGACACCCGATGCGATCGTGATCACCTTATAGGGAAACGGCGTTACCCCCGCGACCAGCACGGCCCAAGCGCCATAGCTGTTATAGGTGACGGCGAATTGGGTGAAATAGGCCTCTTTGCCATAAAACTGCAGGATCTGGACGCCAATTGTCTCGTACAACGCAAACCCGATGTAATAGCCGAACATCCCCCCCAAGACCGAGGCCGCCGTGGCCACGCCCGCGATCACAAACGCCCGCGACGGGCGCGCGATGATCATCGGGATCATCAGCACATCGGGCGGGATCGGAAAGAACGACGATTCGATAAAGGCCACCAGCGCCAGCGCCCAAAGCGCGTACCGCGTCCGCGCCAGCGAAATCGTCCAATCGTAAAGAGCGCGCAGCATCGCCTAGCCTTTGTTTGATGGGCCGCTTAGGCCATGCGCGCGCTGTCCCGTCAAGACTGTGCAAATCCGATTGACGCCGCCCGACCGCCGGATTAGGAACCGTGTTGTGCCGATGTGGCGGAATGGTAGACGCAGGGGATTCAAAATCCCCCGGTGGTAACATCGTGTGGGTTCGAGTCCCTCCATCGGCACCATTAAAATCAAGTAAGCGCTTGATTTTAATGTATAAAACGGGGAAGCGCCTTTGGTGTATCCACCTAATTATACACCCTTTGTGCTTTGCTTAACGCTTCGGCCCGAGCCGTGAAGGCTTCGGCAGTTTCGCCAGCTTCACGGGTCAAGCCCCCACCGCCCAGCACCAGCGCCCCGCCCGGTTCACCGGTCAAAGCATCGCAAATCATTATCACGGAAGGCCCAGCATCATTGCTGCTCTGCTTGCCTTCCAGCCGTTCAAGTCGCGTTTGCAGATTTGCCATTGTCGTTCCCTTCAAGTGATTTCATCAAGGCGTTAATTTCGCGCTACACAGTCACACAGCCCGCCACTTTGCCCGCTGCCATTTCGTCAAGCGCTTCCACCAGGGCCGCGAAGGTTGCGGCCAAGTCGGGGTCTAAGTTCGCCACCATTACGCCTTCCAGCCGGTCGAGCCGTTTTTTATATTCACGTCGCGCTACATTCCGATTCGACCAAGCTTGCGTACAATTCGTTTGTTTGCGGCATAAGATGGTAGGGTCGTTAAGAGACTAAAGAGTTTGCTATAACAGCCAGCAAATGGGCCTAACCACCCAGCCAGCCAAGCGCTTACAGGCCTGATGCCAAGCCGCGCCGCCAATGGTGGCCATTATGAGGACGAATCAGAGATTAGGCTTTAAAAAGTGTTGCAGGTTACACCGCCGCTATGTCTGCGACAGCTGGTTGTTGTTGATGTGGCCATTGGTTGACTCATCACGCCCATGTTGGATGTAGCAGCAGCAAAATTTCCAGCAGCAGCACGGTTTTGCTCATTAACTGTCATTTGGCAATTTGCATATTCGACAGTGCCTTGTTTAAACCCGTATCCTGCACATGTTGCTGCCGGATCGGCACAGGCAGAAACGATAAGGCCCATAAAACTTAGAGACCCCGCCACTAACAGTTTTCGCATAATGTGAATTCCTAACTTAAATATACGCCAAGCTTTATCAGTACCCAGTCGACAAACAAGAACGCAACCTACGCCGCCTATGACCCAAGTCCGACATTCTCCAAGTACCTTAGAGTACGAATATCACTTGATTTTGGTCACTGAACAAGTGTTTTCGCCCTGATCAGCATCTGCGGTCGCGCAAGCACGTTGTGCTAAGAGAATTGAGCCACAAACTCAAAACGTGCTGGTCTGGCAGTGACGTTATTTAGCGCTGCGGGCAGAGCTGTCCTTACGCTTTTGTTCAGTTTGGGTCTGGGTTGCGGTCATGCGCATAGCGGTGGCGCTCGTAATCGGCGGATGCACCCCCCCCCCTCCAATGACGCCACGCGGGCTTCCAGTTCAGGTGTTTCGGTAGTGCGCCGACAAACTACAGAATTACTGCCGCAGTTGCTCAATGGTTGGGGCATAATATAGCTCAGCCCAGTAACTGTAGTTTTGAAGTGCGTCTACATCGCAACCAATACCGGACCCAAGCCGCAAGCCTTCCCCAAAAACGCCCGCGAGCATCAACGCGTATTCACGCCCAAACTTCACTTCAGCAGCATTTGTAAAAGTTATGAGCTTGTTACCATTGCGGCTAATATCTCCATTGCAGGCCTCAATTACACCTTGCTCTAAACCAAGAAAAAGCATTGCTGAAAAACGAGCGGAAAGCTCCGCTCCATCACGACTAAAAGGATCGAACTGTTGCGCCATCGCCGTGGGTGCTGCAAAAACTGCATGAAAAACAATTACAATGAAGGTTACAGTTCTACTAAATATCGGTGGCATCATGCAATATCTTGAAAATCTTCAGGGTCAACGATGATTTCTGGGTCGTCTATGTCAAGGAGGGAACAAAGGTGCCTATCCAATGATTGCGCATCTTTGACAGGCACGCCTTTTGCGCGCATTGCCCAATACTGCAACTCTCTAATTTCTTCTACTGTGTGCTGCATTTCTTGTCCCTGCAAGCCTTATCGTTTCTCCAATGCGGCAACCCGCGCCTCAATTTCGGTCGCCTCCAGCGTACGCCGGTAGGTCTCTACCAATCCCATGATGTGCGCCCCTTCCGTTGGGGTCAAGTCGCCCAACGCCACGGCGTCTAGTACCGCACCAGCTGCCTTTGCCGCGTCGCGGGCGGTTTCCATCCGGGGCAGGTCGAATTGTACCGGGCTATCCTTGCGGGGCGGAGCTATCCGTTCAAGGCAAAGCCGCAGGGCCGTTGTATCGCCGCCCAGCGCTAGCGTCACGGCTTGCCGGGTCAGGGCTTCCGCCTCCCCATCCAGCAGCGCCATTGCCGCCAGTGTCGCCTTGTGACGTGCCCCGCGCGGGCGTCCAGGGTTGCCGGGGCCAAAGGTGCCATTCGCATTGCGCCCCGTTCTTTCCCCGTTCTTTCGGTCAATCATACCTTGCCCCCTTTCGGATGTTCCCATTGTCTCGTGATGCCGTTCCAGTGTCGGCCATCGGGTCCGTGCCGGTCCCATTCGCCAAGGTTCCGCCAGTCTGCCAGTGATACCACCCGCCCGCTCCAAGTTCGCGGCATAAGCCCCAGCCCGCAGGCGGTTCCGTAGGGGAAAGCCTCTTGCGTTTGCACCTTCGTAGGCTGGGGCTGGGGGGTTACCCCTTTGGACAAAACCGACACAACCGACAAAACCGGCTGGGGTCCGGGCTGAGGCTGTTCCATTGCTTCGCGCCCCGTGGCTCTTTTCGCCGCATCAAGCCACCTTGTCATCGCCGCCCCCATGAATTGCCGGGTTCACCGTGAAAAGCCGGGTCGGCCTTCCGCCTTGCGGGTTTTGCGGTTGCTCCACTGGGCGGATGCAATCGCCTTCTTCCAGAAGCGCCAAAGCGGGGTCCAGATCGGCCTTTGTGCCCAGCCCCGCGCGGTCCAATTTCATCACTTCACGGGATGTAAATTGCTGCCAGCCTTTTTCCCGGATGATTCCGATAAGCCGCCGTGCAGCCCTTTGCGGCTTTGGGGTTGCTGCATAAGCGTAGGCCCGCCGTGCCATTGGCAAGAAATAAGCTTCCACCAGATGTGCCGCGCGCCCAAACGCCGCTTCGGAAATAAAGGTGGGCTGTTCGCCTCCTTCAGTTGCCCAGTCAAGAAATGCCAGCACCAGCGACAGTCGCGCGGTCAGGCCGGGAAGCTTGCCAAGGAAAGACAGCATCAAGCCTTCGGCACTGGTTTCCCATTCGCGGACGGTCAGACGCAATTCGTGCATAAGGTGGTGCGCCTCATCGGACAGCGGGATAAAGCGCGGGCGTTCCTCATCGTTTTCATCGGTTGCCATTTCCAGCGTTAAAAGCCGCTTCAGGGCGGTTTCCATTAGAAACTCATCCGCCCAAGCTTGCGGGCGTCGCAACGGCGCGGGGTCCGGCCAGATAGGAAGGAAGCGCGCCAATAGGCCGTCATCATCGCTTTTGAACAATAGCGTTTTCAGGCGGTCCGGCTGGATGCCGCCCAACACGCCGATAGACAGCCGGTCGATAGTCAGGGGTTCACGCCCCATCCGCTCCACGGTGAAGCCGCGCCCGCCGAAAGATTCGAGCCAAAAGGGGCGGTCAGTTCCGCCGCCCGCATAGCGCTGCATCCCTTCCAGCCATCCGGCCAGTTCGTCACGCATTTGCAGGGTGCCCTTGGGTTGCCGTGAAAGAATAGCGCCCAGCCGTTCAATCGTGCCATCATTCACCACCAGCCGGGGGACATGGGGGGGTGGTCCCACGTCGCAGCCATCGGGCTTGTCGGGCGGGGTTTCGCCAGCTTGGATTGCCTTTTTCGCGGCTTCCTTCCAAGTTTGTTCCTTGATTTTCGCCACTTCG
>Ga0222648_1000154_pt1 | contig 30325 bp, 30 predicted proteins | sample AntAcemetagen335_FD_181021 | JGI IMG/M metagenome (GOLD analysis project Ga0222648, IMG submission 181021) | Saline water microbial communities from Ace Lake, Antarctica - #335 | ecosystem: Environmental > Aquatic > Non-marine Saline and Alkaline > Saline | place: Antarctica: Ace Lake... | reverse complement strand
ACCCTAAACCCTCAACCCTAAACCCTAACCCCTAAACCCTAAACCCTAAACCCTAAACCCTAAACCCTAAACCCTAAACCCTGGACCCTAAACCCTAAACCCTGTGCTTCCGTCGAGATATGATGATAAAATACATCATGAGCGCCTCAAAACTGCCGGTCGTCGCGTCCTAGAAATGCGAACGCGGTCACATTTCAAAAAAGCAATACTCGCGCAAAGGCCGCCGCGCACCGCTCCAGCATCCAAGCGGCTTCGCGTCGGAAGGGCGTTCGAGGAGTCGCCCTGTGCGTAGCGCGCGCGTTTTTGGAGGACGAGGCAATCGCACGAACGTCGCCAGTCGTGGCGAATGATGCCGTGATCTGAGGTTTTTTCCCGCGAAAAAGAACCGGGTGCCTAGTCAAAGCCGCGATGGCGCCCCCCCAAGAAGCGCGTTCGCGCGACGACGAAACGACTCTTCCGGCGACATCGGACGTCGCGAAAGCGCCGAAGCCCGCGAGCGCTGTGGACGGCACCGAAAAGAACCCAGCCCCCACGGTGTCGCTTTCCGGGCGTTCCCTGGACACCGACGGTGATTCCGACGACGAGGATTTCGACCCGGTGAAGTCTGGATCTGGCGACGACGACGACGCGTCGTCCGCCGGGTCCGACGAGGACGGTTCGTCTTCGGAAGACGACGATGCGTCCGACGACGATGACGACGACGACGCGCGTGCCGCCAAGGCGTCTTTCCTCCGGAGTTTCGGGGACCACGCCGAGGGTACCGACGGGACCGCCGATGATGACGCGGCTCCCGCGATTGACGACGACGCCGGTGCACTCCCCCTGGCGGATGCGGAGATGGAAGATCTTTTCGACACGGACGAATCCGACACGGACAGCGACGACGACGACGACGACGACGACGACGTGTCTTTGGTTCCAGAGGACAGCAACGTTCTGAACGGGGTTGACTCTTGTTTGATTCCGGGGAGTGAGTATTCCCCAAGCGCTAGCGTCAGCGCGGCGACGAAACGAACTGGGAACAAAGCGCAATCGCCGTCCATTGGTACAATTCCTCGCGAGCTGTTTCTGTATTCGCCGTCGTTGAAACGGCGCGCGCGTGAGGAACAAACTGAGGCGGAGGCGGCGAAAAAAGCCAAGCGTGGTGTTACCCAGTCGCCGACCACGCGGTTCGGCGCGAAACGCTCGCTGTTCTATGCCAACCCTGGCCTTCAACAAATCAGTGAACGGTTCGGGGGGAGCGACGGGTTCGACGACCCCCCCGTGGGCGTGCCGCGGGCGCCGGCGATGAAACCGTATGTGGGTTCCCTTGACGATTCGGGTGACGAATCCGAAAACGTGGGCGTCGCGCGACGTACGCGCGCGCACATCTCCCTCGCGGACATCGATTTGGACTACATCGAAACCTTGATGCCCCTTCCCGATGAGTGTGGCATGGGTTTCCAGTTCCACGACGACGACGAGGAGTACGCCAATTTCCTGAGCGCGCTTGATTTTGACATCGCGACAGGTGTTGGCGGAGGCGACGCGGTTGGCGGCGAAGGTACGTTTTTTGCATTTACCACATTCCGCCTCCCTGATTGCCCATACGAGACTGACACCTTTTTCTTTTCTTTTCGTACAAGGAACGCGGCGTCCAAATCCGACGAGTGCAGATTCGGACGACGACGAGTCCGACGACGACGACTACGCCAACGTGGACCCGAAAGCGGCGAGAGTAGAGCGACGCCAGCGGCGGTACCAAACTGTCCCCGTGCGCGGCGCCGCGACTGACTTGCCGTCTCCGCAAACGCGAAACACGCGACGCGCGGCGGATACGAAAAACAAATACAAATCCAAACTCGACCGCCCGGAGTACCAGGAAAGACCGGTTTGGTCAACCGTGGTGACAAGGAACGCGCGACTTCGAGCGGAAGCGGCGGCGGCGGCGACGATTTCGTCGCTCGCGGTGGCGGGTACCGCGACTGTCGTGGCGGTTGGTGTGTTGCCCGCCGCCCACCGACCGCCAACGCTCGCGCAGTTCACCCCGGCGCAAACCGGTACGTTGCACAAGATGATCAGCGACCACACGCAGCTTTTACTGCAAACCTTCGCGCGCGGGGCTTGGGACTTTGACCAAGCCTCCAACGCCGCCGCGCGCGCGGCGTGTGGTTTGCTGACGCAGATGCTGCAGGAGGTCAAATCGCGGCTGGTGGCGAAGGACAAGGCGAAGGACAACCCGCACGCCCCAAACTGTTTCCAAAAACCACAAGGGTGGGACCCGCAGAAGTGGTGGCCGCCGCCTCGCCCCGATGGAAACGCGCAGGTGTACACCGTCCTGGACTGCGTTCCCCTGCGCATGGCGAGCAAGTTCGTGAACGACGTGCACTGCGTGGGTTTGGTGATCCGGGTTCCCCCTGGGATCCACGTACCGCTGCACGCCATACCTCCCGTGATGTTACCCACACCGATTCCCGCCTCGGCGGTTGCGGCAGCGCGACCCCTGGGCGGCTCGCTGACCAAAATGCAGGCCTGGGACGCGCGCATGGCGGAAATTGACGCGCGGCGGGACGCTCTTGAAAAGCAGTACGGCCGGCTCAGCGAGTTGTTCCGTTTAGAAAACACCGGCCCCGACGAAAACACGTACCTGGATGAGTGGAAAAACGCGTACCTGGACGACGAAACCCCGCACGAGGGCGGTTTGGGTTCCGAAAAGACGAAACAGCGAAGCCGCCGGAAACCGCCGCCCGACGAAATGATTCCGTTCTTCTCGCGACTGCCAATCGGTGCGGGGCTTTCCCAATCGCCACGCTCCGCCTTCGCGATTGCGCATACTCGTCTTGCAAAGGGAGCATTACGACCAGAAGGGCGCATTCCCTCGGACTGTTACCTCGACTGTTTACGTAATACCAATCCCGGATATACACATTACGACTGACTGACCCTTTCGGCTTTTATCGTACCAGGCGTGGTAAACGCGTCCCGTTCCTTCGCGGGCTGGGTAAACCCCGAAGTGTTACCGCGCGTCCCGAACCTGCGAATCACGCACGACAAAGACCGGTGGTTACCTTCGGAGGATTATCTGCTGGCGCTGGGAATAGAGAACTGTACGTATGCATTTCACCAAATCCCGCCTCCCTGTTTGCCTGCCCATACGAGACTGACACTCTTTTTTTACAATCGCAGACGGCATCACGTGGGAAGCGATCCGGCGGAACTTGTTGCCGTCGAAAACCACGCGGCAGATCATCAACAGGCAGAAGAACCTTTGCAACGAAACGCGGTTCAAAGGCACGAACGTGGTGAAACACGCGAAACAGAAAGTCCTGCAGCCCCTGACTTCGAAAGAAATCGAGGCGATCCGGGCTTTGCTACACAGGTCGCACACGTTCGCGGGACGAGAGAACTGGGGTAAGGAACTATCCCATTTACCACATTCCGCCGACTGAATGCCGATACGAGACTGACACTTTCTTCTTTATCTCTCAGGCGACGTGCAAAAAAAGTGTTTGCCAGGAAGACACGCGAGTTGCCTTGACCGGCTGTGGCGAGAGGCGCACCCCGATGGAATTTTCAACGAAACCTACACCGAGCCGGCGATCGCGCTTGCGGGACGCGCGGGCGGTACGAAAACGAAACCGGGCCAAACCAAAACCTCCCTCGCCGCGATTGACATGATCAACGCGTCCTTCCACGACACGAACGTTTCGATTCACAAACCCCGGAAAGCGAGGGTCGCAAAAAGCGCGGCGGCGAACGAAGAAACGGCGCGATGGAACCCGTCGCTGTTTGGCGACGTAGGGGTGGGTACAGTCGGAGCTGGGGTTGGCGGTACCGTCGGGGTGGTCGCAGCGAGAACAAAAACTTCGAGGAAAGGGAAAGGGAAAGGGAAACAAAAACCAACCCGCGTTTCTCCGCGAAAGCACACGCAAACGCAAAACCCCCCCGCCGGCGAGTTCACGTCGCTTCTGTTCGGTCGGCTGGAGGATACCCGCGACGCGTCGCTTGGGTTCGGCGGTGTGGGCGGCGTGACTCACTCCTCTCCCCCCGTGTCGCCCCCCGCGGCGGCGGCGCTCTCGGAGCGCGAAATGGCGCGCGTTCTTTTCGGGTCTCCGTCGCAGGTCCCGGAGGCGTTGCGCTCGCCTCCCCCCGCGCGCGGAAGAACCTCAAACAACGCGCCGCACCACACCCCCACCAGAGGTCTTCGGTTCGAAAAGGAGGCGATTCAGGTACGGCCTTGGGCCTTTCCCAAATCCAACGACTGTGTGCCCATACAATACTGACACTCTTCTTTTACAACACAGGACAGCGACAGCGACGACGACGACGACGTTTCCAAGGGCGCGTGGGGTTTAGGGAAAAAGAAAAAGGTTGGAAGACCGACGCGGGTGGTGATGTACGCGGAGAAGGCGCTGGCGGACCGGGCCGCTCGGGTGGCGCCTGATCGCGAGGTACGTATTGTATTTCCCAAATCCGTCAACACACCGTTTGCCCATATAAGACTGACACTTTCTTTAACCTATCACGAGGCGTTACCGTCGTCGGATGACGAATCCGTCGACTCCCTAGGCGCGGAGCGGGAACAAATCGAAACCTCGGATTCCGAAACCGACGACGCGGAGCGCTCGGAGCTTCCGGACTCGGAGACGGAAGATGGGGAAATCGTGGATCCACGCGGTGGTTTCTCGGGGCGAGGGTTTGACAGGAACGTTGCCTCCAGTGTTGGCCAAACCAGAACCGCACCGCCTCCGCCTGTAGCGGAGGCGGAGGCGTTGTCTTCGTTTCTTTTCGGGTCACTGGAAAGCACGATGCCGATTCCCGAGGACCAAGCTTTGTTCCGCGATTCGGTCGGGGTCGCAATCGAGACGCCGAAATCACCCACGCCCATCCCGACGACGGGGGACGAAAACGCGGGGCAACACGTGTGGACCGCGGAGCAGGACCACGCCGTGTTGCTCGCCGCGCAAACCAAGGGCGTGTCGCGGGACACCTGGCGGTCGCTTCGGGGGAACGACCCGCTAAGCGCGCTGCACGGCGCGAGCGTATCGCAAATCGAAAAGGTACGTATTGCATTTCCCAAATCCCATCACTGTTTTCCCATATAAGACTGACACTTTTCTTTAAAAAAAAAAGCGGTTCAAGTGGCTGTGCGACGCGGCGAAGAAACAAAAGTGCGCGGCGCCGCGGGGAGGGAAAGTTCGTAAACTTTAGACGGTCATCAAAGTTTTTACGTTAATGCGGCTAAAACAACACCTCAACGGTCGCGATGGGGTGACCAGCGGCGATAGTGACTGACACTACCGGTAGACATAGACAAACAACTAGAGCGAGACGGTGAAATCAGCCAAATTGTCTTATGATAATACGTCACGCCTACACTACTATCCCTCTCTACTTCCCCGGTGTCTCCCCCTCTACTCCGACCCTCGTCCCAACCCCACGAACTCCAGCGCGTCGTTTACTTTCAGTAACGTTCCCATTTCCTCCACCGGGAGTTCCGAACCCAGCGTGGACAGCCCGGTTAGGAAATCAGACGCTTCGAGAAACGAAAACGCGTTTCGCACGTCCGCGGCGGTTCCCAGAACAGGCGCGTCGTAGTGCTGCGGGATTATCTGGTCGAACTTACCGCCCCAGTCCCCTTCGAGCTCGTCGAGAAACCGTTTCGTAGGCCCTTTGCCCTTGGAGAACACCAGGGTCCGCAGAATCGGCGACGGTAACAGTCGGTTTTCTATTTTCCCAAAACTTCCCTCCCACCCGTCCTCCCAAAGAAGCTTCCCCTTGAACTCGCCCTCAGTGATTTGCGTCTGCCCCTTCGGTCCGAGAAACGAAACCACCAGCGAGGCTAAGAGATAAAAAAGAAAGTGTCAGTCCCGTATGCGCAATCAGTCAGTGGAATGCGGTAAATGGGAAAGACGCACCTTTAGCCCACCCCGCCCGCAGGTTCTCAGTGGTCAACGGCGCGGGCGCGTCTTTTGGGTCGTTCGGCGCTAAGTTCAACAACCGGTTTCTGTCGATAACTTCAGGCGGATCGGTCGGGATGGAAAACACGAGGTCCGTGAGCAGTAAACTCCGGCTGGCTTTGTGAAGAAACACGGTTTCGATGTACGGGTTTGTTCCCGCGGTGTCCACCCGCAGCACTTTGTACTCCAGCTCGTCCAGCCAAGGCGGCTGCGGGTTTTCTTTTCGGGTTTCGGTTTCGTTGTTTTTTTCTGTGTGTGGAAACAACCGATCCACGTTGGACGGCACCAACACCCCCGACGGTTTGATTCCCAGGAACTCGTTCGGGAGGTTCAGTGGGACGCTCCACAAACCGTCGGCGACCCATATTTTTGCCGCCTTGTACCGCCGCGATAGGGCCGGCAACCACACTTTGTGCTCGATGGCGTACGTCGGAAGCACCACGTGCTCCACGCTTCCCAGTTCGTCAAGCAGTGTGAAAAACTCTTTCGTTGGGGCTTGCGGGGAAAACACCACCAGGCCATCGGTGGATTTTAACTTCACCACCGTGCACCGGATGTTCATCGCCAACACGCCGAGCGCCTGTTCCTGTTCCAAGCTCCAAATCGTGTCAGGCACCAACTCCCGTTTTATCGTGATTCGTTCGCCCCACCCGAAGTACGGTTCCCACAACGGCGGGAAGGTCTGGAAAAATCGCCGGCTCTCGTCAAGCCCGGTGGGCGTGAGCTTCAGTGAGGCATTCGCCTCGGAAGGTGTTGTTGTGACAACACCGGCGACCACGGAAACGAGCCCGAGAAGCGCATCGCGTCGCGAAGGCGTGGCTTTCGTTTCATCATCGGATTCGGTACGACCGATCGAGGCTCGACAACACGAGGGCGAGGCACGGACGGCACGGCACGCGCGCCGCGGACGCGCCAGGGCGGTGGCGCGGGTAGAACCCCCGACGAACGCCTTCGCGTCGATGGCGACGGACATTGCGACAGCACGCGCGACGCGGTGTGCTTCGGTGTCGGTTTCGGTTCGTTTCAGCCAGAAGATTATATTTGCTTGCCACGTGAGTAATAAAAGAGCACGTCACAGTTATCCACCGCGCCGCGGTTGCTGCGCGATGGCGTGGGTGGCGGTTGGTGCGACGACCTCGGCGGGAATCGTCCCTGATCGTGTTTCCGGGCGATCGCGTCGCCGTGACGAGGGGTCCGGACCACGCAGTTCGCGTTTCGTGAAAGCACCACATACTCGACCGATTGTTTCCGCCAAAGCCTGGTCCTTGGACCCCGACCCGGAGTACGCGCCACCGAGGAGAGGCTCGGCGCAAACCACTACGAATGACGGAAGCACGTCGTACGAAACCACCTCATCGCAGCAGCAGCAGCGACGTGTTTCGTCTTCCTGGACCTCAAGGGAGGCCACGCAAGATGCGCGTGGGGTGGATTACTTAGTCGAGCTGGGGCGGCAAAGCGCCAACACGAGCATCGAAGTTGGCGCGCGTTACGGGCTCGTGGATGACGTGTTCGCCGGAAAAGGCAACGCGCGGTTCAACCTAGGCGCGGACAGCGACATCGCGAGCGGTAGGCTGAGATTCGGGGCGGACATGGCGAGGACGTTCGGAAACCTGGTTGGCGATTTCCACGTCCCACAGATCTTCCAAGACCGCGTGGCGCTTCACCTCGCGAAGAACTGGCTTTCGGACGCGAGCAACCCGGGGGTTTCTTCGGTTGAGTCCCTCGGCACGACTTCCGTGCCGCTGATTCTTGGGATTTGGGGAGGCAAGGGGTGCGGCAAGACGTTCAACCTGGAGTTGACGTGTAAAAAGATGGGGGTCACGCCAGTGGTTATGAGCGCGGGTGAGCTGGAAGACGTTTCAGCAGGCGAACCGGGACGGCTAGTGCGACGGCGGTACCGGAAAGCCGCCGAGCTCATGAAACACAGCGGCACGCCCTCCTGTTTAATCGTGCACGACATCGACGCCGGCGCGGGGACGTTTAAAAACACGCAAAACACGGTCAACATGCAGATGGTGGTTGGAACGCTTATGAACCTGTGCGACCACCCGAACCGGGTGAGCGACGAAACGGATGACGAAATCCATACCTGGCGCGAAGAGGATATCGTCCGCCGAGTGCCTATTATCGTCACCGGGAACGATTTGTCCACCCTCTACGCGCCGTTGCTAAGGGACGGACGAATGGACAAGTTCTTCTGGGAGCCGTCACGAATGGACGTGTGCGACATGGTGCACGCGATGTTCAAGGACGAGGACGTGAGTAGAGATACTGTGGAGAGTTTGGTGGATTCCTTTGACGCGCAGGTACGTATTTCCACCCACCACATTCCGCCTCTGCGATTGCACATACTCGTACCAGAAGGGACTATTACCTCTGCCCTGACTGTTTACTCATACACATTACGAGAGACTGACACTTTCTTGTTACTCTCTGCAGCCGCTTGACTTTTTCGGCGCAATTCGATCGCGGATGTACGACGCGTCAATCCGGGAGTGGATGGAACAGTTCCGGCAACTCACCCCGAACGCACACACGGGACAACGCACGATCACGGATCGTATGGGACGTGTGTTGATGGACAAGAAAGGACGCGAGCGTCCGGATGACGAGAACGACCCGGGGCGGTTCATTTATTGGCGTCCCGATTTCGTCGCGGGCGGCGGCGACAATAAAAGCGGGGTCGACATGTCCACCGCGACCATCTTTCGCCACGCCCACGACCTGCAAAACGAACAGCAGCTCGTGAATGACAACCAGCTATCCCTGGAGTACATGCGGTACCAGAAGAGTTGGGACGAGTTAGTCGCGGAGGGAACGGTGATTGAGACGCCTAAGGCGAAATCGGCGGAACAGGTTTTAGCAGAAGACGCGCGGTTCGCGGAGCAGAGGCTGGCGAACAAAACCGCGATGGAGGCAGCGAGAGCTGTTTTACAAAAATCAGAAGCAGCCGCAAAACAGGAACGCGAGGAATGGTTACGCAAAAACCCAACCCCCCCCGAACCCGAACCCACACCCTCACCGCCGCCAACACCGGAGTTCCCTCGAGACTGGCCCGTAGTTTTGGTTGCCGAGTGCCACGACGCGTTCAAACACGAAAACGTACCGGTGGTGGACGTAAGAGGCGCCAGGGATTACGACCGGGAACACGTGGTCGGTTCGGTGAACATCCCGGCCGTTTCGGTGATTGGGAAACCGTTACACTGGGAACGCGAGCCGTTGACTGATTTCGTGGCGACGTTCGTCGCGCGATTTCCAAACGTCGACGCGACGATCGTCGTGATAGGTTCGCGCGATTCCGAATTCGCCCCCGACGGCGCCGCGGTTTGTCTCGCGAAACTCCGAGACGCCGGGTACGTGTATTGCAACGCCGCGGAAACAGAGGGGGGGTACGACAACTGGGTCAAGCAGGTACGCGTTGCGTTTTTCCAAATCCAGGCGCGCGGTTTGCCGATTGTCCGCCCGTAATTACTCAGACACGTGGCCCGAAGGACTGACACTTTTCGTTCACAAAACAGTACACCCCGGCTGGGAAGAAACGAACGGGAAACGCGAAGTACACGAACGTGGTGGGCGCGCCTGGAACGATTTGCGCGTTTTCGGAAATCATCACGCAACAAGACGGCGTGTTCGACGACCCGTCGCTGATGAAGAAATCGATTTATCGTTAAAGTCTACCTTCTTAATCCAATTTAGCCGCTCGAGTTCGATCTCCGTTAGAAAAAAATAAAAAGGTGCTCTAGTTAGCTCGTTGTTCGATTTAAAAAATACCTTCTAGTAGACTATACCATGGTACTAGCCTCACTACATCCAGGCGGCGTACTACTTTCTAAAAACACAACGCGAATCGACCCAACGCGATTGCCCTTACCGAAACGGAGGGAAGCTTTCTTTTGGCGTTCGCGCCGCTGGCGAACTTTGCGTGTTGCGCGGACATCCCGGTTTTTCGACCTCCGACAACGGGAAACGCGTCGACGCGCCCACCCCTCGACCCTCGCGTCGCGCCGGTTGCGGTTGTGTCGCGTATGTCACTCGCCGGTTTCGGTTTCGGTTTCGGTTTTTCTCGATTCGGCGGTTTCGGCGCGGCGCGGGAGCGAGCCGCTTGTTTCTTTTTCGCTGCACCCGAACCGTTGCCGCCGATTGAAACGGCTTCGTCGCCGCCGCCGCCCGAAAACGCGGTCCCGTCCCCCCCGCGCTGTTCGGTGTCGGTTTGCGCCACTTTCTTCTGCCCGCCGCCGCCGCCACCACCGCCAGTGTCCTTCGGCATTGTCCTTCGCTGAAGCCCCCCCCCCGGCCCGCTGGCGCTGGATGGGCCCTCGCCGCCCACCGCCCAGGCTGCGATAACAGGCGTGGCGTCGCCGTCGTAGCGCCTTATTTCGTGCATCTGCCGGCCAACCGGTCGACACCCCGGCGGCGCCACCAGGGCGGCCCAGCGCGGGATATCCTCCTGTTGCGTCATGGAGGCTTCGTCAAAATCAAACCCCAAATCAGGCGGGTCGTTGTTTTTCCCGTGCCAAATCAGCACGGGTTCGTCACCGAGGGTCCGTAGGGTTTCCTCATCCGCGGTTAGGCCGTCATCAAGCGCCAGCCTCGCGACAGCGCCTTCCAGGAAATTTAGGGGGGGCGGCGGTTTATCCGTGGCGTGCTGCGGCGCCGTGGAAAGGTGGTCTAAGTGTTTCCGGTTAAGTTTCCGTAACACCTCGCGTGCCAAATCCCCACCCGCTTCAGCGGCTTCCCGAATTGTGGCATCGCCGCCTGCGATTTTTCGTGACAAATCCCTACCCGCGCCGGTCACCATGGGCTCGCCCCGGCCCCGCCCGCGGCCGCCGCGCCCGCCGCCGCCCCGGCCGCCCGCGCCGCCCACGGCGGAATTCCCGCCACCCGCCTCCCTCTGGATCACCCGCTCAAGCGGCCCGGCGTTTATTCTGTGCTTGATGCAGGTCACGCAGTAGTCGTCGCAAAACAGGTGGTGCACGGGTGACCCCGCGTCCACTAACGAACGCACGCCTTTCGCCAGCATCGCCCGCCCTCCCCGGGGGATAACCGCAAGGGAGTACGCCAGCGGCGTCTGTGATTGTAAAAAAAAGTGTCAGTCTTGTATTAGCAAACAGTCTTGGGATTTGGTAAATACAATACGTACGATGGGGTACCGGTTTAGGTACGCCAGGCTGGCCCTTTGGCGGTCGCGAAGCGGGTCCAGAGTGGGGTCGTACGTAACGGGGAGGTTTCGAAAGTCCGCCAGGTCCACGGCGGGGGGCGGGTGCGAGGACCGGCCGCCCATGTGCGGCGGTTTCGGAACCGAAGCGCCAGCGCCCCCTCCTGTTTTTTCAGTCGTCGCCGTCGCCGCCGCGGTCGCGGCGTCATCCGCGGCTCGCGCCAGCGCGCCCCCCGCGTTGCCCCGCTCCAAATCACCGTTCCTCCCGATCGTCGCCGCGATCCCCTCGTTGTGTTCCTTGGCGCTGTACTGGAAGTGATACCCGTAGTCCAAGCACGCGCCGCTGTAGTACATCTCCAACACCCACCCCACGCCGTGCACGTACTCGTACGCTCGGCGCGCGCTTCGCTTCGGGTCCAGGCGCGCGCGCACCACCCCCGCGACACCCGGAATCGTGGAAAACCCGGCTGCTTCACGTGGTGTGTCGTGAGCGTTGTTCGTGTCGCCGTGAACGTTTCCGTCGTTTCCGTCGCTAGTGTCGTCGTTTCCGTTCACCGCGCTCGCCGAACGCGTTTCCCGCGAATCTTGAAACGCGTCGTCGTCGTCGAACGTCCGCGCGGCGGCTTCATCGGCGTTCACGGAAGCCGCCGCCGCGTTTACCGCGCGTTGCACGTCCGCCCTCGGCCTTAAACCACCCGCGACTTGCCACTTGACGTACTCCGGGTCCGATAAAACGTTGGCGAAATCCCGTAGCATCACCCAGTTCACAGGCGGCGGGTGTCGAAACGCGAGCTTGCCATCCTCGTACGTCGCGCAAGTCGCGGACGACGCGTCGTCGGCGCCGAAGAAACGAAACGCCCTTTTCGTGAAGCCCCCGAAATCGGACTCACCTGGTGCGGGAAACAGCGGCAAATCGGAGTACGCGCCCCAGCAGACGTGCTCGGTGTAGTTGACAGTTTCCACCGAAACCGCGGACGTGTGCTCCGACGTGTCACCCGCGTCACCACCGTTCCCGTCGTCCCAAACGTCGCCGCCGTTTCCGTTGTTGTTGTTTCCGCGTCGTCTCGAACCGCCACCCAATTCACTGCCGATGCCCCGTTTCCCTTCCCGTCGCCGCCCTTTCTCCGACTCCGTTTTCCAATCCGGCGCCGTCTGCGCGGACCGTCTTGGTATAGGTAAAACAAAGTGTCAGTCCATTTGTTGGGCGTGTATTGGACGATGGCCTGGTCAAACAGTCAGGGTAATCGGTCCGAACAGTCACAGGCGCGTTAGAGATAAAACAGTTGTCCGGGATTTGGGAAACGCGCGGGGCCGTACCTCAGCGCGACGTACGCCTCCCAGCTGAACTTCACCCCGAACCGGCTCCCGGGGAGGTAGTCGTTTCCCATCATCACCGCCAGGGCGACGAAATCCCGGCGCGCGCCGGCCATGGCGATCGGGCTCATGGACGGCGGAAAATCCTTCGCCAGCGACGCGTTGAAGTCTTTCACCGAAAAAACAAGTTTCGACGAAAGCACAAACACGTCCGCCGGCGCCGCAGTCATCGCAAGCAGCAGCGCGTCGCTGTCCTCGGAAACAATCAGGTGCGAGTGGTTCGCGAATTTAGGGTTCTTTACCCGCGATTTCATCGAACGCAGAATCTTCACCTCGCCCTCGCCCGGTACCCTGGTTCCCGAAATCTCAAAAAGCAACCCTTTCGGCAGCGCGTTTCGCGACGTCAACCGCGTGGCGGCGTAGTACTCCAGGGCGCGGTCTATTTTCAGCGCTAACGCTGAACCAGGCGTGAGGCCTATTTTAAGCAACCGCGCTTTGTCTTCACTCAGCGGGACCTTCTCCCCCGACGAGAGCCGGATGCGCCGTCGGCGCTGCGTGATCGTCTTCGCGATGGGCGCCGGCCCGTCAAGCGCGAGCACCACCGTGAACCGCGGCTTCGTTCGGCGCATGTTCAGATCGAGAAGCGCGAAGAGCTTCTTGAAGAAAGCCTCTTCGTGTTTCGTGTGGTGCGCGGCGACGTGTAGCACGTTGTTCACGTCGATGTACACGTGGTCGTACGACGATCCGGCTCCGGCGTTTCCGCCATTAGCATTTGCCCCGCCCGACCCGGTGCGCACGCGTTTAAACGCGCTGGTAAACGCCCCGTCGTGGGTTTCCTGCATCCACTTGCCGAACCCCGAACCCACGCCGTTCGTTAGCACGTCTCGGGGTCGTCGCGAAGTGTTCAGGCGCACGTTTCGGACACGCACCGAACCGCGGGTGGCGCCACCCACCCCTTTCCCACCTGAACCGCCGCTTCCGGAGACCCACCGCGTCGCGCCACGCGTCGGGTCGGATGACGACATCGTGCTTCGCGAAAACCCCCTCACCCCTGAACAAACGGAACCCCGCACCGAAAAAAACGCAACACCGACCCGACCACTCCGCGTCCCCGAACCCCGGAACCTTCCCGGCGCCCGTTCACGCCGTCCGCGCCCGTGTCTTTCACGTGTCTTCGGCGAGCCCCTCTGCAATTTATTCAACACAAAGTTAACCTATGTGCGCAGTGTCGATGTTGATCGACGAGCACCCGCGGTCACGTGAGGACCTTGGATGTATCAAATCGATCGGTTCGTCGATCAAACGCAGATTTATCCAAGGCGGCTCAGCTGAAGAGAGCCAACTACGCATGTGCCTTTCGATCGCACCTCTCGCTCCACTTCCACGCGCACCTCACCATGTCCGCCTCTGCCGTCTGCCACCAGTTCCGCGCGCCCGCCGGTACGGGCCGCGTCCGCCGCGCGGTCAACCGCGACGCCCGAGGCGCCAAGGTACGAGGCTTGCCCGCGCCGCGTCTCCGTCGCGATCGTATCGTTTCGTTTCCAACGCAATCCGCGTCACGTCCGAGTGGACTTCGGGACTTCACGTTACCCGTCTCGATCTTCCCACGCCGTTGCATCCAGCTGGACCCGGCGTTCATCAGAGTCACACACGTATCCCGCACACGAAAGCATCGCAAACGTCTAACGGACACGACATCCGGACACGAGCCTGACCGCCACCTGTCCCCACTCCGCACGGCACCCATCTTGGTTTCTTTCGCACGTTGCTCTTCGTTGCTGCCAAAAAACCACCTCCAAAATCTTTCGTTCCAAATTTCGCAGCGCGTCGCCATCCGCGCGGCCCCCCAAACCTCCGCCGCGTCCACGGTTTCCCCGCGAAAGGTGTTGATCGTGAACACCAACGGCGGCGGCCACGCGAACATTGGATTCTGGCTCGCCAAGACGCTTGTGCAACAGGGCCACCAAGTCACGCTGAACGTGGTCGGCGACAAGGACGACAAGAAGATGCAAAAGCCCCCTTTTTCGTACTTCCCGGAACTGACGTCCTTGGGGGTCAGGACGACCTGGTCCGACCCTTGTGACCTGGCCTCAAAAGCATCTGGCGAAAAGTTTGACGTCGTGGTGGATAACAACGGCAAGGACTTGGCATCCGTGGGGCCGGTGGCTGACTTCGCGGAAGCGGCGGGCGCGAAACAGTTCTTCTTTGTGAGCAGCGCCGGCATGTACAAGCCCACGAATACCCCGCCCCACCTGGAAGGCGACGCGGTGAAGGAAACCGCCGGGCACGCGGTGGTGGAGCAGATGCTGTTCAAAAAACCCTTCGCCGCGTCGTGCTTCAGGCCGCAGTACTTCACCGGGTACGGCAACAACAAGGACTGCGAGGAGTGGTTTTTCGATCGGATCGTGCGCGGGCGGCCGGTGCCCGTGCCGGGGTCGGGTGACCAGGTACGTATTGGGCCTTTCACCAAATCCCGGCGACTGTATCAAGCCCTGGGTGGAGTGCAGTCAGCAAGTCTTACCACTACAATAAGTGCACTAGAGTATAAGACTGTTTGACCACTGTGCATAAATCGCCCATCACGAGACGGATGGGACTGACCCTTTTTTTTCACACGCACAGCTCTCCGTGGTGGCCCACTGCGAAGACGTCGCGACGATGATGGCGGCAGCGGTTGGGTGCGACGCCGCGGGTGGGCAGATTTTCAACGCCGTCACCACGAAAGCCGTGACCCTGAATGGAATGGTGGAGATATGCGCCAAAGCGGCGGGGGTTGAGGTACGGCCTTGCGCATTTCCCAAATCCCAAGACAACTGTTTGCCCATACTCGTACCAGAAGGGACTATTACCTCTGAATGTTTGCCCATACAAGACTGACACTTTCTTTTATTGGTCTCAGCCCCGAATCGTCAACTACGACCCGAAGAACGTGCCCGACGGCGTGGAGGTGAAAAAAGCGTTCCCGTTTCGGCCCATCCATTTCTACAGCTACCCGGCGAAAGCGCTCGAGGTTCTTGACTGGCAGCCGAAACACGACCTGTTGACGGACATGCAGGAGCGGTTCGCGTTCTACAAAGCCTCCGGCAGGGGAGACAAGGAAATGACCTTCGAAACGGATGACAAGATCCTGAACCACGCGCGCTGATAGCTGATGATGGCGACCTTTATGCAGACAACGTTTCATTTTTGTAAAAAAATCGTCATCGCCACCCATTCAGAGACTTCTCGCTCTCGCCCCTGGAGGTCCGCGCACAGCACGACGCGCGCGCCACCCGCACGCATCAACCACACCACACGCTCAACGCGCAAAGCCTTGTTATGGCTGATGACTTGTCCAACCTAGGTACGTCATCACACGGCTCGCATCGCCACCCGTGGGTGGTTTCCGACCCGCTTTGCCGATCGCGACGCACGCGCTGCTTTTTCCACCGCAACCGAGGCGGTGCCGTCCCGGACAGGTCGAACGGGACGTCAGAACGGGGTTTGTGCGATCCAAGCGGCGGGGTCTCATCTCAACACGGCTCACCGTGACCTGTGTCGCCACCGAGAACGATGTCGATCTCGCCGTGTGAACGGTCGCAATCGCGCGTCGACCGCGTGCACCGGCAGTGGGGGCTTCCCTTTCCGCCGGGATTTGGATTGGGCGCGGCGCGGGTGACATCATCCATTCGATCGGGGGATCGGCAACCTCTCTTCGGACATCCCGGGGTGAACCCCCGCCCTCGACCGCGATCGGTCCATCGGTGGGATGTTTTGATCGACCCGCGATTGCCGTCAAACGCACCGCGGTCCCCGGCGGGGACGTCCGGGGACGTCCCCGAGACACCCGCGCGTCCCCGACCTTTTCTCGTCCCCAACTCAAAACACCGTTTCCTCCTTTCTGACCGCCGAATTTCCCGCCGAATTTCCCGCACGCATTCCCTCGCCCGGCTCAACCAAAAACAGGACCTACATTTGACTTCGCCGACGACGACGAGGCCTCAAAAGAAAAGGCGCAACAATCCGCGGATTCCGTGCAATCCGGGTATATCCACATCCGGACGCAACAGAGGAACGGGCGGAAATCGTTGACCACGGTGCAAGGCGTGAACCCCAAGATCAACAAGAAAACGATTCTTAAAGCGTGCAAAAAGAAGTTCAACTGCAACGGCACTATTGTGGAGAACGTTGAGCTTGGGGATATTATCCAGCTGCAAGGTGACCAGCGGAAAGTAGTCGCACAGTTCCTGATTGACGAAAAAATCGCTAAGAAAGACGTCATCAAGGTGCACGGGTCTTAAGCGAGGGTGTAAAGTCATTTACGGGGCGCTCATTTAGTCGAGATTTTCCAATTCGTTGGACCGCGTTGACAAAAGATACACTGCGACCGTGGACGTAACCGCAGCGGTGGCCGCCCGTGACGGCCTTCATGGCCTTCATTGATGTCTTGCAACATCGGGACGAGCGCGTTTCAGATTGAAATACGACCCGAACTCGATAAATAAAATAATCGTGGATGTCTATTCCGCGGAACCTTCGTAGCCCGCTGGTTTCCCTCCACCCCCGTTCACCAATCGTTCCCCCCCGCTAATCACTTTCGCGCTTACTATGGTATCCCCCGTGTTGAGTTGCGAAAGGAACCCCTCTTCCTCGCCCTTAGTGACGTACCCGAAAACGCTGAATTCGCCCTCCTCGAACGCCATGCCCCCTAAACCCGCGCTGCGCTTGTCGAAGGCGTAGATGAAAAACTGCGACGCGCTGCTTGTGCCGTCCTCGGCCCCGCGCGCCATCGCCAAGGCGCCGTTGACCGATAACGGCAAAGTGGGCAGCTCCTCCGCGCCCATCACGTTCAGTGGGGACCGGTACCGGGGTTCGTAGTCATCAATAGGTTTCACTTCCAACGGTAAAGTCGCCGCTGTATCGACGCCGTTTTTGGGCACCGTTAACAGCGCGGTTTCGCTTTTTTGGAGTGTAACGTCGTCGTACACCCCGTTGATGACGTTTTCGACGAAATTCCCAGAGGTAAGGGGGGCGTTGTACCCATCAACGACTATCGTTAACACAACTTGGTTGGTTTCGTCTCCGTTGACATAACCGAAACTCGTACCGGGGGCTTTTTTTATGACCAACTCCACGGTCGCGCGCCCGGTGAGCCTTGGCAGGTTTTGAAACTTCCGCGGCACGTCGAAAGGTAACCCCGGGGCTTGGAACACTTTCAGCCTTGACGTCGCGTCTAGCGCCATCGCAACACCCCGGTCGAACCGTTCCACGTCCTGCGCTTGTGCGATGTCCACCAGTTCCAGTAACAGTTGTTCTAGTTCGGCTCTTGTTGTCTCAGCCGCGTCGCGCGCGTCGCCAACGGGAACGGGGGCTAACATTTTTTCTTTTTTATCCCGCACCGTGTTCAGGGAAACCTTGACGTTGTCCCCCATAGTGCCCCACGGCTTGCGTTGCGGTATTCGCAACAAATACGCCGCCTCCTCGAGTTTGCTTTGCACCAAACCCGAGTCTTCGTTGATTCCAGGAACCGCTCTTCGTAACGCGGCGATGCCGTTTCTGGGAAGCCGCGTGTTCGGGTTACTCAGCGCCGCTGAGGCGTCAGAAGCCGTCGCTAAAGTCGTGGCCAATCCCGTGGCCACACCGAAACCCACGGTCTGCGAGCCGACGGCGGCCAGCGGCTCCAGGGCCATCACCGCCGCGAGCGCGCTGGCAACCGCAGCTTTCGCGATGCCGTTTGCGGAGGTACAGGTTGACTGCTCGCCCGCATCCACAGCGCAATTAGTCTCGACACGCACGTCCCGTGCGTCGGTGGGAAAATCGTGCCCACCGATCATGTCGACACGATCGGAGGATCCGATCGCGCTCACGCGCCGTGCGACACCGCGCACGCCAGACTGTTTACCCATACGCGCCTTGCGGCACGAACCAAGCGCTGGTTGTACATCGCCCGCCTTGGCGAGCACGGGGCGGGGGAACACCGCGCGCATCCTGAAGTGTCAAGGGCGGACAGTACAGGACGCGGAAACGCGATCGCAACGAAAGTGTTTGCTGAACACGTGGTCGCGTCTCCACGGTGCCGACTAATAAACTGAATTCGTTCATAATTTCGTGGGAGAGAGTGATGATCTCGAATGATTTGCGAGGTCGGTGATGGTGTTTTGATTCCATACCGGAAACTCCTCACGTCCCTCCCGCTAAATACGACGCCACCGCGGCTCTGCCACTCGAGCTGCTGTATTCTCCCAACCGTCCAGGCGGCTTGGAGTAACTCCCGGGGAGGTTTTCGTTGGCCGGGCCGCGCCGGTTGCTTTCGCCTTGCGTCTCGTTGTCGCCGGCGTCGCCCTCGCACTCCGCAGCCGAAAACGGCGCCACGGCGTCGAGCACGCGCTGCCACCCCGGCTGTCCACCGGTCGCGACCCCGCCGCCTTGCGTCAGTGCAATTGACACCGAAACCCAAGAACAATGCGCGCGGTGCATATGTAGGGGGTGGAACGCCCCGGGGGTGCCTAGTGGCGCGACAGGCGGAAGAGTCGCAACCGCCGACGTCGACGCGACAACGAAACCTCCGGGTGTTCCCACGCTTCCGACTCGGGGCGTACCCCCCGACCCTACCGCCCTAGTTTGGGGTGTCACTGGGGTCGTCTCGACGGGTACCTGTTCATCACTTTCAACGAAATTGTGTTTCCGCTTGCCGAGCGCGACGTCGCTGTTCGGCGCCGGCGATACACTCGCCGCCGCCGCGGCGGTTCCGACTTGGGGCTCCAAAGTTTCCACCGCCGTTTTCCGCCCCGGGACCCCGAACGGTGCGTCCCTCACCGCGCCGACTCCGAACGCGGGTGCGCGGTTAGTCGCAACATTTGCGCTCCCACCCGCCACACCGAACCCGAACCCGAACCCTTCTTTGCTCGGGGTCCCCCCCCCCGCGATTGAAAACGAGAGGTTTGTTAAAACGCCCTTTGTTCCCACCACTAAGGGCGACAAAGGATTTCCAACCACGGCATCCGCGGCGAACGCGCCATTCCCAAACCCTCCGCCGCCCATCGCGCCCATCATCGCCGCGGCGCTGGCTTTAGGTTTTGTTTTCGCCCGACTTAAGGGTTGCTTAGGGTTTTGTGTAGGGTTGTTCAACTCTTCAAACCCTAAACCCACAAGCCCGGTCCTCTCTGCTTGTTTCGTGTCCACGAAGTTCCAAGTCGCGCACCGCGCGTCGCAAAGGGCGCAGCGCAGAATCGAGCCTTTGACTTTTTCCACGCGCGTCGCGGGGTTTAGGCGCAGAGCAGGTGTCCTCCCGGTGTTTGTATTTGCCATGCTGCCACTCATGCCGCGAATGCCCACTGCGGTGTCAGACCAAGCGTCCTTTACGTGCACCGTCCAGCCGCACAGGGACAACAAAGTCGCGGCGTGGATTCGGTCGGGGGTTTGGGTAGGGTCTATTTCTATCGCTGTTTCGCCGAGCGCCAGCGCTGGTGACGCGAAAGACGCGACTGCCCGCTCCACGCGTTTCGACACCGCCGCCGACGCGAACCGTTCGTCCCCCAGACTCAAACTGACCATCTCCACGTGCGGAACAAGGTCAAGCGTCAGCAGGTCGTTTCTTCTCTTTTCGAATTCAACTAAAAGCGTTTCTTGTGACGCCCTTGGGAACCGCGTGACCGAAACCGGCGACTCGCGCCCGCGCCACCCGCACCACACTGCGTGGTTCGCGTCCAACCGCGGTACCGTTTTCGCGGCTAAGCCCCGCGCGTCTTCCGACGACACATGTGCAGGTACCTTAAATATCAACTTAAAGTTGCAGCTTTCGCACTGTAGCAAATCACTGCCGACGCACACCCAGCCCCGCCGCGCGCAATCCACGGCGCGCATACCGGGCGGTTTGGCGAACCACAACGCCGGGCGGAACGACGAAACTCTTCTTGTGTAATCCTTGCGATCGTTAGGCCGGGGTTCGTACTGAGTGGTAAGGGTGGTTGCCGTGTGCGCCGCGGTCACAGGGTCAATCCCGCCAGCGCCGGCAACACCCACTGTCACGGGAGACGCAGGGCGACTCCTGTTGTAGTACAGCAGCGCATCCAGCGAGGCGCGGAACCGCGCGGTGTAATCGTCCTCGGGCTTGTCCGCCATGTTTTGTGGTGATTTTGTTGTGTTCACGAGAGTCGCAAGGGACGAGTCTCGAGTCTCGAGGCGGGGGCGGGGGCGGGGGCGCCGGCGGCTAACTTCCAGAAGATGTCACGCGCGTGAAAACGAGTCCCGTAGGTCGCGACCTACCAGTCGGCGTTCGCAGAGCCGCGCGTCGCGATCTGGAGAAATCGGGGGGCGAATTTGCTGCTTCTGACTGCCAGAAGCGCTTTCGAAGCTTTCGCAGTTTCGTCGTCTTTTCGGCAACCGTCATCAACCGTCGTGATGACGCGCCCGCCGGCACCGCACTCGCGCCGGCGCGGGCGAGTCGACTCCGCGACCGGGCAACCTGGTGTCACGTCCCGGTCCGTGGTTCCGTGCGTTCGCCCGCGACTGGACAGCGGTCGTCGTGCGGCGCGCTTCGTCTTGGCGCGGCATCGTGTTCCTTGGCTTTTCGGGCGGTCACAGCCACAAGGGGTGCGTCATCGTGTGTTCCCATGGTGCACGGGAAGGGGCGATGCGACGGGTGCCTCGCGTCGACGAGGTCGCAATACGTAAATCCCAGTCCAATCACGAGCCACTCCGCCATGGTGCTCGTCCAGGCGTTGTTCGCGGGGATGCACACCACCGCGAGCCCCGCGTTGGAGTACATACCCCCGGTTGCGTTTTGCGCGCTGCGTTTGTTACTGGCGCTGCCGTTTTTGTGGTGGCTCGCGAGACACGAAGGGGGCCGGTGGTTTCGGTGGCACGAATTTACATTCGTCGTCCCGATGGGCGCCGCGATAGGTACCGCGTACGTGCTGATTTTTGTGTGTAACCAGCGAAGCGGGCCGAACATGACCGCGATGGTGCAGCCTGCGATGCCGATTTGCACCACGGTTTTGTCCGCATTGCTGGGCCTGGAAAAGGTTGGGGCTGGTAAGCTAGTGGGGCTTTTAGTCGCGACGTTCGGCACGGCAGTGACCCTGCGGGTGTGGGAAGTAAAAACCGGCGCGTCGCTCCTGGACGCGGTGTTTCTGTTAACGCAGGCGAACGCGTACGCGGTGTATATAGTCCTGCTGACGCTGGCGCTGAAACGCGGCGACGAACACGACCGGAGGGAAAAAGAGGAGATGAAGGAAAGAGAGGAGATGAAGGAAAGAGGAGATGAAGGAAAGAGACGACGAAACAGATTTGGGGAAGAGCGGTGGTGTTCCACGAAATTCTTCCGAAACCACTCAACCCGAAAGCGCGGCGCCTCCCGGCCCTATGCGTTTTTTATTCGCCGCGACGGTCATCGCCGAGATCGGCGTGGTGGGTTTCGCGGCTGATGACCTGGCGCACAACATCAAGTGGCAATCCCTACCCCCTGTCGCAATAGGCGCGGTTCTATACGCGGGCCTGGGCTCGTCCTGCCTGGCGCACGGTTTGAATTCCTGGGCGATTTCAAAGGTGCAAGGCATCCTGCCGTCCGTGTACAGCGGCGCGCAGGTGGTTTTCACCGTGGTTTTCGCGTACGTCTTCCTTGGGCTGCCTGTGGGGTACGACCGAGCCGCCGGGTCCGCGGTCACCGTGGCGGGGGTGTACGTAGTGTCAAGGGCGAAGTTTCTTGAGATGGAAACGAGGGAGAGTCTCCAAAGTTTTCGCGACGCGAACGCGAACGACGCGGCGCGACGGGTTTCTTTCTCTGGAAGCGACAAAAACGACGAGCCCGAGCCAACCTTTTTCGAGCGCCGAACGCGACGAACAAGCGTGGACCACATCGCGGTGGTTTTGGACCTCGGGTTGGTTGTTGATTCGGAACGAGGCAAGGAATGATGGGGGTGAGGGGGGAGGGAAGGGAACACCGGGAACGTTGGGGTGGGTTTTTTAGTCTAGCGGTGAATAGTAACAACGTTTTAGACTAGTCACGTGCGTAGTTTTTTGCTCTTTTCTTCTTTCTTCGGCGCCAAAGTTCAAGCCAAATCTCGCACGGGTGTCACGAATTTCAATAAACCCTTTTCCCGCTCTTCCGCGTCCGCAGATCGACCCGCGCAATTAGGGGAAGCGCGACGCGATCAAGGTTTCGAAGCACCGTCCATAAGCGCGGAGGCTTCGTCAGCCGCGAACGACGCGACGAAGCATGCGGTGAGGAAGTATCTCGATCTTCCCACGAACGACTAACTACCCGTTGGGCATTCTCAGATCTGAATCTTTGTTCTCCATTGGGAACAAAGAGCAGATCTGGCACGGTCACCACGGTCCGTCCGGGCGCGATGGGGGCGAAGCGGTGCCCGCACGGGAGGCAGAAATCCGCCTGCGCGGTGTGCACCCCGTGCCCGCACGGCAAGGTGAAGAGCGACTGCTCGCAGTGCAACCCGTGTCCGCACGGCAAGCTGAAGAAGGGGTGCGTGGAGTGCAACAAGTGCCCCCATGGGAAGCGCAAAAGCAACTGCGCGATTTGCAGCGCATGCCCGCATGGCAAGGTCAAGTCGCACTGCTCGACGTGCACCCCGTGTCCTCACGGCAAGCTGAAGAACGACTGCACGGACTGCAACCCGTGCCCTCACAAGAAGCTGAAACACTTCTGCGTGAAGTGCAACCCGTGCCCGCACGGCAAGCTGAAAACGAATTGCCCGAAATGCACGCCGTGTCCTCACGGCAAGCTGAAGCACGCCTGCTCCACGTGCACCCCGTGCCCGCACGGCAAGCTGAAGCACTTCTGCGTGGAGTGCAACCCGTGCCCGCACGGCAAGCTGAAGTACAAGTGCGCGGGGTGCAGGAAGACCCGTACCCCGAAACAAAAGCCGGCACCGGCAGCCGAACAAAAATTTGACCTCGGCCGATTGCTTCTGCTCGCCGAAGCGGCGCCCGTGGCGGACGCCGGGTTCGGGGCGTTGGATTTCCTGGCGCAAGCGGGGACGGGGGGCGCTCACTCCATGCCGCTGAGCCCGGTTCGTCCCTCCCTCGCGGTGTCTAGGAAGAAAGGGAAGAAGGAAGAGAAGAAGGACGAGAAGGGGAAGGATGAGCGCCCGGTCCAACCTGAATCAATCGCCGGCACCGCGCACGAAACCGTCGCCGGGACGGAGGACGAAACCAAAAGAGGCGACGCGGACGAATTGTTCACGAGAAGGATTCGGGAATGGAGGGATTAGGGGACACTTGTTTGTTTTGGGCGCGCTTTTTAGGATAGCGAGTAGGTAGTGCTTTGAATATCACGTAAGTACTTTGCCTCACTCGTCCTGATTGATAAGAAAAAGGAAAAAAAAAGGTAAAGCAAAAAGAAAGTCAAATATTCTTTTGAAAACACGTCACCTCAAATCGTTCCCGCTCTTCGCGGGCGATCGCCAGATCGCCGCGCGCACGGGCTAGCGCGTCCGCGATCAAGGGTTCGAAGCACCGTTCCTTCGCGCGGAAGCCGTCCCACTCGCGAACGACGCGACGAGTAATGCGGTGAGGAGTTGTTTTGATCCCCCCACGCCCGACCGATCACCTGGTCGTCGCGCCGCACATTCTCAGTAGAGTGACGCAATTAGCGATCTCGGGCGAGGCTCGCGAGTCCGCGCGTGATGGTAGCGAAGCGGTGCCCGCATGACAGACAGAAATCCGCGTGCGCGGTGTGCTCCCCGTGCCCGCACGGGAAGCTGAAGCGAAACTGCGCGGAGTGCAACCCGTGTCCGCACGGCAAGGTGAGAAGCATCTGCGGACAGTGCAGGCCGTGCCCCCATGGGAAGCGGAAAAGCGACTGCGCGGAGTGCAACGGCTGCCCGCACGGCAAGCGGAAAGGCCGCTGCGTGGAGTGCAACCCGTGCCCTCACGGGAAGATGAGGACCTATTGCAAGCTGTGCAACCCGTGCCCCCACGGGAAGCTGAAACGCTACTGCGCGACGTGCAAGAGCGACGCCCCCGCTAAGCCGACGCGTACCGCCGAACCCAAACCCGCGTTTGACCTCGGCCGACTTCTTCTGCTCGCCGAAGCGGCGCCCGTCGCGGACGCCGGGTTCGGGGCCTTGGATTTCCTCGCGCAGGCGGGCGCAGGCGGCGCGCATGCCGCGCCGCTGAGTCCGGTTCGTCCCGTCGCGGCGCGTCTTGGGGAGGAGGAGGGGAAGGACGACGAGAAGGACAAGGAGGACGAAGTGGAAGCGGAGTCCGTGGCCGTTACCGCGGACGAAACCGTCGCCGGAACGGAAGGCGAAACCGCGCCTCGCGCCGATACCGCGCCCTCCACCGCCGTATCCGATGGCTCGTTAGACGCCCTCGCTGACGCCGCGCCTGGCGCCGAGGCCGTGCCGTCGAGTCCCGGTCCCGTCGCGAAGCGCGCTCGGTCCGTACCCGGTACCGACGACAAACCCTCCGACGACAAGAAAGATGCCGAGTACGAATGCGACTCCGAGGTGGCGGCTGCGACGGCTTCGGTGGCAGGCACAGAAGGTGTTGCCGAGGATGCGTTCGAAGGGTAGAGGTTTTTATGAATAGTCCACGTACGTACTTTACTTCGCTCCCGTCAAAAACGTTTTGCTGTTCTTTTTTGAGTCGCCGCGAAAAGCCAAATCTGGGAAGGGCCGAAAATTTCTCAGAAAACGTCACCCACAAAAGCAACGACTTCGCTCTTGCGATAGCGCATATCGTCGCGCGCGAAGGGGTAGCGCGACGCGACGACTCACCGGGAGTGATGGGAAAGAAGTGGTGTCCCCACGGCAAGTTCAAATACAACTGCAAGGTGTGCACCCCGTGTCCCCACGGCAAGGTGAAAAACAGGTGCGCGGACTGCAACCCGTGCCCCCACGGCAAGTTGAAACAGAGCTGCGCGGAGTGTAACCCGTGCCCCCACGGCAAGCTGAAACAGAACTGCGCGGAGTGCAACCCCAATGATTTCGAGACTGAGGACTCAGCAGCGGCGCGGAGTGTAACCCGTGCCCCCACGGCAAGCTGAAACAGAACTGCGCGGAGTGCAACCCCAATGATTTCGAGACTGAGGACTCCGCAGCGGCGCCTGTCGTAGCGGCGCCTGTTGCAGCGGCGCCTGATGCAGCGGCGCCTATGGCAGCGGCGCCTGTTGCAGCGGCGCCTGTTGCCGCCGTGCCCGAGGACAACGCCGGCGTCCGCGAAAAGTTGATGGCACCGTCGCACCTATCCTGAACGGCGGCCTGCACGAGCTGGTCCGGGTTCGACCTGAAGATCCATTCGAGTTCATGCGAGAGTACATCAAGAACAACAGCCCCAGTGAAACGTTTGTGTGGGGCTAGATGCTTTTAAGGATGACAGTACAGAGACAGCGGTGCCGAAAAAACAAGCAACTCTCCTTCACGGAAAGCGTGTAAAAATTACAAAGACGTATCACTCGCGCGCGACTCGTTTCCGCTCCGCGATCCACTTTTCGATTTCCAGTTTCAGCGTTTCGTTGTCCACCAAGTCCGCAACGGTTAGGGGCTGCCTGGTGAACGGGTTGGTTTCGTCCGTCAAGAGGTGGCGGGTAATGTTGGTCCGGTCCATGGTGTCCCCCGAGGGCAACAACACCGGGTCGGTCATCAAAGTACACATGATGGGATCCAAAAAGTCATCCGGAATCTCGCCGAGGTCCGCCTCTTCCGTCTCCGCGGCGTTTTTACTGACCCGGCACTGTTCCGCCAGCTGTTCGAACTTCGCGATGTCACCGGCAGTCCGCGTACCAAGCGACTTCAAAATAGACACCGTCTCGCACAGAACTTCGTGTCTGTACGACCGGCCGTCTGCCGCTATTGCGGCCACGAAAACGCCGCCCGCGTCGTTTCCGAACAGGTTCAAATACACATCAACGATCTGTCCCAGCATCTCACCCGGGTCCCATGCCAGTTCCTTCATCTTTTCCTTATCCGCGAACTTCAGTTGCTTCCGTTCCGGGCCGGCGAGGTACAGGAGGAAGTAGTTGAGCATGGCGGCGACTCGTTCCACCATTTCGGGGCGCAAAAACGGCCCCGCGATGGTCGCGCTGGTGTACCCCATCATCCCCACGTGGACCTTCGCGAGGGTTAGGTCCGACCTCAGCGCCCGTTCGTTCTGTCGGTTCGCGCCCTCGCGTTCCGTGCGGTCCGCTTCGGGCCGTGTCATCCACCCAGCGGTGTCGTTTATAAGACCAGCGAACTCCCGCAACTCCGGGAGTTTCTTCATGGACTCGTCCAGAAGCCAAATCGCGTCGTTGATGAGCATGTTCAGGAACCGGACGTAGAACTGGTTTGTGAAGGAAAAGGGTCAGTCGGAGAGTCGGCGAGTGTGGGTGTACTGTATATCGCGTGTATTGGACGATGTATGGACAACAGTCAGGGGAATCGGTCTGAACAGTCACCAGCGTTAGAGATAAAACAGTGCACTTGGAGTGTACGTAGTAACTCCCTTTTAACGACGGCCGTGGACGTCACGAACGGGGCGGTAAACAGTGTGCCGGCCGGATTTGGGAAACGCAAAACGTACCGTTTCGTCGCGCGTCGCGAGTGTTTGCCACGCGTTTTGGTGGCTCTCGATTCGCCACAAGTACTCGCACATCTCCCCGATCTGGTGGCGAATGTTGAACTTGTCGTAAAACTGGTTCGCCCCTCCCGTGAACTCGATGTCGACGTACAAACGCAAAAGCGACGGGATCAAGTTTTTCGTCGCCGTCGCGTTTCCGCCTAGCAATACAAAAAACAAAACGTCAGTCTTGTGAGTCTTGAAAGGCCGCAGGGTATATCCGGGATTGGAAAGGGTAGGCCCGGTGTACTCCATACAGAGAGCGGAAATAGTCGTGCATGATTTGGGTTACGAAAAAGGTTCGTACCTTCGAACAGCGCCGCGAACCGCGGGACGTACTCGTACCGCCGGTCGTCGCGGTCACCTGGTAGCCACCCTCGCAAGATTTCAACAAACTTTGCGCGTAAATACGGGTTCTTGACGTACTCCGGGGAGCCGAGCAACAACACGAACAGGTTGACGAAATCGTCAAGACACGTACTGATTTCGGCGTCGATTGCGTTTCGCCCTGGGCCTCGTCTCGCGAACCGCTGGACGTACAACAGAAACTCGCACAAATCATCCACCAGGTGTTCCGGAAGCGAGGCCCAGGATTTCGGGACGGGGGTTGGTAGTAGAGAACCGCCGGTAACAATCGCGGCGGCCGCCCCCCCCACCTGGGTGGTCGCGTCCACGGTACCGTCACCAGTCTCGACGTGGCCTTTGACCGGCGAGGCCAACGGGGACGCGCCGCCGTTAGTCAAACTCCCCTCGCCTACCCACCGCAGCCACACCGCGACGAGCCGGTAAAACCTGCAGGTTTCGCCCAGTAAAACCGGGTCGAGAAGCGTCGCGTCGAACATCTGGTAGTTCCCGTGTGCCTTTTCAAGCTCCTGTTTCATCTCCCCTACTCGCCTCTCGAACTGCGCCATTTGGAACTGATTCGGCCCGCCCGGAATGGACGCGGCCCAGGTATCCCGCATCGCGTCCGTGTCACCCATCTGCCGCTGCCTGTCCTGAAGCTCCCGCGCTAAACTCGTGTGCTCCGCCGCACACTTCACGTACCCCAAGTGCATCGCCCGCGCGGTGAGGAAGAAACACTCGCAGATGAACCCGAATTGTGTCTCCGGCTGTGAGATGGGTAAAACAAAGTGTTAGTCCCGTGTTGGGCGATGTATGGACAAACAGTCACCAGCTGAGAGATAAAACAGGAAGGCGGGATTTGGGAAACGCGCAACACGCACCTCTTCCGTCTCGGTCAACGCGCCGCTCACAACCTGCGCGTCGCTGGCGGATATCCGCGTCGTTTCCCGGACATCCAGTCTGCATTTTTTACTTCGCGTGTAGTCGGGGTTTATTTTTCGGTACTTCAAAGACCCGGGGTCACAGAAAGGCGCGGCGAGGCGCGCGGCGATGGAGGACACGTTGACGGCGCCACCGTGCGAGGCCGTTTTTGTGGCGTCGATTCGCATCTTCGACCGCCCCACGTTTTCGTCGCACCACATGGCGAGCCAACCCACGACCGCTTCTCTTGCCTCCCCGCCGTGCCGTAACAGGGCGTACATTGTTTGAAACAAACCTTCCCTTACCAAGGCACAATTAGTTCGAATCGCGGCGTGCGCGCCGTCCAAGTCGTTTTGTCGTTTCTTGTCCAAACCGGTGAACAACGCGTGTCGGATATCGGGCGCCTGTTCCACGTTCCCTTGGCCCAAGGGCATGCGCATCGGGATGCCATTCGGTCCGACAACCACGGGCGGGTCATCCGGAAGCGCCGCGCACCGAAAGAAAGGCCCTACGATCGAGTTCTGCTCGAACGCGCGCCCGTCGGTTTTCCGCGCGTCGTTTTCCGCGCCGTTCGGTTTCCAGTTCGGGTGCGACGCCAGCACGAGTGCGCACGGTTTGCTCATCGCGATTGACACCAACACGTTGAGTGGGTTGTGTGTGTCGCCCAGGGGCGACAAGCGTTTTATCATCAGCGGCAGTTGCGCCAGAACCGGGGTTAGGATCTCGCTCAACCCCTCGTTTTGAAGCGTATCGCCGAAGTGGTTTAGGAACCCGTTCGGCAGGGACCCGCCCCACTGGTTCGTTAGTTCCGCGAACGACCCGGTTCCCGCCAAGGCGTCGAACAGCTGTAGTGCCCCCCTCTGTTCGTTTTGAGCTGGTTGCGGAAACATGCCTTGCGTCGCAGGGTTTAACACCAGGCCGGAGTAGGACACGCACATGTCGAAACAATTGCCCAGCGTTTCGCTCGTCGCCGTGGCGAACGCCATATCTCGCGAACGCGTTTTCCGCGTCTCCACGTCGCACCGGTTGTACGACGCGAGCAGCCACGGGAACGGCGCGAGCTCGGGGTCGTGTTGCCACTCTGCCGGGAAATCGCCAGACGCGGTGTTTAGACGCGCGAACAACGCGCGTTCTAAAAGAACAGGCGTCACCACGAACGGAGGCTCTTGCCCTTCGGTGACGAGCTCCATTGCGAGGGATTCGAGGTAGAACAGATCTGACCAAGACCCACGTTCACCAGACCCGGACGGCCCGGGGTCAACCAGGGTGACCCGGAACACGCGCTGGATCACATCCGCGAGCGCCGAATCCGTGGAGGCCATCGGAGACGGTGACGCCGACCCGCGGAAAACCGGAGACCACACACCCACCCGTGCCGGGAGATCTGGACAACCACGATCGTGAAGTTTATGAGAGGACGTGTCGACTTCCGACGTTGGATTTTTTGTCACTTTTTCGCACCCTCATACCTCCCTCGCGCTTGCCTCGGGGTGCTTCCCCATGGCCCGCGCGGCAGGGTGTTATCCCGCGACCCTTCGTGTCGCGGCTCAAGCCGGGTGTGCGGGTTTCTCCGGAAGAAGGCACGGTGGAATCCAAGCCCCGGTGGTGGGGAAACAACCGAGAATGCGGAGCATTGTCGTGACATCTTGTCAAACGAAATCGTCGCAATCATCGCTCGTGTTCGTCACGGGCAACGCCGGGAAAGTGGCTCGTCTGGAGCTGGCGTTAGGGTTGTTCTGCGGCGCACCGCAGGCGTTGGATGCTGATACGAAACACGGAAACCCTGAAAGCGAAATAACCGTCACGCAACTCGACCTGGCCATTCCCGAGATCCAGGCGGATACCGTGCGGGAAGTCGCGGTCGCGAAAGCGATGGCTGCATTCTCCGTTCTAAGCAAAAAAAACAAAAAACAACTCGTAGTACACGACTGCGGTCTGTGCATCGCCGCGCTCGGCGATTGGCCTGGGCCGTACACACGAAACGCTAACGACAAACTAGGCACGCGAGGTTTGTTGAGATTGTTGGAGGGAGAGTCTGACCGAAGAGCGGGGTGGGACGATACGATCGTGTTCGTGGACGGTAACGGCGCGGCGACGGTTTCGGGGGTGCGTTTTCCGG
>Ga0222648_1000151_pt1 | contig 30420 bp, 24 predicted proteins | sample AntAcemetagen335_FD_181021 | JGI IMG/M metagenome (GOLD analysis project Ga0222648, IMG submission 181021) | Saline water microbial communities from Ace Lake, Antarctica - #335 | ecosystem: Environmental > Aquatic > Non-marine Saline and Alkaline > Saline | place: Antarctica: Ace Lake... | reverse complement strand
GTCCAGACTGCTTCTCAAAAAAGACCAAACTCCGCGAGCGTTCAGCGAGTCAGCGTGATGGACAGCGCGACAGCGGCGAGTCGCGCGCGCGCTCGAACTCGGCCTGTGTCTGCCACGAGAGGTGCTAGTTCATTGACGGCGGGGGGGAAAGGAACGCCGGCGGTGACTTCGACGGTTGAGAGTCGTTTTTCCACTCCCGGCTCGGTGCGTTTGTCCACGCCGTCGTTCACGCGATCCGCGCTTCCGTCGCCGCGCCTGGAGCGGTCCACCGCGAGTACCGCCGCGGTGAGCGAGACGTTGATGGTGAGACGGGCTGGTATTGGCCGGCCTTCGTGTTTGATTCACCGCAGGCGCGTCGGTGTATCACCCGATCAATCCGCATTGGAGGTCATGGATTTGCTCAAGGCGGTGCAAATCAAACTCGCCATGGGCGCGCCGGTGGCTTCGCTGGTGGACGTCGCGACGGGTGCGGAGCTCAGCTTCGCCGCGTACGCCGAGGCAAAAGACCGAGCGTTTCCCACGGGTACCACGTACATGGCGCTCACAGCAGCGGAGATGCGTACGGCACGTGTCACGTCGGCGGCCCACCGCGCGCCCCCCCGGGTTCCGAAAGTTCCAAAGTCTGTCACGAAAGTCGACGACTCCGCGGCGAGAGCCGCCGCGCGTCGCGTGCCGCTCGCCATGCCGTCGCCTCGCCGGTTGACCGCTCTCGCGGCGCGCGGCGTTACCTCCGAGAACGCGAACGAGGAAGCTTTTGCAGGTCGGAAGCGCGAGGAAGAACCACCTGTCGCGATGGCGGGGGCTGGAAATGGAACCCCGCCGCAGTCTCCGCTGAAAGTTGCCGCGGCATCTCCGCGGAAGCCGATGATGTCCCCGGCGGCGAACGCCGCTGCGTTGTTGCGCGCGTCTTCGCCGAGTAAACGCAGCCCCGGCGATGGCAAACAAATGCGATTCAATGACGACGGCGCGACGGAACCGGCAGTGGAGCTGAAAGTAGAGGCAGCACCGGTGGAGCCGAAAGTGGAACCTAAAGTAGAGCCGACAGTAGTAATTGTGGAACCGGTGGTGGAGTCTCGCGAGTCCGTGTTCTCGCGGTTGGGTTCGCCGGGAATGCAACCGAAAGCGGAGCCGAAAGTAGAGGAACCGAAAGCGGAGGCGAAAGTAGAGGAACCGGTGGTGGAGCCTCGCGAGTCCGTGTTCTCGCGATTGGGTTCGCCTGGAATGGAACCGAAAGCGGAACCGACGACGGAACCGAAAGCGGAGCCGAAAGTAGAGGAACCGGCGGAAAACCAACCGACGAAAAAGAAAAAGAAGAACCGAAAAAAGAAGTAAACCGCCGAGACGCGTGGGGAAAGGGTACGGTACAGGGTATAGCCCCATACACTTGTAGAGTTATCTATGTAGAGTATTTATTACGTATCGAGTTTTTTCGTATGTCACAATCGTCGTTCTATTCGTCTCCCTGGTTCGTCTCCCTTGCTAGCTTCCCACCCCCCATTCTCAATCTTCGTACTCGCTCAGGTCGAAAGTCAGGACTTTGGAACAAGCGCCTTCCACGTCCCTGCTCACGCCGACCAGGGAATCGGCTTTGTCGAAGAAGTAGTCCTTTAGGGAGATAACAATGGACTGGCACGGGTGGCCTTCCGATGCCGCCCCCGTGCCGTGGCTTCTGTTTTTAATGAACGCCGCCATCTTTTCCACGTTGGTTTTGTCCAGCGCGGCGTCGATCTCGTCCAGCACGAAAAACGGCGACGAGCGGTAGCTGAGATAAATAAAAGAAAGTAAGTGTCAGTCGTGTCTTGGGCGTGTATTGGACGATGTATGGACAACAGTCACCGTAATCGGGCCTCCACAGTCACCAGCGTTAGAGGTAAAACGGGCGGTGTGGCGGATTTGGGAAAGCCTGGCCCACACGCACCTGTGAATCGCGAAAAGCAGCGCCAGCGCGGCCATGGTTTTCTCGCCCCCCGAAAGCTGCTCCATATCCCGGAACCGCTTGGTGGGCGGCATCGCGGTGAACTTCACGCCGTGGTTGTACGGTTCTTCCGGTGATTCGAGTGAGAGGTACGCGGTACCCCCGAGGGGGTGGGATTCGGACTGCGTCAGCTCTTTGTACACCCGGTCAATCGCACTGGCGATGTGTTCAAACGCGGCCATGAAGGTTTCGGTGCGTGTTGTTTTCAGCGACTCGAACGCCTCTTGCGCGTGCTTGGTCAAACTGCGCTTCAGTTCCAGGTCCTCCGCCTGCGCCAGCTCGCGCTCCTTGACGCTTTCGTACTGATCAATGGCTTTCATGTTGGGTTCCAGCTTAGCGAGCGCGGCGAGTTTGGCCTCGGTTTCAACACGGAGCTCGTCGTCCAACCGCTCGCGGTCGCTCGGCCGCGGCGCTTGCTTCAACCGCTGCGGCAAGTTGTCGTAGTCAAGCACGGCTTTGAACGCGGCGGCGCGCCAGGCGCTGCCTGTTTCTTTTTCGGCTTCGGTGCCATCCTCGGTATTCATGGCGTCGTCGTCGTCGTCGTTGTCCTTCTCGGGGGCGGGCAAGGCCAGGGTTTTCTCGTCCGCGTCCCCATCCGCGCGTGGGAGCGATAGACGCTCCATCCTCGACGCCGCGATGATATCTGCTCGCTGCTCGCGCAACGCCTCAGCGGCGGCTGTTTTGTTGGCGATGACGCGCTGGGTTTTGCTCCCTTCCGTGTTCAGGGTACCGTGTCTTTCCCGCAGGTCCCTGATTTCCGCATCCACGGTGTTCGCTTCGGTTCGGGCGGTGGACGCGTCCCTCTCCCAGCCTTCCACAAGAGCCTTGGCCTTTTCGGTGGTCGCCTTCGCGGTTTCGGCGGCGGCGGTTAACCGCGCCAGCTCCGCGGTGGTTTTCGCAATCTCAGCCTCCGCCCTGCGCTGCGGGCCGACCACGTCACGCGACCGCTCGAAGTTCAGCTGCTCCGTGAGCTTGGCGCGCTGCTGCGTGAACCTCGACCGTTCCTCCGCCGAGCGCTCCTGCGTGTCCAGGTTGTGCGCTTCGTACTCGCGGATGTTCGCCACGCCGACGGATTTCGAAAAAGACGCGTACACGGCGTCCTCCACCGCGTGTACTTTTTGGTCAACCGCGCTTAGGGCGGCGCGCGAAACGGCGCACGCCCGTTTCGCAGCCTGCAGCTCGGGAAGCGCTTTGGCGAGCGCGTTGTCGATGTTGGAAAGCTCCTTTGCCAGCTTGTCAACCTTTTCGCCAGCCATTTTCATGTCCACCGCGTAGTACTGCGCGTCTCTTTCCAAGCGCGCCAGCCGCGCCGCGGCGGCGCGCTCCTCGTCCACCAACGCGGCGACCGGTCGCAGTTTCGCGAGCCCGTCCTCCGCGGCTTGTCGGTCCGCGCGAAGCTGATACGATAAAAAAGAAAGTGTCAGTCTCGTATGGGCAATCAGGGAGGCGGAACGTGGTGATTGGGAAATACTTACCTGCTCCACCTCCTCCGCGTCGAACCGCGAGGCTTTCTGTTCCAAACTCCCGCTGCTGCCGCCCGTCATCTCCCCACTTTTCTTGATCATCGTGCCGTCCACGGATACGATCTTGAACCGGCGGTCGCCGCCGAAGGTGATTTTCTTCGCCTCCTGGTGCGTGTCGCACACCATGGTGTCGTTGCCGAGGGCGTAAATCATGGCGCGGCCGACCGTGGCGTCGAAGTGCACCACGTCCAGCACCAGCTTCGCGGTGCCTCCCAGACGCCTCAGCGCCTCGTCCGGTTCGTGCACCTTGATTTCCTTTAACGGCAGGAACGTCATTGGTGAAACGCGCTGTTCTTTCAAGTACTGCACGCACTCCTTCGCGGTTTTTGAGTCATCAACAACCACCGCGTCCGCTTCTTTTCCAAGCACCGTGATCACGGCGAGGTTGTACTTCTTCTGGGATACTTTCATCAAATCCGTGACCCGGCCGTGAACCCCGGGAAGCAGCCGCTTCATCGCGGTGATAGCCTCGAGCGCGCGCGTTTCCCGCTCAGTCTCCTTCCGGTCCGCTTTCGCGGACCGAAGCTTCCCGCTGAGCTCTTCGATTTTGTTGTTGAAGTGTTCCTGCTTCGCGCGGGATTTCCGCTTTTCGTTCTCCAGCGCCTTCTCCGTCTCCTTGGAAGACGCCATCTCCCGGCGAGCCTCAAGCGCGGTCGATTCGAGCGTCGCGAGTCGTGATACCTCGTCATCCCGCGCCGCCCCCAGCGCCGTGGACCTCGACTCCAGCTCCGTAACCGTCGAACCCAACCTTGACTCGGTTTCGCCATCCGCTTGCAGGGCGTTGACCAGCCCTTCCCGTTCCTGTCTCAGCTTGAACGTCTTCGCGCCGGCTTCTTCTTTTTTCTTGTTGTACTCCGCCATCTGGGCCTCGCCGAGATCGAGCACAGCTTTTTTGCCCTTCTTCTCCAAGTCCTTCTCGAAAACCTGCTCCGCGGCTTGCGTGTTGCGCAAATCCTTCTCCAGCCGCGCGATGTCCACCAAACTCTGCGTGACGTCCGAATTGTACTTCTCCAGCTGTTTCGTCGCGAGCTCGAGTTTCTTGTGGCCTCGCGAAATCTCCTCGCGCGTCCTCACCGCGCCCGAACTCCCCCCATCCACCTCGGACTTGTGCGTGGCGATTTTCCTCTCCAGCACCAAAACTTCCTTTTGCCGCGCCGCTTTCAAGGCGCGCTTCTCCTCCATCTCCGAAAGCGCCGCCGCGACTTTGGCGTCGTGCGCCGCCAACGCGCGCTCCGCCGTCTCAATCTCATCCGCGTGCCGCTTCACGTCGAAGTCGATGTGGAACAGCTTGAACAGCACGTGCTCCACCCTCAACTTGTTCAGCTCTTCCGTCATGCGCGCGTGCCTCTCCGCCTCCTCCTTCTGCTCCTTCATCTGCTTGCGCTGCGCGGCGAGGGTTTTGCGCTTGGTGAACGCCGCGTGCTGGTCCTCCTCCGCTTTGGTGCGCGACTTCATCGCGTCTTCGTAGTCCTTCTTGATATCTTCCGACCCGCTGATTTGTTCAATAAGAACGGTCAGGTCTTTCGGGGACTTGCTCGCCACGGACTCGATGTCGCCCTGGAACACCAGGAAGTTCCGCGCCTTGACCAAAATGCCGTGGCTTTTCAGCCGGTCGTTGTACGCCTCGGCGGGACACGCTTTGCCGTCGACTTTGTACTCGCCCGTACCGGCGGCGGTGATGTGTCGCGAAAACACAGTCTCCACGCCGTCCTCGGCTTCGTACACCAGCTTCACGTACGCGGTGCGTCGCGTTTCCTTGTCCGCCAAGTCGAAGGAATACACCAAATCCCTCAGCGCCGCGCCCCTGAGCTGCGCGGATTGCACGCCAAGCACGAACGATATCGCGTCCATCAGGTTACTCTTGCCGCTGCCGTTGGGGCCGATGATGGACGTGAACTGCTTGAACGGGCCGATCACCTGGTGGCCTTTGTACGACCTGGGAGGGAAGGCAGGAAACGGGGGTCAGCGGTGAGAGGACGCGGGCGGGGTGGTCCCAGGGAAAGCCAGATCTGGCGACAAGGTGGAAAGAAAGGTGGGGAACGCGCGGGGAGCGCCGCGGGTGAGGGGCGTGAGAGGGTGGCGTGGGACGTATCGGGTACGCACTTGAAGTTTTCGCACTCCAGGCGGGAGATCATCCCTTTCCTGACCGTCATCGCGCCCTCGTCAGCAGAGGCGGCGACCATCGCGGCGTGTGGAACGCGTGGGGGTGCCAACACGGAAAATCACACGGGTCGTTGCTTTTTCGCCCGGCCGCGCGAACCCGAACCGTGTCCGCGGCAGGGAAGGGGCGACGCGGCGGTGACGCGCGGCGCCGGTCCCGCGGTAAGCGCAGGCGCGTGCGCGAGAGACGGACGGAGGTCGGTCCCTTCGCTGCGCGTGCGCGTATGTGAGGATGCGGGATGAAGCTGGGCACCTCTCGAGGAATTCAAAAAATTGGAGCGTTCAAAGAAATCGGTGGCCGACTTCACTCGTATTTATCGAAAAACTGATGGGTGTTCGACAGTTCTTTCCGCGCGTCTGAAGTGGCATGTTTCGAACCGACGAGAGCTCGGGGCTTCTCGACGCCAACCGACGTCGAGGTGTCGGCGGGGTCCCTCTGGCTCTGCAAGCGGCCATGGCCTTGGCCGTGGGTCTCGCCATAGCCTTTCTAATTTATCACATCGTTTCGCTGCCCAGTGAATTGATGGATGTTTCGACTCGGTGACACTCTGACTGAAGTGTCTACAGGGCACAAAACACTCGGCTAGGGCCGTATAGCAGGAAACGCGCACGAACGCGTGTGTCGTGAGACTAGTTTAGCTTGTAATTATATCCCAAAACACACGCAGAGTAGTTCAACTGAGGCTTGATGGGGGACGACGGAACCGAATTCAGGCCATGATTTGGCTGTTTCCCGCCCATGATCTGTTGACGCAATAAATCGCCAGTCTGTGCACACACACGCGACTTCGAAGTTGTCCTCGGGAGGGCCGGCCGATCTGCCCGCACTGTTTCGGACGCACGCGCGTCGCGCCATCCAAAGGACCCACCATGGCGTCCAAAACCAAGGGGCTCAACTTAAAGCACATGGCTGGTAACCTGGACTCGAAGTGCGTGTCCTGACACCGCGCGCGCGCGGGCATCATCCATCATTGATCGCCGCCTACACTGAAAGCGACTTTTTCGAACGGCACGGAGTTTGTTCCGCCCGTGGTTGCTTGTGTCGTCGCCGCACCACCTTCACGCCGCCTCATCCCCGAATCGTTCTCGACCTCACACACTGACCCGACCGTGTGAAACCTCCTCTCCCACCCACCTCACGTCCCCACAACACTCCCCACAACACTCCCCACAACAGAGACACCGGTGCCGCCACCAAGGAATACGAAGATTACTTCAAAGAAGAGGACGACTCAAAGCGCACTGGGAACTACGCGGATGTGGTGAACAAGTACTACGACCTGGCGACTTCGTTTTACGAGTACGGCTGGGGCGAGAGTTTCCACTTCGCGCACCGGTACAAGTGGGAGACGTTACGGGAGAGCATCGTGAGGCACGAGCACTTCCTCGCGAGCAAACTGAACGTGAAGCCCGGGGACAAAGGTACGTACTTGCATTTCCCAAATCCCAATTGCATTTCCCAGATCCAACGACTGTTTGCCCATACACGACTGACACTTTTCTTTTACAATCAAAGTCCTGGACGTTGGGTGCGGCGTGGGCGGGCCGCTGCGGGAGATCGCCGCGTTCACGGGCGCCTCGGTAACGGGGTTGAACAACAACGCGTTCCAAATCAAGCGCGGTGAGGAGATGAACAAAGCCACGGGACGACACGACGACTGCGATTTCATCAAGGCGGACTTCATGAACATCCCCATGCCGGACAACTCGTACGACGCGGTGTACCAGGTACGTGTTGGGGCTTTCCAAATCCAGGCACACTGTTTACCGCCCCTCTTTGAGTGCACTACTCGTGACGTACGGGCGCAGTTGCTAGTGCACTACGACCGTACCGTTTACCAGGGCCCTGTGGTAAATTGACACAGCACTCGTGAAGTGACACAGTACTGTGACACAGTCCTACTATGGTAACTGTTACGAACCCACACTCAAGACTGCCCGACTGACCCTTTTCTTTCCCACTCGCAGATCGAAGCGACGTGCCACGCCCCCGACGCCGTCGCGTGTTACGGCGAGATTTTCCGCGTCCTGAAACCAGGAGGCGTCTTCGCGTCGTACGAGTGGTGTTTGACGGCCAAGTACGACCCGTCGAACTCTACACACCGAAAAATCCGGCAGGAAATTCTAGTGGGGAACGGCCTGCCCACCGCTCGCACGTGCGACGACGTCCTGGCGGCGATGAAAAAAGCGGGGTTTCAAATTCTCGAGGAGATCGATTTGGTGAAAACCGCCGACGTCGCATGGTACGAACCCATCGACAAGGACCGGTCGTGGCGGCCTTGGCGGGATTTCTGGAGTTTCAAAACCACGAATTGGGGCAGAGCGGTGACGCACTACCTCGTGTTCGTATTGGAAGCCGTGGGGATCGCGCCGAAGGGGTCCATGGGCGTCTCGGGGTTCCTAAAGAAGGGCGCCGACGGCCTCGTCGCGGGCGGCAAGGCGGGCATATACACCGTCATGTACTTCACCGCGGCGAGGAAACCGCTTTGATTGGGTTTCGGCTTCTTCTTTGAGGCGACGAACAGGTTTATGATTCAGGACGAGGCTGGGTTCCGCTTACTTCGTGCGACAGGCGTGGAGTAACTCCAGGGGGTTGTTTCGCTTTTCAATAAAAATACAGCTGAGTAATACACATCCGTCGGGTTCTTTTCCACTACGTAATCACACCGGCGCGCCGTACTCGGGCGCTTTCCGAACCGCCCCAGCTTGTTTCGGTCCGCATGCCGCCGCCGCCAATGGAACCGCCACCAAGCCACCCACGATCACCAAAACGAAGTGCCACCCGACCGGGTACGCGTGCCAACGATCGCCGAACGCGGCGGACGCCTGCATGGATGGGGGGAAAACAGTTAGTTTTTTTTGTGTCAGATGTTTTTTGGAGGTTACACAAATGACCTGGGATGCCGGTGTGCTTGTGGACGCCCGGCGGCCGGCTCCCGGGTTCAAGTCGCGAGACGTGGACGTGAGAGACAAAGACACGGTTGTGTTTTGTGCGTACCGTGTCGTCGCCGTAGTCCGGAATCGCGTCGGGAATCGTGTCGTTGCCCCTGAGGATGTCGTTGCCCACAGAAATCACGCCCTTTTCCTCGGGCGTGAGATACACCGCAGCGTCCCTCACAGCTTGCGCATCGACGTCGAAACCCTCGGGTTCGCCCGCGGTGTCCTGGCTCGCGGTCGAAGCCAGGAGTGCGAGCGTCACCGCGAGGAGCACGAAAAACCGTGTCGCGCGCATCGTGTGGCGCGCGGAGGCGAGTGACGGAGATTGGAAGCCACAAACACCTAAAGTACTCAAAAGCATCCTTGAGTTTCGGCTGCAGCAAACTGCAAAAGTTCGTCACTCCCGCAGGCGCCGCGGAGCCATGGGTGACTGCCCGGAGACGCGGCTTCCAACGCCGACGTACGTCCCACCGACGCCACCGCCACGACTAACGCTCGTGAACGTGTGGGTCGCTGAGGTGGATAAGCGCCAGTGCAACCAAGTGGTACGTCGCGTTCCCCACGAAAAGCGCCGACTTGGACGCGCCGAGATGTGCCTCCGCCGACACCCCGCCGAAGCACCCCCCGTTTATCTGCACCGACCCTGACACCCGACCCCGATAATTGATTCGCATCCAACAGCTCAAGGACGTATCCGCCACGCTCCCTCTGCCGGATATGCCGCACGTGAAGCGTGTGCGCCGCGTGGCGCCCGGTGACGCAACCTCGGAGTCGCTGAAGATGGTGCTGTGCGTTGCGAGTGTTTCGGTTCTTCGCGACGAAAAAGGAGCGGGAGCGGCGGGGTCGGTGGACACGTGGCCCGCGGCCGCGGACGCGCTCATCAAACGGCACGGGCTTTGTCCAACGCGCGCGCAAGTTCCAGGCCTCGCGCCGGGAACGCGCGAGCAGTGGGAGGCGTGGAACGAGGTGTGGCCCGTGGCGTGGCAGAAACCCAACCGGCATCTGTCGGTGACCGCCGAGGACGAAAGCGTCGGCGCAACCGACGCGGCGGAGATGCGCCGGTGGATGTCAAACACGCTTCTGTTGGCGTCCACCCGCGGTACGGGGGACCAAGGTGGTGAACCCGAAAAGAAAAATACCTGCGTGGGAAATGCCGTGATTCTGGTGAACCCGGCGACGCGGACGATCGTGGCGGTTGGCGTGGACGCGACGAACGGCTGGCGAAGCCGCGCGGGGACGACGACGACGACGAAGGATGACCACCAGTTATTAGACCGTGAAACACAAGGCAACACGACGACGACGACGCACCCGCTGCGACACGCCGCGCTCGTCGCCGTCGACGCCGCGTCTGTGGCGGATATCCAAACGCACGGTCTGGATCACGACCCGCGCACTCTGTGTGCGGCGGATGCGGGGTTTGGCACGGATCGCGACGGCTGGCGAGGGGCGGAGGAAACGGAAACAGAAACGGTTGGCGCGAAACGCAAGCAAACGCAAAAAACGACCCGAGACCCTCGGCCGAAACGTCTTGGCGAACACCTCACCGCGTCTCTCGGCAGGCCGTATTTGTGCACCGGGTACGACGCGTACTGCGCGAGGGAGCCTTGCGTGATGTGCGCGATGGCGCTGGTGCACTCGCGAGTGCGGAGGGTGGTGTACGGCGCGCCGAACACAGCGGCCGGCGCGCTGGGCGGACACTGCGCGCCTCCGCTTCACGGCGAGCGGACTTTGAACCACAGGTACGACGTGTTTTCGTTCGGGTTGACCGAGGACAGCTTGCAACTGGCGGTGAACGCGGCGGCGGTGAACGACGCCGCGGCGACGAAAAGACGCGTTTGACGTTTACGGAGTACGTAATACGATTCTTTTTATTGAAACGCGGCTTGGGTGGGAAAAACGCAACACCGCTCTCGTCGCGAACGGCTCCACATCACTGCTCGTTTGGGCTCGCCGCCGCCTTCTTTTTCCTCCGGTTCGTGTTGTAGCAACTCATGCAAAATTTAGTTCCGGGCTTATCTTTGCAGTTGATCCACTTAATGGTCATATCCGTCCCGCACTTCACGCAAGTCGTCCCCGCGGCCGCGGCGACGTCCAACTGGTTCTTCTGGTAGCAAGACACGCAAAATTTAGTTCCAGGCTTATCTTTGCAGTTGACCCACTGAATGGTCGTATCCGTCCCGCACTTCACGCAAGTCGTCCCCGCGGCCACGGCAACGTCCAGCTTGTTCTTGTCGTAGCAATCCGTGCATATTTTAGTTCCGGGCTTATCTTTGCAGTTGAACCACCTAATGGCAGTATCCGTCCCGCACTTTACGCACGTCGTCCCCGCGGCCGTGGCGACGTCCAACCGGTTCTTGTCGTAGCAAGACGTGCACAATTTAGTTCCCGTATCTTTGCAGTTGATCCACTTACTGGTCGTATCCGTCCCGCACTCCCCGCACGTCGTCCCTGCGGCGATTTCGATGGCCAGTTTCTGCGAAAAATATGGAACTCGAACGACGTAAGTCGAGATGAAACAGCTTGTGACGGAAGTCATCATGCCTATGAATGTCGCTAGGGCAAGGAGAGAGAAAGTATGAAGAATCCTGATATGCGCACCTCTCGCACGGAACACGGCATGCAGTACCACTCGTCCTTCTTGAGCTTGGACTTAATCAATTGGCTTGTATTTACCCCATCCTTACCGCAACCAGAGCACTTGCCACGGCTGACAGCGAGCTGTGAAAAAGAGCACCGCGGGTGTTGGGGTCAGGTTGTGACAACACAAAGATTATGAAATATTGACGCGTGGGATCGACGCGCGTGACGTACCTGTCGCATGTAGCAAACGTAGCAGACCGGTTTGCCTTTATCATCCTTGTTGGCGTACCACTGACTCGTCTCCGTGGTTTCGCACTCGGAGCAGACCAGCGCGACGCCCTGCGGAGGAATGAAAGTTCGAGGGTGAGTTTTACACGCCGTTGACGGGCAACGAGAACGGTGCAGGCGAATGGGTCTTTGAGGCCTCGCATTAATGCGGAGTGCGCACCTTTTTCGTCCATCGTTCGGCTCCCTTTACTTCGGAGACTCACTGTGTTTTTCAAGTTTGCGTCGAAGAGCGAAAAGAGTTTTGTCAGCAGACGGCGCTTTGGCAGGAGAAATCGTAAACAAGGGAAGCACGCACCTGCGGGGAACATATTCACGGCGAAAAGCTTCGCCTTCCGCAGGTATAGACTCGTTGCTCGGTGCCATCGCACAACGTCTGGGCGATCGCGTGTCGCCAAGAGCACGCCCGTGCCTTCGTGCCTGGTCCATCCAGATGGAGTGCTCGGTGTGCCGAAGCGCGTGCGGTTTGACACGACGTGACACGAATCCGGCGAGCGCGGAAGGTTCGCGTGCGTTGTCTAGGGAAACGCGCGTCGTTTCGAACGGCCGGCGGCTGCGGGCGGTACTCGTGGGCATCCGCACCACCGCGTGCAGCCCCGACATGCTGAAGCACGCCATCGTGCGAGTCAAGAGGCGCACGCGAGATCTGATTGTTCAAACACATCGCCGTAGGCTAAAAAGCGTGACAGCCTTCGCGAAAATAACAATGTATGTGCTTCACGCCTACAGATATCACGCTCTCCCTCATACATTACGTGTTTCTTTCCTTACAGGTCGGTGATGCACCCCTGGCTCGCCGAGGCGACGAGCTTGATGTACTTGTACAGCGTTCCTGATGTGGCTTCCAGGGGCGGCGCTTTCCAAGCCGCTTTGCGCTTGGCCCACGTCTCGTCGCTAATGTCGAGGGCGTTCATGCTTCTCTTTTCCGCGTCGATTTCGATGATATCTCCATCCTCCACTAAACCGATTCTGCCCCCCTCCTGCGCTTCAGGCGTGACGTGTCCGATAACGAATCCGTGCGAGCCACCTGAAAAGCGCCCATCCGTGATGAGCGCGCACTCCTGGCCCAGTCCGGCGCCCATGATCGCGGACGTCGGGGTGAGCATCTCGGGCATCCCGGGACCGCCTTTCGGGCCTTCGTAGCGAATCACGATGACGGAACCCTTGAAGGACTCGGAATCCGCGGCGAGGGCTTCGAGCATTTCCTCCTCACTGTCGTAGCATTTCGCGAAGCCTTTGAAGTACAGACCCTCTTTGCCCGTGATTTTAGCCACGCTGCCCTCCGTCGCAATGTTCCCGAAAAGGCACTGCAGATGGCCGGTTGCTTTGATCGGCTTCTCCAGGGGAAGAATCACTTGCTGGCCGTCGGAAAGGTCGGGGCAAGAAGCCAGGTTCTCCGCCAACGTCTTGCCAGTGCACGTCATGCATGTGCCGTCGATCAAACCGTTTTTCATCAAGTACTGCGGGGGGGATGTGGGTTGGGACAAAGACGTGAGCGCAGGGATGGATGGAAAAAGAAAAAACGTCGACACCGCCGGCGCGGAAAAAAATACAATAAAACGGCCACCAACCGTTCGGGTTCAAGCGCGAAACGTCCAAAGGAAAGATCAGGACTGTTATACGGATTTATCGGCATCGCCCTGGGGGAATCGTCCGGGTTCCCGGAGATTCCCCGCGGTGGGCTATTGAAGGGGAATCCAATAGTTTCATCGTTTCCTTCCTTTGTTTTGTTTCGCGACATTTGCGCGAGACGAAGCGCGGTTCCTCAAAAAAAATCAACGGGGACGGGGTGAAACAAAAAGAAACGAAAACGTCTTCGCACCTTGAGCACCCCCGGCGTCCCTCCGACTTTGTGCAGGTCCTCCATGACGTACTTCCCTGAAGGTTTCAGGTCCGCGATGAAGGGGGTTTTGTCGGACACGGCCTGGAAGTCGTCCAGGGTAAGGGTGATGCCCACGGAGTGCGCCATGGCGATCAAGTGCAGCACGGCGTTTGTGCTTCCGCCGAGGGCGATGATGGTGACCATGGCGTTTTCAAACGCCGCGCGCGTCATGATATCCCGCGGCTTCAAGTCGATCTCCAGCAGGTGCCGAATCGCCTTGCCTGCCATGAAGCACTCGTCCATTTTCAACGGGTCCTCCGCGGGAATGCTTGAGGAGTACGGCAGGGACATCCCGAGCGCCTCGATGCACGACGCCATGGTGTTCGCCGTGTACATCCCGCCGCACGCCCCAGCGCCGGGGCAGGATTTCCGGACGATTTCCGACCTTTCCTGTTCGTCAATCGCGCCGGTGACGAACTGCCCGTAGGATTGGAACGCGGAGACGATATCAAGGGGCTCGCCGTTGCTCGCCATCCCGGGCTTGATCGTCCCGCCGTACACCATCAAGCTCGGGCGGTTCAAACGCCCCATGGCAATGATACACCCCGGCATGTTCTTGTCGCACCCAGGTAACGAAACGTTCGCGTCGTACCACTGGCCCGCCATCACGGTTTCGATGGAGTCCGCGATTAAGTCTCGGGACTGCAGGGACATGGACATACCAGGTGTGCCCATGGAGATCCCATCGGAAACCCCGATCGTGTTGAACCGGAAACCAACCATGTCCTCCGCGTACACGCCCTCCTTCACTCGCGCCGCCAAATCCATCAAGTGCTTGTTGCACGGGTTGCCTTCCCACCAAACGCTGGAAATCCCAATCTGGGGCTTGTTCATGTCCTCGGGCTCCATGCCGACGCCGTAAAGCATGGCCTGGTGGGGGAACGGGAGAAGGCGGGTCGGGGTCGGGTCAGGGAAAAGTCGTGCGTTGGAATTGCGAGTAGGTTTTCGCCGGTGTGCCAGGGATTAGGGATTTGGTTTTCGGTCGGATCGCCACCCGGTGGTCGCGTCCGGGGTCACGGAAAAGCGCGATCGAATCGGCACGATCGAAACGAACGTAAACGTCACGTGGACCGCGAAGCCACGCACCTGGGACGCGCCCTGGGACTTGGGCTGGGTTATTTTGCGGCTCCACTTGTTCAGGTCATCGACGGGGCCTTCGGGCATGTTAATACCCGGCCTGTACGCCTCGGCGCGCACGACGGTTCCGACCTTTCCCGCGCGCTGAGCGCCAGCACGGCGCAGGCGGGAGCCGCCGATGTGCGGGCGCGCGGAAAGGGCACCGACGGAGGCCATGTTGGATCCTGGCAGAAAACAAGTGCAGCGTCGAAGTGCAGATCGATTTGCGATCGACGTGATCGATGTGTCGGCGGCGCTGAAAGCGCAGACGAGACGAAAACGATTTTGCGCAAAACGGTTTCTTGTCTTTGTTTCATCCTTTCTCCCCCCTCGCTAATAAGGTCGCCGCGATCGCCGCCCCCGCCTTGTTCCCCGAGACCCACGCGTTTTCCACCCCCGGCCCCAGCGCAAAGTCCCCGCAGGCTCCGAAATAACAAACCGGGTCCCACGCGAAGCTTTTCGTGTCCCCACCACCGTTCCCCCAGCCGGCGTCGGGAAATGCGTGGCCCCAGCGTTGCGTCCGCGCGTGTGTCACTCGCGCGGGTTTCATTTTCGAAAGCGACGCGTCGGTCAGAACGCGGATGGTTTCCTTTTCCATCACTGGCGTGACGTTCGCCAGGTACGCCTCGGTCTGGGGGTTGTACGCCCCGTCTACGCTCAGGGGCAATTCCGCGACCACGGATGCGGCGTATTGTTTCGTGGAAACCGCCGTCCACAGCGTGCCGCGCGCGTCGTCGCCTGCGAAGTACCCCTCCCGGCCCGGTTTCCCCGAGTCTCGCACCAGGAGCTGGATGATTTCCGACCCGGTGACGACGACGGCATCGAAAGGGATGTCATCTGGGCTGTCAATCGCCAGCATCAGCGAGAAAAGGGAAGAAGGAGCCACCGCGGCCATCGCTCGCCACGTGGATTTGACGTTCGCGAACTCGCCGCAAAAAGCGTCGCCGTCGCGCTCGGCGCCCTCCGCCTCATCGCCCAAATCGCCCATGATTGAACACGACCCCGGGGTTCCCGTTTTCGCGAGCATCACGTCCGTCGCGACCACCGCGTTGAACTCGCCCAACACCCTCTCCGTGGACCCGACGTGGTTTTCGTCAAGGCGCCGGCCGTCCACGCCCGTCGCGAGCCACCGCGCGGGCGGTTCGCGTCGGTGCGTCGCCGTATTTGGCGTCGTGTTTTCCGGGTGTTTCTTGTTCGCGTCCGGGTCTCCCTGAAATCTCGCAAGTTTCGTCACCGCGCACTGGGGCATATCCACCACTGTTTCGTCGCGAATCAGGGTTCGTAGCCCGTCGCACAAACCGCGCATAGTAGGCACGCCCACGTACACCTCGTCCGAGGCGAGGAGGCCAAAAAAGTCGACGTTGCCGTCGCGCGTGTTGTTACTTTTTTCACGCAGGGTCCCGGTACTCGCGTCGAACGAACCGAAGCGTCCGTGCCATCTCGCGATGTGTCCCGACCGCTCCAGCTTCGCGCACGTTTCGCGGAACTCGGGGGACTCCGCGGTGAAGAACTGGCACCCGTGGTCGAACACCATGGCCGGGTCACGCGTCGTGGTCGTGGTGGGGCGAGACGACGAAGCCCTTCCTCCTCGTCCCCTAGATCCTTGGTCGATGAGGTGCACCACGGGACAATCCGCCGCGTTGGCGATCACGGCCGCGCAACTCAAACCCGCGACCCCCGCCCCGATGATCGCCACGGGCAAACGACCGTCGTGCGACATCGACTCCCAGCACAAAGTGACCACGCCAGTGCCGCGCGATGTGAAGATTTAAGTCGTGGAAATATTCTCACAAAAAGGAGGTTCAATACCAGGTGCAACGGGTGGTAAAATACACGTATGAGCTTTACATACCCTAAGTGCACGAGCGCGCGACGACGTACCTACATAGCAGGTATTGCACATTTCGCGCGCGGGGCTGTTGGAAGCGCTGATGAATTATAAATAGACTAGTACGTACGTCACACCCGCTCATGGCTCGCTTTCCGGGTCGCTCCAGGGAAACACGTTTGGCGACGTTTCCGTGCGCGCCGTGAGAAGCTCGACGCCGGCGGCCGTGACCGCCATGGTGTGTTCGTACTGCGCGCTCCTGCTTCCGTCTTTCGTCACCGCGGTCCACCCATCAGGCCAGGTTTCGTCCCGAAAATCCCCAGCGTTGATCATGGGCTCTATGGTGAACACGTGCCCACGTTTCATGGTCCCCACCGCTTTGTTCCGGGCGTAGTGCGGGATGTTCGGCGCGCAGTGAAACAGCGTACCGATGCCGTGTCCGCAGTACGACTTCACAACCGATGCGTTCCTCGCGTGCGCCACCTTCGTCACCTCCTCGCCTATATCCCGGTATCGCGCCCCCGGTTTCACCGTCGCGATTCCCGTCTGCAAGCACTTGTACGCGGTCATCATCAGCCTCAACGAGTTCGCATCACAACGTCCCACCGGCACGGTTTCGTTCAAATCGCCGTGGTACCCCTTGTAGAACGCGGTGACGTCGACGTTGAGAATGTCGCCGTCCACCAGCAACCGGCCATCCGGGACGCCGTGGCAGATCACTTCGTTGACCGAAGTGCAGCACGATTTCGGGAAGTTGTAGTAGTTCAACGGGGACGGGTACCCGCCGTGCGCGGTGATGAACTTGTGGCAGATCAAATCGAGCGCCTCTGTTGTTACGCCGGGGCGCACCGCACGTACGGTCGCGTCAAGCGCCCCCCTCGCCACCACACAACACTCCCTCAACGTCGCCAGCTGTTTCTCGTCGTATTGATAGTTTATCTGTTGCAGTTTGCTTTCGACTTCCGATACCGGGTTCGCGGTTTCCGCGTAATCGGGACGCGGAACGTGCGCCGGGACTTCCCGCAGGTGTAACTCATTTCTGGGAGTCATAATAGGCGCGGGCCGTAACTCGCCTCCCCATTCAAACGAAGGCATGGTTTCCGACCGGCTTCGGCCTCGTCGCAGGCAGAACAGCCACGGTTCGCTCGGGTTTGGATTTTCGGGGCCGTGTTTCAGCTGCATCGCCCACACGCTCGGCGCCGCCGGGTCCATGACGATTTCGGAAACGCTTATCGTGACGGTGTCGTCTATTTTGTCATACAAAGCCCCTCGCACCACGTTCGTGCCGCAGGACAGCGCGACGGACACCAGGACGGCGTATTCATTACTCGCCGGCGCGAGGTCGGCGTTTGCTAAAACCGCGAACAATGAAGTTTGCGTTTTCGGCAAACCGCACCCGATCGCACTCTCCATGTCCGCACCAGTCACAAGACGGCACTTGGGGGCAAAGGCCTTGTACCGCGCCTCCGCAGGCAAAGCCTTGGCGCGCTCCATCACCGTCGCCAAGCTCTTCACCGCCGCGAGCGGCGCTTCGAAGAACACGGCGCCAGTTGGCGCGTTAGGATCGGAGGAGGCGGCGCGAACTCTGGCGACCAAAAATTCGGGCACACCGGGATCGGCCAGGGCGGCGAGCAATGCCGCCGCCGCGGTAGTGGCCTCCGCCGCCTCTTCCGCGGGCGTCGGCATCGTCCGTATCCGGCGTATTAGGGCGAGCCCGAGACGAGGAAAGCCGGTCGGCGTCCGGCGCGTGTCGGACTGATGGAACCCTTTAGAACTGACTGAGATGACTTTCAGTTTTCGGTCGAGAGCTCGAAAACGACAACCGAACGAAACGAAGGAGGGCGCCCGGTTGCTTGAACTTCAGTCCACTCCTCAGAGGCACCCCGTCCGAATCGTCGGACGTCGTCAGCGCGTGCGACGATGTCGGCGATGACGACGTCTGCCGCCCATGCCCCATGGCGTGCTCTGCCAGGCTGCAGAACGCAAAGTCAGGGTCGGCACCGAATTCGTGCGGCGATATCCGGTGGGTCGGGCGAATCCCCGAAAAACACGAGACCGGCGGAGGTGTTCCTGGCGTGCGTCCCCCTGGTCGGCTTCGAAGCCCTGGGCGCCGTGCTCGGGGAGGCATATCCAGCGCAACTGGAGCACGTCATGGTGCTCGTGCGAACCCACGACCGCGTGGATGGTGGTGGAGACACATCCGTGGTTGTGTGTTACGACTTTTTGCCCATCGACCCTTTAGCGCCGACCACCGCGGCGGTCCTGCTCGGCGGCTACGAAGTGCCCGGTGACCTGCGCGCGAGACCACTGCGCGGTGTGCCTTCACGGCGATGCTGGAAAGTGGGGACACACGTGGTACGGGATTGTCAAGTCGCGGAAATTAAATCGGCGACGGGGACGGGGACGGGGACGCCGCAAAAAAGAAACATCGACGCGCGCGCCGATGCCGAATCGTTTCAGTCGCGATACGATTCGCGGCTGTGTTTGTTTGGGGACACGAAAAACACGTGCGTGGAGCACGCGGAGGCGCTCATAGAGCACCTAACGGGAAATGAAATAAGGTACGAAGACTTGATACGCACGCCGTGTAATGCAAATGTGAAGTGATGATGTGTAACGAAAATGCTGGTCCTGTGTAATGTAGTTGCGTGTAGAATCCCGTGCTAAACACGCAACCGCACGCTCGAGGCGTTGTCATCAAGCCGGCGGTTTCCCCACCGAGGTCAACGCTTTCCCCCACAGCGTGACGCCAGTTCCTTTCCCAATCGCGTCCCCGGATCCTATTTTCGTGAGCCCGCCTTTGAATGACTCGACCCCGCGCGGTACCTCCGGCGGCAACGCTTTCAACACGTGCGAGTCGGCGAGCAACCACTCGCACTTCTCCTCCCGCATCGCGTGCACGGTGTTCTGCGCGTTTGTTTCCGTGTCCCTGGAACTCACATCAGGCAGCACGATCGTCCCGCCAACGTGCGCTGCGGCGAGAAACCCGAACCCGAAGCCCATGGGGTGCGCCAAGGGAACCGCGACGCACGTTTTTTCGCGCCTTCGCGTGGCAAGCGCGCGCGACGCCGCCAAACCGCAACCCACCAAAGCGCCTTCCCTCGCCGCTCGCGATGTGGAGAAGTAGTACGAGGTTTCCTGTTGCGTCATGACAGGCGCCTCCTTGCCCCGAAACGCCTCCAGCAGAATGTCGTAATGAACCACCGGGTCTTTCAGCGCGCCGCCGCCCACCGCGATCGGTTCGTGCTCGCCAATCATGGCGCCCGCGACTTGCGCGTCTTCGTGATGCACGATCGTGCCCCGGCAAGAGACCTGTGACAACAACTCCGCGGTCTTCGCGGTCTCGACGTCAGCCCCCACCAGCGCGGCCCCCAGCAGCGCCACAAGAAGCTGCTCGGAGTTCTCCAGCCTCGCCCCTAGTCGTTGCCCGGGGGCGTATCCCATCTCGTGTAACCCCGCGGCGAACCAGCGCGCGCGATCCACGAGCTCGCCGTACGTCCACCTGGTGTCCGACGAGGGAACCACGAGCGCGGTGGTTTCGGGGGAATCGCCGAAACGCGCGTTGACCAAGTCCGCTACGCGCGAAGCAGGCACGGCGCTGGACCCCAGGTGGCGTCGCGCCACCGCCAGGGCGGCCGAGCGACACAGCATCGCGCGGACGTGCCTGTGACTGATTCGGTCGGCGGTGTCGCCGGGCTTTTTCGTTTTGGCGCGAAACCGAAACCTTTGGCCACATCTCAAACACAAGTGCGCGCACCCGGGGCCGTCGCGCGATGCCTCCCAACCGAAAGTCGGCGGGGAAGGAACCCGCCCTCCCTGTAGTTGACTTGACGAATGATGACGACGACGTTGACGTCGGCGCTAAGCCTCTTTCCTTGCCCGCGGGTTCGGCCACACCCGCGGTAGATTTGTCGCAGCAGACCAGCTCTCGCAACGAGAAACACGCGGCGATCTACCAGGCTCGTGTCAACCCCGACGCCGATTGCCTGGTGGTGGGCGAGTCCGCCGGTAAATCCCTGGCTCCCGTGCCTCGCAACAACATGTCCTCCGCCCTGGAGCGCGTGGCGTTTTGGCAAGGCCGCTCGCAGGATCGCGTGGCTTGGCATGGCCGGTCCCAGCGTTTGGACGAGGAGCTTGAACCGACGAAAGAGGAGGACGACGAGTCAAACGTGGTGTGTTTCGGGAACGTGGAACTCAAGGTGGTTGGCATTCAGCAATACGACGGCGTTGTGAGCAAGCGTGAGCAGTTACGGCTGGTGCGTGAGCCCCTGAACCCGTACGACCGAAACGCGATCCGCGTGGATAACCAGTCGCGCGAGCAAGTCGGGCACGTGTCCCGGCAGCAAGCATCGGTGCTGGCGCCGTTGCTCGACCGCGGGTTTTGAAAAAAGTCGTTGGCGTGTCAGTGTCCGGTGTCGTGAACAAGTTCCAGCAGCAAATCAACGTGTTCTGCTTCGGGCTTGCCGAACAGAGGCAAGACGCGACGCGCAGGTTGCAGCTCAACAAACGCGATTTCGCGAGCGCCGGGTTGCAGTGGCCGGACCGCGCGACGTGCGAAGCCGCGAACGTTGAGTACGGGCATGCGGATGTTCCAAAACTACCTGCCGGCGCGGCGGGGGGGTCACCCGGATTCAGCGAAGGTGCGGCAGGCCCGGGTGTTATGAACCAAGACCCGGGTGGCATCGACGAAGACGCGATTGCGAAACTCAGCGAGAACGACCGCGACGACGCGCTTTCGTCTTTGTTCGACCGCCTGGAGGCTGAGAAGAGTATATATGTATCTTTAATATCATCAACTATGTGCTTATACAGTCGATACACACGCGGTCTATTGCGCGCCGCACGCACGCAGGGTCGCAATTCGCGAGTCGGTTTCCACGCGTTTCGCTTTCATCAACTGTAAACCGGGCATCTGCGCTAAACTCTTTTCAGAGTCGTGCCCTGGAAGTACAAGGCCTCCACGCGCGTCTCCCGCGATTTCCTCAGCCTCGCCTTCGCGCGCTTCCCGGTAGGTCCCGCACCGTGGTACCCCGCGGTCCCACACCCCCTCGTACGCCCGTTTCTTGTTTTTAAACAAGTGCACGCCGGTGCCGTGCTTTTCGTCGTCCAGCCACCCCCCAAAAAAGACGTCGCCGTTCGCGAATCGCATCACCCCCCGGCCCGTCATCGCGTTCTCCACCCAGTCCCCTTCGTACACGTCCACGCCGGGGTGCTTTGAATGACTCGATTCAGCTTGGCCACTGTTCGCGTGTCTTACCTGATAGTCCTCATCCCTTGCATCCGCAAGTTTGGTCTGGCGTCCGCGGCCGTGTCGCTTCGAGTTCGCGAAGTCGCCCTCGAACCGCTGGCCTAAAGAGTCGTGGAAAACGCCAAACCCGCTTCGTTTCCCGTCGCGCCACTCCCCCACGTACTCCGCCCGGTGCCTGCCGTACTCCAGGCGCCAAAACGTACCATGGCCATGCCGGGTGTTTGCCACCCAGTCGCCCTCGTACACGTCACCGTTGACGTAAACCATCTCGCCGCGGCCTGCGGGGATTACATGTACAGAAATGGAGGTGCCAATGCAACGCAGGGGAACACAGGTCAGCGCTTGTTTGGTGTGAGCTTCGTGGGCGCGCATAACCAGGGTCTCTCTGGGTTTGTCAGCGACACAAAAACACAACACGCACCGTGCATTTTGTTTCCCGACCACTCTCCTTTGTACTTCTTCCCAGAAGGGAGGTGGATCGTGGGGCGGTGGCCTTGCTTGTCCGCGGGATCCGCGTCACGCGTCATGGAGCCGGATTAGGCACTGAGATGATGACACGACCGGTAGGGCAACTCCGAGGCGAACGAACGGAGTGTTCCGAAACCGAAACACGCGCGTGCGCGCACGTCGCACAGAAAGGGTCTCCGGACGCGAACGCGTCGGGGCGCGGCCGAGAGTGACAGCTCCGGGCTCGTAGTTGTCCAGGTTGGGTCGAATCAGACGCCGAAAAACGAAACCGAAAACAGCTTCCGAGAATTTCGGGACGCCCGAGAAAACTCGTGGCTCTTGTGGCTCGTGGCTCGACAAAGCCACGACTCCGACCACACGACGACACGCGCACGTCGTGTGTTGAGGCAGAGGTAAAGCCGCGATCGCGCATGCGACGACCGGCAACTCGACGTCCCGAACCCTCCGCCATGACCGACAACGAGCCCGCTGACCCCGACGCGATACTGAAAGGCACGCACAGGTGGGTGATACCGAACTGGAGGAAGGTCGAGCAAAGGAAACTTGTCTCCGAGAACTTCTTCGCAGGTGGGTCGGCGTGGCAAATGAAGGTGTATCCCCGCGGGTACAAAGATACTCATAAGCACGTTTGGGTGTACCTTTTTGTGATAGATACGGATACCTTACCCGACGGCTGGGAGCGGCTTGCGAGTTTCGGCTTTACAGTGGAAGGCGCCGCGAAGAGCGACGACGAGGACGAAGCCACTATAAAAGCTTGATCCGTTCGCACGGGATCCGTCAGTGATTATGAGGCCACGTTCAACGCGAAACTTAACAATTGGGGTTATTATAACCTCGTATCTCAAGCAGACATGAATGATCCGACTAAAGGCTTGGTGTCACGCGACGATACCGTGGTGATCACCACAGAGGTAATGGTACGGAAAAAGAGTATAGAGGTGACGTGCACGGAGGCGGCGGCGGACGGGGACCTCGGGGCGCTGAAATGGTTGCGAGCGAAGGGCGCGGCATGGGATGAGAAGACGTGCTCGGTGGCAGCTTCGGGCGGGCACCTCGAGGTTTTAAAGTGGGCGCGCGAGCACGACTGTCCCTGGGATGCGACGACATGCAAGAGTGCGGCTCATGGTGGACACCTCGAGGTGTTAACGTGGGCGCGCGACAACGGCTGCCAATGGGGCTCGTGGGCGTGCCCATGGAAGCCCGGGCCGGAGCATCTGAAGGTACTGGAGTATTACGTCGAGGAGCAGAACCGCACTCCCGAAGCCATCCCGGGCATTCCCCTCGAAGTCGTTATCACGCACGTCCTCATGTCGGAAAATCTGGAACAAACGGATCTCACCCGGCTTAAAGCGGTGAGTCCTGCGATGCGCCACGCGGTTGCGGCTACGGGGCGGAAGGTGGGACCTCCAGAAGACCCCGAGTAGGAGACGTCTTCAGGGAAAAAAAGAGACGAAATGGGAGGGAGAAAGATGACAGCACACGCGGGTACGCGACCATCTGGGATAGACAAACGCGGTTTCGGGTTGATAGTGAACGTGCAAAGAGACGCGACGACGAAGAGGGATAGACAACCGCGCCCGGAAGGCAAAGACAAAAACGTTTTCGTTTTAAAAAGTACATCTTCGTTTCGTGATGTATATGGCTACTTTATGTATACTCTCCCTCCGCTAAAACTGTCCTCATTTATGCAGGCTTGAGGACCAGAACCCGTGCAGGCCCGGGGGCAGGTGGTCTTCCATCGTGACTGAGGCGACCGGCCCGTCTTCAATTTTCTTCGCGTCAAACACGTGCAGCACGGAGGTGTCGTCACCGGCGTCGTTAACCACCACGGTGACCCACCCGTCATCTTCATCCACCCCCCCCGGCTTGGGACAGAAAATAGGTTCCTGCATAAACGCCCTTTCTCCGAAATACCACACGTACTCTTTGGATTTAGCCCCGACGGCACTTGACGTCTCGAACTTCACCAAGCACTGATTGGGACCCCAAAGCACGTCATCCTTCACCGCCGCCGCCGCCGCGTACGTGAATTTGTATTCCTTCCCGGTGAACTTGTGGTTCATGTGGGGAAATTCCATGACTCGGTTCGAAAGCGACGCCTGCGCGCTCTTTTCGTTCCGCACGTCGATTTCGAAGCGCGTATACTCCACCCTCGTGCCGCCGTTGTAAAATGCGGGGGTCACGGAATCGAGATTGATGCCGAAATCCATAAACGTCCACGGCGCCGAGTCAAACACGACTTTCGAGGCGTCGTCGCCTTGTTCAAACGCGTTGACGTGATGAAAGAAAAACTGGTTATCCACGGGGATTGCTTTTTGGCCGATAGCGCGGGCCTTTTCAGTTCGCGGGAGCATGTGACATATCGCGGGTTTCCCTTCCTGGTACCCGATTACCTGCGCCAGCGCGCACTTCGCGAACATGTACTCGGTGAGCAGTTTCGGAAGATCAAGCGCGGTTGGGTTTTGAATCAGCATGTACCAGTTTTCCGTGACCAAACAGTCGTGGAACATCCCGAACGTGGCGTTCTGGACGCCGAAGGGCGCGCGCGCCACGGGCTTACCCGCCGCATCCCACTCGTAGAAGCAGCACTTGTTCGGCTGCAACGGCTGGTTCTGCGCTTCGATTGAAAACGCGATGAGGCGTTTCTTCGCGGGGTCATCCGCGTCCGTGATCCGGTAGTGCGCCGCCATCTGCGGGACCTCCAGGGCGTGGCCCAACACGCTGTCGGCTTCGCCTTCCGTTCGTAACGTTTTCGGGTCCATTTTGTGCGGCTTGCCTCCTTCCCAAAGCGCGTAAAGCTCCCCGCCCCAATCCACGACTCCCGTGTTTGCTACGTTTTTCACGTCAAAATCGAACGGGTTGTAAAACGAATCCCCCTTCGGGTTTCCAATCGCGAACGCGCCTTTGTAAAGCATGCGCTGCGCTGCTTGTTCGTCCGTGAACCCTTTGGTGCCGACGAAGTTGTGTTTGAACGTCAGCTCGCCGTTTTCGAACGCGACAGAGTACACCAACCCGTCGCCGTCGAAAAACTGGTTCAGTTTCTTGCCGAAAATCTCAAGCAAACCTGGAGAGATAAAAAAGAAAGTGTCAGTCTTGCAAGAGTGCCAAAGCAATCTTGGACACCGGTCTCCGAGACGAGAGACACCACCACGTATAGTAGAAGTATTCGTGACACAACAGTCGGCGAAATATGGTGATTGGGAAATACTTACCAGGTCCGTTTCGGAACAGCGTCCCGGTCAGTTCGGTCGGGATGGTACCGGTGATGTTGGCTTTGGCAATCGTCCTCGGCGCGCTTCCATCCGTAGTGCTCAAAGTGGTGTTCCGGTAAATAGAACGCCAGTCGTTGATGGTCTGGTTACTGGGGCCCCACGACCCATGGGCAGGCGGCGCCCCCGGCGCCAAAGGCTCGCGAGGTAAATCCCACGCGGGTGCGTAGGATTTTTTTGATTGTTCGGTGGCGGAAGTGGGGGGTTCGCTGACCGCGGCTCTGACCACTGAACTGCGAACGCGTCGCGCGCGCGCGGCGGTGGAGCGAGGGCGGCGGGAAAAGGAAACACGCGCCCCGAAAGCGGCCGCGGGGGGCATGATCGACGTCATCTGCGTGCGAGGAAATGGCAAGTGTCGACGTCGACACATCCAATATTTGTCCGTCCAACGAAAGTGTAACTTACGCGTTAAACTCAAAATTCGACAGGCAAACAGTCTGCGAAAACCGTTTTGGCGTATGCTTTCGATTTCCTCTGGCTTCGCGAAAAAGACGGCACTCGGTGGAAAGAGAGACAGCGCAGCCGCCCTCAGTTCCGCTCGCGCGGCTCTCCGGAGCGATGGGGCGGGTCAAGGCTTCCGCACCCGCTCTCGGTGCGGGTGCGTTGAGGGCAAGCTCGAAGGGTTCGCGTCGCGGCGCGACAGCCTCGACCGCGACCGCCGACGATTCTCTGGCGCCTACTTTGAAGGTGGCGCGCAAAAAAAGCCTGAAGTTGCAGCGCGTTGGTACCGACGCGTGGGTGGTGCGAGGCTTGTGTGACTCCCGAGAGTGCGCCTCGATTCGCGACGCCGCGGATGCGCGCGGATACGAGCGCGCCACGAGCCGCGGTCCTAAATTTGGCGAGGCGAACCGAAACCACGGAAGGGCTAGGTACCACGACGAAATCCTGGCGCACCGATTGTGGAAGGACACGGGGTTGGCGGATTTGCTCACCGCGGAGTTACCGGCGGTGCACGAAGGCCCGTGTGTTGGGCTAAACCCCGCGCTGCGGGTGTATCGATACGCCCTGGATGAAGTGTTCGGCGCGCACTACGATGACTTCGCGGTGGTGGACACCGGGGTTACCGCGTTTACGTTCCTGTTGTACCTGACGGGCGAGGACGGGGAGCAGGAACACGTAGTTGGCGGAGAAACGGCGTTTTTTGCATCGTCAGCGGACGGCGCCAACGAACTGTTCCGAGTCCCACCGGACCAAGGCGTCGCGCTGATATTCAGACACGGCGCGACGTGCCAGCCACACGCATCGCTGCCAGTGCGAAGAGGCGTGAAAACCGTGTTGAGGTCGGACGTCGTGTGTCGGAAATGAACAAGCTGCGAAGAGCGGAAGGTATGTTTTTTCGCCGAGTGTAATTTTAAGAGTCTACGTTTACCAACTTTTTCTAAAAATGTGTCGACGTACGTCACACCGCGACGTCTTCCGACGCGTCGTCCCCCCCCCAAAACGTCGTCCCTGCCACTTCTAGCGCCTTTTCCGTGTTCGCCAATGCCTCCGCGATGCCCGTATCCCCCGCGCCCCCGCCCCCGCCCCACCGGCGCAGCAGCTCCGCCGCGTCCGCCGAGTCGCCCAAATCAAACGCGTCCTTCGCGGCGCGGAGTACGGTTTGTTTTTCCGGCGCGCCGAGCGCGCCTGATTGGAAAAGAATAAATGTCAGTCGTGTATGGGCAATCAGTCGGCGAAATGTGGTAATGGGAAATACTTGCCCATCACGAGGGCGATCTCCGCTGCTGCCCTCGCGCCTCCCTGCCCGGGCCTGGTGAGCGCGCGCACCGCGGCGCTGACTCTTCCTGAGGCGAGGTGCGCCTTCGCGGCGGCTTCCGCCCCTCCTCGCGTTTCCTCCGCCGCCGCGAGCGCGCGGCGGGTTTCCACCAAAGCGGGGTCGTGTGGTAACAACCGCGCCGCGGCGAGCGCCGCGGCGTCGCGTTCAAGGCCTCCCCGTCTGAGGGATGCGATGGCGCCTCGGACGTCGTGCAGGGATAGCCGTAAAATTGCAGCACGTTGGTGTTCCCCTTTCGTCTCCAAACGGTCGGCTTGTTTCGTGGCCGCGTCTTTGTACAGAAAGAGGCCGCCGCCCACCAGTGCGGCGAGGAAATCGGCCGGAATTGGTCCGTCGATTGCGGCGAACAGGGTATCAGCCGCTGTGGCGAAGTCGCCTCGGAACAGCGCAGCAGCGGCGGCGCGCTCGGGAGGCCGGAAAGCCGCCTGGTGTCCGGAAACGTGGTCTGAAGCGCTGGTGCTCTCGGAGGTTTGGTATCGCCGCGCGACGTGAGGGTCGTTTGGTGCGTTGTTATCGGCGTTACCGCAAACGTCCGCCCGCGCCTCCGACTCGCCGCCGCCCGAGAAACGTTCCTCGAGCCTCAACAAACGCATAGCCGCCTCCTGCCCGAGGTACAAACCTAAGCCGTGAGGGCCGTACCCGGCGCTTTGGTCGTCGATGAGCTCGTCGTCACTGGCGTCGTCGTCAATGAGCTCATCAGTGACATCGGATGGAACACCCGATTTGCTTTTTTGACGCGACAACATCCGCGCTAAACGCACCGCCGCGACACGACCCGCCGCGATACCGTCGGGCGTGCTTTCCCACGCCGGCGGCTTGATGATACCTCGGCCACCCGTGCCCTTGCGTTTCTTCTTGCCTCCCCCTGCGCCCGCGGTTGTTGAGGTAAAAATAACGTTCGTCGGGTTGGACGACCCGGCCGTGGCGTGCAAGGATGCCGTATCTTGCCGTGTTTCGTCATGTTCGCCGCACGCGGAGTCGTCGCCCTGCGCCCCCGAGGCGCTCTTTTCCTCCGCGGGGAAACTCCCCGCCCCCGTACTCTCGCGTTCCCGCGCCAGTTTCCTCAGCTCCTTCTCCTGCTTCGCCCTCCAGGTCGCCGCCGCCTCCGCGGCAGGGGAGTGAGTTTCGTGGTCCACCGTCCAGGACCGGACGGTCTGGTCGTCCGACCCGGTGACCAGGCTGGCGGTGGGCCTTCCTTTGTTCCGCCGCCCAAAACTCGCTCCCGCCCACAACGCGAAAAGCGCGCGCCCCTCGTGCCCGCGCATCGTGGCGTACGCCACGGGGGCGCCGCCCACATTCCACGCCCTGGCGATGCCGTCGGCTCCGGTGGTCACCGCGATGGCGTCGGCGGTATCGACGGATGTGTCTCTGTCGCTGTCGCTGTCTTGTTGTGTCCGCGGCGACGCGAAAAGACGTGGGCGCCATGCCACGTCCAACAACGCGCGGCGCGACGGCGGCGCGGACCACGCGACCGACCCGGCGATGCCGTCCCACACCAGGAACGAACCGTCCCCTGCGACGCTGGCGAGCCAATTGTGTCGTGTTGAGTCACGAAATCCCGCGCTCGGGTGCCAGCGCACCGCGGATACCGGCTTGGAGTGCTCCGTAACACGCCAACTCGTTCGGAATGCGAAGTCGTGGGTTGGAACCGAAACGTCCCTGACGTGCGCGCTGACACTCCCGTCGCTCCACCCGACCGCGACCGAGGGAAACGCGTCAGCTGTAGAAACGTCGCTGCCGCTATCTCCAGGCGCGATATCCAGAAACGCAAACGATGTGATCACCGCGGCTGCGGCGGAGGCGTCCGTCGACGCCTTACCCAGGCTCGCCGCGTCGTGAAACCGCATGGTGACGTCCACGAACGCGCCGCCGCCGCCGCCGCCGCGCTTGCGTCTTCCCTCGGGCGCGGCGAGGGACACCCACCGCCACAAACGACCCTCCCCCAACGTTACGAGTTCCCTTTTCCCAGACGAACATACACGAACCCACTGCGCCCCGGTAACAGCACCCGCGTGGCAATCCCGCTGCGTGGCGTGCCGCCCCCCCCCCGCCGCGTCCACGGTCACCACGCGCCCGTCCTCCAGACCAACCGCCAGGCTGGCGAAGGACTCGCCTTGCGCGTCGTCGCCGTTCGTTTCAGACGCAGCGAAGTCGTCCACAGGACACCACGCCAACCGTGTTGCTTTCGTTTGAGGCAAACCGCGCCACAACACGGACGAGTTGCTAACGTTGGTACCGCTTGTCGAGCTCGGCAAAGCCGTGCACGTCACGTTCGCGTCGTCACCGCCGCCGCCGCCACCGTCGGGCTCGGCCAGGTTCAAAACCCGAACGCTTCCGTCGCCGCACGCCACCGCGACTCTTCGTGGGTCTTCCGGGTCCAGCGCGCCGTGGTACGCGAACCCGCCCAGACCTGTGACTTGCCACATCTTTCCACGCGTCTTCACGTTCCAACATGAAATCGTGCGATCCAAGGAAATGGTCACCGCGACCCCGCGACGCGACACGCTTATTCCGAAAACGGTCTTCGAGTGCCCGTCGCCCGCGAACGCGCCGGGCGCTTGTTGCGTGGCGGGTTTGTTTCCGAAGTCTGACACACCAGGGCAATTAGTCCGGGGATTCAGTTCACCACCTCCCCGCTCACCTCCTGTTGCCACCCCGAACAAGTCGTCATCAAGGGAAACGTCCCAGCAAAGCAACTCACCGCCGTGGCTCGCCACGACGAGCCGCGCGACGTCGGCGGTATTTTCGGTTTCGGTGTCGTCGAGAGTTCGAGCCCCGTCGATTTCGTCACCCTCGCCCCCCGCGCACCACGCCAGCGCTACCCACAGCCGGCCGCGCTGCTGTTCGGAAACGTGCCCGCCGCATTTGGGAAGCACAAAAGTGCGACGCAAACTCGTGCGCTCGCCGTCCCAGGTCCACAGCGTGACGCACTTGTCCCGGGACCCCACGGCTAAAACGCAAACGCCGCGCCGGTGTTTATTCGAAACGATTCGGGTACCGAAAGACGCTGCGGTCGCGCCGTCGGTCCTTTCGTCGGTCCTTTCCTGTGTCTGCGTCCCATCCTCGTTTGTGTCATCCTCATTTGTGTCTTCGGAACCTGCATTCATTGTATGTACCACGGGCAGCCACACAAGGCACTGCACCTCCGCGGGTCGCGCGGGGAGCCTTTTTGGCGGCGCGCTCGCCTCGACGTCCGCCACGGCGAGGGCGCCGGATTGGTGGCCAATCGCGACGTCATTCGGCGCCGTCGCGTTTGGACTCATCGCCACCGTCAACACGGGAGAGTTATCAAGGGAATGCAGCGCACGGATTGGCCTTTGTTGCGTTTCTTTCGCATCATTGCCTGTGCCTGTGCCTGTGCCGCCCCCGCTG
>Ga0222648_1000146_pt1 | contig 30800 bp, 24 predicted proteins | sample AntAcemetagen335_FD_181021 | JGI IMG/M metagenome (GOLD analysis project Ga0222648, IMG submission 181021) | Saline water microbial communities from Ace Lake, Antarctica - #335 | ecosystem: Environmental > Aquatic > Non-marine Saline and Alkaline > Saline | place: Antarctica: Ace Lake... | reverse complement strand
CTGCCCGACGACGACGTCGCGCTGGAGTTTGACGGGCCGTCTCATTTCATCAAGACATGTGACGGCGACGAGGGGGCTGCACCAGGCGGCGTAGGCGACGCGTCTCACACCTCGACGAGGAAGACGATGCGCACGGAGTTGCGCGACATGTTTCTCGCGAGGCGCCACCGCGTGGTCCTCCCGTTGCCGTACTTCGAGTTCGCCAAACTGAAAGGTCGGACGGCGAAGACCGAGTACGTGGCGGAGAAGTTGAGGGCGGCGGGTGTGGCCATGCAGGCGGTGAACCGCGACGGCGAGGAGGAGAATTAGGCCCGACCGGTCGGGCGGTGCGTGTTGCCAGTATCAAAACCCCGAGTCAGTTGAAAGCGCGCCTGGTGTCTGCAATCAGCGCTCGAAGGGAAAATGTGATGAACCGCTTTCAAACTCTGCTATTTCTCTACTATTCCTAACTAACACCTCTACCCGTTCTCCGCCAAAAACGCCAACGCGCGCGTGTCCAGCGCGTCTGGGTTTTCAAAATCCGAAAGCTTTGCGGGCGCAGCGTTGACCCTGCGCAGCTTTTGCAACGGCAGCGCCTCTAGGTTCAGGTTCAGGCCGTACTTCGTGTTTAACACTCGTAGCGTTTCGAGTTGTTTTTTCTCGTCAACCAGGTCGTCTTCGTACACCAACTCGTAACACCCACTCGGTTTCGCGCCGTTTCCAGACGGAAAGTTTTTCGTAATCGCCGCGACCGAAACGAGCCAGTCGTTTTCAAACTCGCCCAGCCAAGCGAACACGCGCGCGTCGAAGAAAACTTTGTGATTTGTGTTGATGTGTGTTTCCCCCCCGAACGCCCCGAAGGCTTCGAACGAGGCTTTGCCGTCCTTACCGTCCGTGAACGCGTGACCGGGGGCGAAGAGCGACGCGTTTCCGTCGTTTTTTTCGTCGATTCCAAATCCCCAAGCCCCCGCGTTCCCGATTAAGTTTCGCGCCGCCCCCACCTCGGGCGCCGGCGGCGGTTCCGCGACGATCTGCCACGGCTTGTCCCCGTGCTCGGCTCGGTACAACGAAACGTACGCGTCGAGGACGTTTCGCCGGCGCAGGCAAACCGTGGGCGCATCGGGAAACGCGGCGAGCAGCGCTTGCAAAACGTTTTCGCTTTCGCTTCCGGGTTTTGAGGAGGTTTGTCCCGCGTTTTCTGTGTCCTTTTCCCCACTCGCCTCACCACTCGACTCGCCACTCGCCTCCTCGTGCTTCGCCTTGAGCCCAAGCCCCGACTGCGTCAGCATCACGTGCACGGTGTCGATTCCGTTTTCCCACAGCTTCGCAAGGGTTTCGTTCATGAACGCCACGGGGTCGACGTGCGCTTCGTCGATGCTTTTTCCCGAAACCCCGCAGTTGCGCAAATACAAACGCAGCCGGTCTTGCCAGCTCCCCGGGGTGACGTCAACAAACGCGCCGTGCGACCACAAGTCGCCTAGAGTGACGTACGTGACGAAAAAAGCATCCGCCCTCGCTTCGTTTTCGCGGTACCAGATCTTTGAGCTCACGGGGTGGTCCGCGGTGGTTTCAAGCATCTCGTTCAAAAGAGCGCCGCCCGCGCGAAGCGACGAAGCCACCACCACTAACCGCGCCCGTCCCGGCACGCCTTGCGTGGCGTGCATGCGGATTCTTTTCACTAGACCTCGGCCGTGCGTTGGCCCACCAAGGTACCGAACCGCGCTTATCGCCCAGTCGTGCACTAGTTTCCCCCGGGTCCCGGGGGACGTTTCCGTCTCCACCCAGTCCGTCATCGCCCGCGCCTTTTCCACGCGGTCGCAGTTTTGCTGCCACGAAGCGCCCCCCGCGCTGAAGTGGTCTATGGCGAAGGAGCCGGGGTAATGACTCGCCACCGCAACGCACGGCACCGTGGTGTTCCAAACACTGCCGTCTTGTTCGGTGACGATCCGCGAAACAGGTTCTGGGTGACTGTCACTAGGTAGTCGCGCGGTTTTCGCGGCGCGCGTCGCGTCCGCCGCGCGCCACCGCCGCGCCGACGCCGCGACGTCCGATACGGTGCGCGCGGCTCGCTGGAGCACACCCACGGCGTTTGGCGGTGGCGGCGCATTCGACTTCATTTTCGCAACATCAACACCCTCCTTCATTTTCTCACCATCCGACCCCAGTGCGGATGTCCGAATACCGGACATACTTCGCGCAACTGCCGCCGCGCGCGCCGCAACCGTTTCCCGTTCTTCGGTGTCCGTTACTTCTTTATCAACGTCCTCACCAACACCCCCCTCCGAAATCTTCACAACGCACGGATCCAGGTAGTTCTCCCCGCATGCCAGCGGGTAAGCCACCTCGCGTTCGAAAATTTGCACGGTGTTTAACAAGCCGTGGTCGTTCTCCAAATGCGCGGTTAACATCACCGGACCGGTCACCGCGTTTGCCACGCAGTGTTTCCCGAAATCGACGTTCGCGACGTACTTTTCGTTCGTCACGACTGAGTGTAAAAAAAGAAATGTCAGTCTTGTATGGGCAATCAGGGAGGCGAAATGTGGTGAGTGGGAAAGGCCCTTACCTTCGCGCAAGAGTTTCGAACCAGGCGCGATCGCGCCGATCATCCCCGCGGACACGAACCTGTTATCCCCCGGGTCCGAAACGAAGAAGGCTTGTTTTTGCGATTTGAACGTATCCCAGAAAAGCGGCGACGGGTCCTGATTGTAAAAGGAAAAGTGTCAGTCTTGTGCAGGCAAACAGTCACCTGGATTTGGAGTTGGGAAATACTCACCTTCAGCAACTCAACGTTCGTGTCCAGGTACAAACCGCCGTGCGTGAAAAGAATCTCAAACTTCATCAAGTCGCCGACCATGGAGAACGTGTTCTCCCCGGTCTTGTCGTGATGCGCCAAACCCCGGCGCAGCGCGTTGTACGTGTGTGGGAAGTTACCAACCGTAACGTCCCCCACGCCCCAAAGACGCAACTCCCAGCCCGCCGGAGAAAGCACGTCCTGAGATTGTAAAAATAAATGTCAGTCTCGTATGGGCAATCAGTCGGCGGAATATGGTGGGTGGGAAATACTTACCCGGTTGCGCTCGAAAAGCGCGCGCTTAACCGCCGGCATCTCGTCGCCGAGCCAAATCTCGTGCGCCAGTAACGGGAAAGGCGTGCTTTTCTGTTTCGCGAGTGCGGCGTCGTGCGAGTCGTGCCCCGATAGGCTCGTGCCGTACCCCCGCCCGAACACGGCGAACCCTAACGCGCCGAGCGTGCCGAGCACAAGACACGCCACGCCGATTCGATTGCACAAACGAAGCCTCTCGCGTTGCGCCTTGCCTGGAACCACCGTGCCGTCGCGCTCGCCGAGCAGGGTTTGTGCGTCGGAATCGGTCACAAGAGGGATTCTCTGTGTTAGGGTTGATTGGGGTGGGAGGGGGGTGGTTAATGGGGCAGAATTATGACCTCTGAATGGGGACACTCGGGGACATCACTCGCGCAGAACAGGCTCCACGCGAATGCGCACACGGTGGGTGTTTCGGACAGGGGGCTGAAAATGCAAACTCGAACTGGTCACGCCCCGGGTGTTGGTACGTACCTCATCCTCGAACGCGCGTCGTCCCCACGCGCCAGGCGCGTTCCTCGCGTTTCGACTCATCGTCGTTCCCTCCACCCGCGAGACCCTCTCCAGAAGGCCTGGGCTGAGGAAGCCGCGCCCCCCGCGCGGCAAAATCTGGCATTCGCTCGGACGCCGCGGCTCGCAATCCTATCGATCCAAAATTTCGTCCCGAAAAGAAAAGAAGTCGTGGAGGCGTTTTCTCGGAAGCCACCGAAGTTAAAAGGTCGCCCCGAATCGGCTGATTGCGATCCCCGCGTCGCCGCTCCGCCTCCCCCCCCCTCGCGTTCCGTAACGCGTTCCGGGTTTGGAGTCAAGACCCGTGCCCGAGGTGAGATCCGCGGTAATGCTTACCCGAACCGGCCGGTTCGAATACGAAACGCCGTGTTCAAACCCGAGCGTTTCGCGCAACAACGACAAGCACGGGTTGGAACTACGACACCCTCAGTTCCTCACCGCGCACGCGCACGTCCGCGTCGCGACTTCCCAATTGACGCGCTTTGATTCGTCCGGAACACACGTACCACCCTTCCTGCGACGATTTCGTCGAGACGCGCGCCGAAATGCGCGCACGCGTTGCCGCCCGACGCGACGCCAGTCCCACGGGATTGGGATATGCCTTGACAAGTATCACGCTCACGATCCTCGCGCTGCTTTCCGCGGTCCCCGGCGCGCACGCGCAAGCCGCCATCGACTGCGCGTCCACCACCGCCGCGCTCGGCACGCTCGGCGCGTGTCAAACCGGCGCGAACGCGGGGTGCTGCGCCGCGCTTACCAGCTGGAACGACGCCGGGTGTTTCTGCGACGGCGTGACAACCGCGGTGTCGCAGGTACGTGATTGCATTTCCCAAATCCCAACACTGTTTTCCCATACAACACTGACACTTTTCTTTTCCGACACCTTTTCCTCCCTTCCTTTTCTTCTCTCTTCTTCTCTCCTCCTCTCTCCTCCTCTCTCCTCCTCTCTCCTCCCTCTCAGTCCGCGACGTACTCCGCGCAGGTCACTGCCCTGGCGGCAGCGTGCGGGCTAACAAAAACAACCGCCGCGGCGCACGCGCTGTGCGGCGGCGGCGGCGGCGGCGCAACGGCCGTGGCCGCCCCGGCCGCGCCGGCGTTGCCCAAGTGGGCCTACGTCGTGCACGATAACGCCAACCCATTCGCCCCCGCGTTTAAGCTCACGTGGTCGGCGGCGCCTGACCCTAGGTCATCTGCAAACGCACCCGCCGCCGCCGCGTTCGTGGTGACGCACTGCTCTCCCGGCTCCCCTCCTTCCGAGGCGGCGTGCGGCGCAAGCATCGCGCAGACCACGGTCGCGGTTACCGCTGGCGCGAGTCAATACACCCTGGCCGTGGCGCAAACCCCCACCGACCCCGTTACCGCGTTCGTGTCACTGCACGCCGTGGCCGCCGACGCCGCGGTCAGCCTTGGGTCCCTCGGGCCCTTCGGCGTGATGCTGAACTACGGCAGTGGAACTGAAAGCATTCGGAAGTTCGTCACCCCTGATGCTTCAGCTGCCGCCGCGGATAACGCGTGCGGCACGTGGTGGGCACCGTGCGGTACCGTCACCGCCGCGATCGCGCGCGCCACGGCGTCCGGCGCGACGTTCACGGCGTCCTCGCCGATGGAAATCGTGGTGCTTCCCGGCGCGCACGCCGGGAGTGGTAACTGCGGGGTGGAGCTCGGGGTTGTTTCTGCTGTTGCCGTTTACGGTGTCGCACCGCCTCCGAGCTCGGTCCCTGCTGATGACGGAATCACCACCCCGGCGCCTTTCGCTTCCTTCAACTGCGCGTCCTCCACGAACCTCGGCGGGTTCGCCGTCAAGGCGCCCAACCCGGTGACGCTTTCCAACTTGGAAATCAAAAACGCCACGCGCGCGACGGGTGGCGGTTTATTCATCACCGGCACCGGCGCTGTCGCCGTTGTCACCAACGTGCTCGTTTCCCACTCCAAAGCGGGGGGCGCGGGAGGCGGCATCGCCGTGGTCGCGGGCGCGGCGGCGACGCTGACTAACACCGCGACCGTCGCGTGCGCCGGCGGCGCCGACGGCACGGGCAACGAAGTGCGCGGCGGCGGTTTGTACGTCTACGGCGCCAGCACCGTGACCACGGTTTCCAAATTCACCGCGGATTCCTGTACGCTTCCCGTGGAGAACGGCAAGGGCGCAGGTGTGAACGTGGACGGCGGCGCATCTCTCTCCGCGAACGGCATGGTGATCAAAAACTCGGTTTCGTTCTTCGCCGGCGGCCTGTTCATCGGCACCGGGTGTTCGCCGACAATCCAAAACGCGCTCGTGGAAGGCAACACGGCGACGTACGGCGCCGGGGTCGGCGCGTTCGCGGGGTCAAACGCGGTGCTGCTGGATTCCAATATTAAAAAAAACAAAGCCTCCGAGTGGGGCGGGGGCGTGCTTGCCTACACGCAGTCCACTCTGACCCTGCGCAACACGACCGTTTCCGAGAACGAAGGCGAGCTCGGCGGCGGCGCGCACGCGTACGTCAACGGCGTCTTGAAAGTCGAACTGGGGTCCGTGATTGAAAAAAACACCGCGTCCGTGTCCGGCGGGGGCGTGTACTTGAACACCGGCGCGTCCGGGATCTTCCAAGGCGCAGGCACGTCGGTCCGGGAAAACACCGCAGCCGACATCGACGGCGGCGGCGGCGTCGCGATCAACGCCGGCGCGTCCGCTGTGTTCCGTGATTCGTTCGAGGTTTCGGGGAACACCGCGGCGCGCGGGGGCGGCGGCGGCGCGGTTTGCACCGGCGCCGGCTCATCGCTGACAATTCTGGAAAACGTCTCCGTGGCGAACAACGTCGCGTACACCAGAGGCGGCGGCGTGCTCGCGTCGCGCGGGTGCGTCGTGACAATCGACGGCGCCGGAGCCGCGTCGAGTCCCTCGAGGTCCGTTGTTTTCGCGGGCAACCAAGTCAACGTGGAAACCGAGCGGTGCCGTTCCGGGGTTTTCGGAGGAGGCGCCGTGGCCCTGGAGCCCAACATCGACTCAACCGGCACGTCAACCGACATCACCCCGACCACGCTCAACGCCCGGTACGCCAAGTTCCACAACAACATCGCGCCCGACGGCGGTGCTTTTTTCGTCGCCCCGAGCGACGAGCTGAACGCGGCTGGTGACCCTAGAGTGGTGGCCCGGGCTGCAGCCGTTGACGTCACGAACGTGGACATCACATCCAACAAAGCCAAAGGGTGCGTTCGCTCCGCGGCGTCGGCGGCGTGCGCGAGCTCACCGCGCGTGTTCTCCGCCTCGAGCGCCGCTTTGTACTCGAACGTCACCAACCCTGATACCGGGGTTGTGGGCGGTGAGGGCGGAGGCGTGTTCGCAGCTTCTGGAACCGTCGCCGTGCGTGCCGGGTGTGTCGTGACCAGCAACGAAGCCTCGGATTCAGGAGGCGGTGTTCGCACGAAAACAGCCTCGTCGCTGTTCGTGTTCGGCCCAGCGACAGGTACGTTTGTATTTCCCAAATCCAAACACTGTTTACTGCCCCTACGTGACTACACTAGTCATTAAAAGGAAGTACTACATACATCACAAGTGCCCTGTTTGCCCATACAGTACACCCATACTCAAGACTCAACACTGACACTTTTCTTTCCAACCTGCAGAGTTTGGAAACAACGTCGCGCGCGCCGGGTCGGGCGGCGGCGTCGCGCACGAAGGCTTGGCTTTCGCGCTCATCGGCCCCGACCTGAAATTCACGGGCAACAAGGCTCTTGATGGCGGTGCGCTTTCGCTTGTCATCGAGCCCGCCACTGCGGGGCTAGTTGCGTCACGAGCTTCTTTCTTCTTCGAACGCGCCAACGTCTCCACGGCGCCCGCCAGCGCGAACGTTGCGGCGGCCGATTTCACGGGGAACGCGTTTTTCGTCTCCAGCGTGTTCATGGACGCGAACGTCGCCGGACGCCGGGGCGGGGGGGTGTTTTTGGGCGCGCCGTTGTCAAACGGCGTGTTCCGATCACTGGTTGTGAGGAACGCACTTGCAAGCGCGGGCGCCAGCGCGTACTGGATGCGCGCCAAGTCTCCGGACGCCGCGTTTACCTGCGACACCTGCGACTTGGGCGATGCCGCCGTGACCGTGTCTACCGCGGCGAACCAACGGAAACTGCAAGCGAACGGCAACGAAGCCGAAACGTCAACAAGCATCGCCACGGAAGCGCTGTCCGTGAGTTTCACGGGAGGCACCCCCGTTTCCGCAACGGTCGCCAGCGCCGCGAGCGCCCCCGCGTTCGCCGCGACGCTGGTGGATTACTACGGCCGCGTCGCCGCGACTGAAAACGGCGTGGCGTGTTCGCTGGAACCCGTGGCCGTGGCGGCGACGGCGACGCAAAACGTAAACGCGAGCGACACGTTGGAGCTCGCCGGGACGTTGGTTGCGACTTCGGTGAGCGGAATCGTGGTGTTCACCGGGGTGGTGCCGCGAGGACGCCTGGGAAGCACGTACGCGGCGAGAATCGCGTGCGACGCCGTCGCCGCGGGGACTGATTCCACTGATTCAACAGCATCGAGTCCCGCCGCCACCGCAACCCCAGCGGCGCTCGCCGTGTCCGTCGCGCCGATGACGTTTTCGCTCTCCATCGCCAAATGCACCCGGGGCCACGAGCCCGTTGTTTCGGCCAACGACGCAATCACCAACGAACCGATCGCGAAAAACTGCGTTGCGTGCAAAGACCGAAGCTTCAACTTTGACGGCATGCAGTGCGTGGCGTGTCCCCCGGGCGGCAACTGCCGCGGCGGCGACCAGTTGCAGTCCAGGGAGGGGTGGTGGCGTTCGTCACCTGAGGCGGAGATTCTGTTCGCCTGTCCTTCCAAAGAAGCGTGCGTGGCCGGAACAAACGCGGGCGACGGCGCGTGCGCGCTGGGGTACGCGGGGCCGGTGTGCGCGGTGTGCGAGCTCGGATACAGGCAGTGGGGCAAAGCCTGCGTGCCGTGCGCGGACGGCCAGACGTACGCGCTTCCAATTCTGGCTATTCTCGGCTTCGCGCTGTTCCTGTACTACATATTCAGGGAACCCCCGAAGAAGACGACTACGGCGGCGGCTGAACCGGCTGAGAAGACTGTGGATGAAGACGGGAACAAGACCGGCGCCGGCGCTGGCGCTGCAAAAAACAACACCTCCGGCGATCAATCCGTCGCCCTGTTTTCCTCCCTGGTGTTCATCGTGCAGTGCTTGGGCTTGCTCAAGGAGTACGACGTCGCGTTCCCCCGGGGCGTGGATAAAATATTGGACGCCATGGACCTGGCGAACTTCAACCTCAGCGCGCTCGCGCCTGGGTGTTCCGGTAAGGGCCTTCCCTTTCCCAACTCCAAATCCGCCCGACCGTGGAGGCCCGATTACGGGTGACTGATTACGCATACACATGGCCCGAAAGACTGACACCTAAATTTCCATAACTAGACGACTCCGTGAACTTCTACCGGAGTTTCACCGTGGGTGTCCTCGCGCCGCCCATGGTGCTCTGTACCTGCGCGCTTATTTACTACCTCGCGGAGCGCGCGCGCGTGCGGCACTACAGAGACTTCCCCGACCGCCAGCGCACGGAACACGACGCGTACGAACCCCTGAAACGGCGGTGTTTGCGCAACGCGGCGTGGCTTCTAACCCTGGCGTACTCCGGAACCGCGAAAACCGTGTTCCAGCTGTACAACGCGCGGAGGCTCGATACCGGGAGCTTCCTACGACGGGACTTCGGGATCCTGGTGGACGGCGCCGGCGCGAACACGTACGACGCGTACGTCGCGGCGGGGGTTTTGGCGTTATTGGCGTACCCGGTCGGCGTCCCACTGGTGATTGCGCTTGTGCTTCGCAAAGGCTCCAAAGAAGGCAAGCTTACGGACGAAACCTTCAAGCAGAAGTACGGGTTCCTGTACCAGGCGTACAAACCGGGGTTCATGATTTGGGAACTCGCGGGTTTAGTAATCAAGTGCTTCCTCGCCGCCGTGCCTGTTTTCGCCACCGAGGCTAACCTGCGAGGCGGAGACCCAACGGACGCCACAAACGGCTTCGACGTCGGCGCCGGCGGAGGCTTCGCGCTGGCGTGCCAAAGCACCTTGGCGCAAGCCGCGTTGCTGGGCCTGATGGTCGCGATTATGTGGCTCAGGCCGCACAAAAACAAACTGCACTCTGCTCAGCAAGCCACCGCCGCGGCGGTTGTGCTCGGGTGGGTGATGGTCCTGGGCAACGTGTTGAACGTGGACTCCGCGTCCGACGACGCGCAAGTCGTGGCGTTCGACGAGGAAGAGAAGTTCCGCGTGTGCTTCGCCGCGGTCGCTGCGACGATGGCTGCAATTTTAGGAATGATCATCTCCTCCTTCTTCGCGGGCGAGTTGGACGCCAGCGCCTCAACCGCGTACGCCGCCGACGTCGCGCGAAAGGTACGTCTTTCCCAATCACCACATTCCGCCTCCCTGATTGCTCATACTCGTACCAGAAGGGAATATTCCCTCTGACTGTTTACTCATACACATTATGAGAGACTGACACTTTCTTGTTAATCGTGCCAGAGCTTCTATCGTTTGACTTCCCGGAAGTCAAACGCAAGCGCGGACGACGACGCCGAGCGCGGGGAAACCAAGCGCGGCAAGAAGGCAGACCAACTGCTGGACGAAGAAACAACCCCTCGTAGCGGATACGGGGATGAGCTCAACAGCTCAACCGTGGAGGTTCGCATCGCGGAGAGGAAATAAAACAAAACAAAACAAAACAAAAACGCTTTTGGTGGACCCGCGAGCTCCGTTTTTCGAAACCAAGCGCGCGGGCGGTTCAACGAATCGCGTGCCGGTTCCTCGAAACCCGTGACATAAATCACGCGCGTCGTAACAAGACTTTGCTTGTCTGTACATACGCAAACTTAGTGAAGGTGATTTATTTGTATTTATTGTTACATTTTGATGGCACATTTGATGACATGTTCCAAGCCTTGTTCTTCTCTTCGCGTTTCTCGCTATTCTATTCCCCCGCTTCGCCCTCCTCCGCGCCGCCCTTCCCCGCTTAACCCTCCCCCGTCTGCTCCACAGCAACGACTTCCGAAACGTGCAGCGCGCACGTAACAATCGCGCTTCCCACCAGTTCCGACCAAGGCGCGTCCTCCAGCAGGCAAACGAGTTTCGGTGTCAAATCGTTTCGGGTGGAAAACAACGCCGGCGGCGGATAGAAGGTTACTTTTTCGGAAATCGTAAACGTGGACGCGTCGTCGCCGTCCAGAAACGAGCGCGCGCAAACCGTCGCCGTCCCCACGATGTACTCCCTGTACTGCACTTCTGTTGGGACAACTTCTCCTTCCACTTCAGGGATCGCTTCATCCCCAATATCCCCAACGTGTGTATCCCCAACCTTGTCATCCCCAGCGTCCGCCGCGTCTTTCGCCGCAATCGCTTCTTGCCAGTTCGCAGTCGTCGCCGTCGGTTTTTCGTTTTCGGAGGTTTCGGTTTCTTTTTCGTCCGTACCCGCCTCGCTTTTCAAATTATTTCCATAAGTCTGGTTCTCCAAGTTCGTCTCGTACGTCTCGTCATCCTCCTTCTCGTCAGTCTCGCCGTCCGTCTCGCCCACTTCGGCAACAAACCGCTCCCGTCGCCACAGCTCGAACACCAGCCCGTCGACGAACGCGTTTCTCGTTTCAAGGCGTAGCGGAACCGCCACGACTTCACTGAAGTACGGCCCCGGTTCCGTCGCGGCCGTCGCGTCCGCGTCGCCTTCAGCGGTTGGAGGGTCCACTTTTTCTTGCGTTTCTATTTTTTTAACTACAAGAGGTGTGCGCCGTACCCGCGGTGTGTTCAGCGTCCGCTCGGGAAGACGAACTTGGACCCAAAACTCGGCGTCATCGGGGGCGACGGCGACGGCATCGGCGTTTTCATCCCCGTCCTTTTTTTCGTCCCCACCTTCTTCTTCCCGCGTTTCGTCACAATCGCCCTTTACAGGTGGTTCCGCCACCGGAACCTGGTCGGGTTCCAGGGAAAGGTCCTCTACGCGCACCTCGAGTAACGTTTCGGTGGCGTGGTCGGTCGTTTTTTCGGTTTCGGTTTCGGTCGCTCTTTCGGTTTCTTCCCGCGAAACATCCGTGTCATCCAGTGTCCGGAGGTTGGGAAGCGCGCGAAGAATCGCGCGGCGGTACCCTCGTTGCATCGCCAGTGGGTTTCCGGACAGGCTCAGCACGCGAAGGCGAGGCATCGCGGCGAGTGACTGTAACGTTTGTGGTAAATCAGTCAGCGAGTTGCCAGTCAGGTCCAGGGACAGAAGCGTCTCCGCCACAGCGCAAAGTTCGGGCGCGGGCAACGCGACGACGCGGTTGTGCGCGAGCCCGAGGTGAAGCAACACCGGGGCTTCAAGCGCGGGAGCGAGGTCGACGATTGCGTTCGCCCCGGCGTAGATCGTGCGCAGGTTGTCGCATCGCGCCAGGTCGTCGGGAAGACTCGCCAGGCGATTGCCGGTCAGGGACAGACATTCCAGCAAATCGAGTTTTGACAATCGGGATGCAGGTAATCGAGTCAAAGCATTGTGGGACAAATCCAGCTCCACCGCGTCTCGCAGACCTTTCACGACACCTTTGGCGGGAAACTCGGTAAGTCCCGAGTCCGAAAGGTCAAACACGCCGGGAGACGCGGAAGAAACGCCGGGTTCCGAGGGCGGTTCATCCCCGCCGAACCGCGCCATCGCGCCCGGCTTTCTGATGACAACCGAAAAATATTTCAGTTTCTGCGGAACGGGGACTGACGTTGTGCCGATTTTTTTGAGGTGCGACGTCCTCGGGAAAGCGTCACTTTCGAGTGCAAGAGCTGCGCGCCCGCACGTTTTACCCGCGCGTACACGCATCGCATCAACACACACCGCATCGGCGGAGTCGGTGTTGATCCAAGTGGAGTCCGAGACGAGGTGATGCGCCGCGGTTGCGATTGATTGCGGGCTGTTCGAAAACGAATCTGCAGCAGAGGCGAGTCGTCATCATTTAAAACTCTGGGAAGGCACCGCGGGTAGGGAACCCCTTCGTCCCGTCCATGTCCCCTTGGTCCCGGTTCAATGAGTTCGAACAGGCGTACGTCGGGCTGCCGTGGATAGAGTTTTGCCGTGCGCATGCGGAGATTCCCGTGTTCGCGGTGTCCGCGTACCTCATTTGCGTGTTTTCCCTCCCCAAGTTTCTGGAAAAACGAAAACCAATTGCTTTGAAAAAAACTTTCGCGGCTTGGAATTTGGCCCTGTCGCTGTTCAGCGCGTTCGGCGCCACGCGCACTTTCCCGCATTTAGCCAGAAAAGTGCGGAGCGAAGGAATCGACATCACGCTGTGTCAAGATCCCCAAACGTGGTACAGCGGCGGCCCGGTTGGTTTGTGGATGGCGCTTTTCATCTTTTCGAAGTTCCCCGAGCTCGCCGACACGCTTTTCCTGGTTTTGCAAAAAAAAAGAATAATCTTCCTCGCCTGGTTCCACCACGCCACCGTGCTGCTGTACTGCTGGCACGCGTTTCACAACACAATAGGCACAGGGCTGTGGTTCGCCACGATGAACTACGCGGTGCACGCGGTGATGTATTTTTATTACTTTCTAGTGTCGGGGAGTGGGAAAAAAACGCGTGCGGTCGCGAAGAAAATGGCGCCGGTTGTAACCTTTTTGCAGATTGCGCAAATGGCGGCGGGCGCCGCGGTCACCGCGCGGAGCGGCTTTTTGAAAAGCAGCCTCGGGCCGGCGTGCCACACCGACCCCACCAACATAAAGCTGGGGCTAGCCATGTACAGCGCGTATCTCGTGCTGTTCACGGCGCTGTTCTGGGATAAGTATTTCGCCGTCGGAGGGAACGGTGGAACCGGGAAAAAGGAAAAAGAACAAACAGGCGCGGACAAAACGGCGACGCTGTGCGGCGTCGCTTTGACCGAGGACGGCGCCGGTTTCTTCCGGCAAACCGAGGCGGACGAGCCCGGGGTCGACGCGCCGGCGCGGAAAAAAAGACAGTGAGCAAGTATTATTTCATAGTGGTTTTGTGTAACAACCGTTCACCTATTCTACCTTTCCAAATTCGCATCGTACGCGTCGTCGCCGTCCACCCACCGCAACGCCCTGCGAGGCGCGCTTCCCGAGACACCGCCGGGAATCGCGCCCCCCGTTTTTTCGGTTTCCTTCCCAAATCGACCCCCGCTTTTCAAGGCGCTCGCGCCTAGCGAACTCGCCGCCGCGCGCGGGTCCAGGACGCGGCGAGGGATACGATCGAGCTCGCTCGGTGTGCCGCGATTGGCCTCCATGCCGTAACCCATGGTATGCGTCACGCCTGGGTTCCGGAACCCACTCTGCGGAGACGGCGCGGAGTGACGCGAAGGTGCCACGCTTCTCGGCGCGGACAGTTCCTTCGCGCCGCCCAACAACTTGCGCGCCGACTCCAGCGTCGCGCACACGGCGCCGAACGCGGCGGATTGCCGCGACGTGATTGGGGTGAACGCGTTACTGGCGTTACCGCCCATACTTCGCGATAGTACAGGGTTGTTTCCGTACAACTCCGCGCGACTCGCGCTTTGCGACGCCCAGGCGTTCGCGTGGCGCGCTGGCTCGTTTGGCGACGAAGGCGCGCTCGCCGCGTACCCAGCGTATCCAGCGCGGAACTGGCCGAATTGGTCCTCACTCTGCGACGACTGAACGCGTGACCTCGCGCTGCGATCGTCGGGCTCGCGCGCAAACGCCAGCTCGCCCGGGGGTCGGGGGGGAAACCCACACGACGCGGAGAGAGGGCGCGGGAAATACCCGCTCGCGGAGACAGGCCTTTGTTGCGAAGACGCGGACGGCGCCGGCGGGTGAAACGCGCCACCAGGCGAAGGCGTGGACCGCGGCGGGAACAGCGGCGAAGGCTGAAACGCTGGCCAAGGCTGCGCCGGTGACTGATACACCGGCTGTGCGTTTGACTGCGTCAGCTGTGCGCCTGACTGTATCTGTGCCAGCGCCTGCGCCTGCGCCTGCGCGCGCAGCAGCGCCTGCACTTGCGCCTCGAGGATGGAACGCGTTTGCGCCTGCGCCCGCGCCTCGAGAAGCAGCTGCGCCTGTAGCTTTGAATCCACTTGCGGTGCAGGTGTAGGATCGGGTGCAGGCGCAGGTGCAGGCGCAGGTGCAGGTGCAGGTGTTGGTTCCGGCACAGGCACAGGCTCCGGCTTCGGCTCGGGCCAAGGCTCGGGAACCGCGGTCGGTTGTTCGCAAACCGCGCTCCGGGCGTTTTCGCGAACCGCGTCGCGCGCGACGGCCCACGGGTGTTTCCTCGCTGACTCTGTTGTGACTGTTTGCCCATACGCGGCCGTCGCCACAGGCTTCGGCTCCGGCTTCGGCTCGGGCTCGCCAGACTGCGCCATCAGCACGTCCACGTCTTTCACGATAGCAGCGCGCGGCACTACTTCGGCCGTGGGGGTTGACAGCGCCGTCGCCGCGCGGTTCGTCTCGTCGCGCCTCGTCTCGTTTCGCGCCAAATCGAGCGCGCGCTCGAGCTCGAGCACGCGTCGTTCGGAACCCGCGAGGACTCCCTCCCTGCGTCGCGCCGCGATTTCCATTTCCATCGAGGTCGAGGTCGGCGTGTCGGAGCCGGGCTTGTCTTTTCCGGGCTCCTCATGCGCGACGTAGGGATCGCCGTTATTTTGAAACCGTCTCCGCGCGCGGCGCTCCTTCGGTTGTGGGTTCGGGTTCGGTTTCAGGTTCGGGTCTTTCCACAGGGTGGCATGCCTTTTGGTTGGCCCGAAATCCTCACGAAGCCGGTCTTTCCACTCCAGCGCGACCTGCGCCGTGGACGGGGTGACAGGCCCAGCGGGCGCTGACGGCAGTCGTCCACCTCCGCGACCGCTGGGCTTTTCTTTTCCGCGGGTCGAACCGTGGGACGAGTCGGAGTTGGAGTCGGAGTCGGAAGACTCCGACGACGACGACGTCGACGCGCCGGTGGCCGAACGCAAAGCGAGGTGGTTTCCGCGCTTTCCGCGGTCCGAATCGTAATCGCGCCCCTTTTGGTGTTCACTTTTTCGTGTCGTTTTCTTCATTCGCGTTTCGTTTCCGTGTCCCACAGGTGCCTCCACTTTCGGTGTTGCCAGGTGTTGCCACGCGCGCATGCACGTTAGTTTCACCCGAAACCCCCGCGCGCTTTTCGCCACCCGCGACGTCGCTTCGAGCGCGTTTCGCGTTCGTTTGTCGCTCGTTTTGCGCGCGGCGGCGGACGCCTCTAAAGCCGCGTGCGTTTCTTTTTGAAGTTGCACAAACGCACTTTCCTTTTCAGCCGCGTTGTCACTCAGGATCTTGATTTGCAAGCACAGTTTCTTTTCCAAATCCCGCTTTTCGCGGTCCGAAGCATCCGCCTTTGCCTCAGCGCCGCGCGCGCGTTTGATCCAGCGGTTTTTTTCACTCACCGCCTCGACGATCGTACCTTCCGCTTCCTTCTTAGCAGCAAACACGGCTTGCTTCGCGGTTTGCTCCACAGCGGCTATCCGCCGCTCATGCGCACTACCTTGTCCTTTCGTGCGCTTGACGTGATCCGCCAGCTCCATCTTCGCGGCGTGCGTCTTTGCGCGTTCAATGACGACGCGTTCCTCGTACGCCGCCTCAGCCGCGGCGAGCGCCTTTTCAAAGTCGCGCTCTGTTTTTTCCGTTTCTCGTTTCGTGCGCGCCGCGCACTGCGCCCGGAAGTGCTTCACGCGTCGCTCAGCCGCGTGTGTCACGGCTTGTTCCGAAACCCGGGCCTCTTCCCGTAACTGCTCAAGCTCTTCCCTCGCTCGTGTTCGTTGCTCAGCTTCTTTGATCTCGTACTGTTCCAGTGCATTGGTTTTCAGCAAAAGAGACGCGTTGAGTTTTCGCGTCACCTCGACGCGCTTCGCGTCCGCTTCGTCAACCGCGCGGACGGCTTCGGTGGCACACCGTAGTAGCTGCTGCTCTAGATCATCCGCGCGTCTTTGCTGTTCTTTGAACCGGTGCTCCGCTTCAAAAACCCGTGCGTCCGCGTCCGCGACGGCGGAGTGCAGCGTCTCCGCCACATCCGCCACGCGCGCTTCGTCGCGGCGCAGCGCCTGCGCGGCGCGCTCACTTTTTTCCTCAGACTCGCGAATCGCGTCAGCCGCTCGGTGTTCCGCTTCCCGCACTTTAGCGGATGCTTCAGCAGCAGCTGCTTCGACGAGCGCGGCCGCGTCTGCGCGAGCAGTGGCAACAGCCGCGAGCGCGCCAGACTCCGCGTCCGCCACCCGGCGGTCCGCTGCACCGCCCACGTCCATCGCGGCGCGACGCGCCGCCTCGCCCAGCTCCGTCTCGCGCGCCGCGACGGCGGCGCTCACCGCCGCGCGCACCGCCGCCTCTGCGTGTCGGGCACCCTCGACACGAGCGTTCGCGAGCGCGAAATCCACAGCCCTCGCGATCTCCACAAGCCGCGTCTTGTCAGCCGCAGCCGCAGCCTCCGCGCGGCCTTCTTCGCGCGCCCTCCGCGCGTCCGCCGCCGCGGCCGCGCGCGCGTCCCGCGTCGCCTCGTCCCGCGCGCTCTTCGCGGCGTCGGCGACGGCGGCTCGCAGCGCCGCCACCTCCGTGCCGTGCGCGCTTCGCTCTCTTTGCGAGGCGACGCGAAGCGCTCTCAGTGCGTCCATGGCGCGCGCGGTTTCTTCCCTCGCGGAAGCGGTCGTCGTCGCAGAAGAGGCTTCCGGCGACTGCGTTTCGCGGTCGTTTTGGTTTGTGTTTGCCTCAGGCGTCGGCAACGATTCAGTCAACGCCGCGAACGCCTCGTCGAAACTGGAAGTATTGTTTTTTGCGCTACGTCCAGGGGGTGACAGCGGCGGTGGTGTGCGTTTCGTGCTAATCACAGTGTGCCCCTTGCCCTTGGGCGAGTGCGTCAGCGAGTACCCCGGAAACGAAGCGCCGTTTCCGTCTTCGCGCCGCGCCGGCGAGGAAGCCGCTGAATTCCGACCTCTGTGTGGCGAAGACGCCGCTGATGACGCTTGGCTGCTCGCGAAACGCCCCTTAGGTCGGCGTCCATCCCGCCCCGCTGATGCCAGCACCGCGGCTTCAGCCGCTGCCCTGATGATCGCGCTGACGTTCGCCGCCGCTGACGACGACGCGTTTGCGTCGGTGCTGGACGGCGCGTACGTCGCGCCCACATCGGACGCGACGAGGTTGAGGATATCCGTCATCGGCGATGTCTGCTGTGTCCGCGGTTGGGTTTGCGGCGACCAACCGCCCGTCCTCGGAGGCGATTGCGGCGGGGTCGTGGAAAACCTGGCCGACGCCGCCGCGACCGCGGTGTTACGGGGGCTACGCGTCGCGTCGTCTACGCGGACCGAAACGGACCCGCGAGCCATCGACGACGGGCTTTGTGTTGGTGGTGGTTGTTCGAAACTCTTCCGGGCTTCAGCAGCCGCCCGTGCTATCCCGCGAGACGGCGAGGGCTGGGGTTCGGGAAACAGCGCGCGCGCGTGCCCCTCCTCCCACGCGCCCCCAACCCCGGACCGACCTCGCGGCGACGACATGCCGTCGCCCCGCGTCGCCGTGCACCCTCTACTGATTTTGACATTCAGAATGTTGCAGGTTGGTGCCGAGATGGGACTTTGAATTTTGCTTGACCCTCGGGGTTGACCCGCGGGGACGATGTACGACGCTCAATTGAAATGTAATTGAAACGGCGTGCCTTTCACGGAGTGCGGGCGGGTGCGATCAACGTCGTTGCGCGGTGCTGACATGGCCTCTGCACCGTCGAGACCGCTTCGCGCCTAAAATGGGAATCGAAAACGAAATGGCAATCCAATTTGCCGCGTCAATCACTCCTCGCGTCACGCGTCGACCCCCCCTTTTCGACATTCAACATGGCTGACACTCTCACCGACGAGCAAATCGCCGAGTTCAAGGAGGCGTTCGCGCTGTTCGACAAGGATGGCGACGGCACCATCACCACCAAGGAACTCGGTACCGTCATGCGGTCGCTCGGACAAAACCCCACCGAAGCCGAGCTCCAGGACATGATCAACGAAGTCGACGCGGACGGTAACGGCACCATCGACTTCCCCGAGTTCCTGAACTTGATGGCGCGGAAGATGAAGGACACGGACTCCGAGGAGGAACTGAAGGAAGCGTTCAAGGTGTTCGACAAGGACGGCAACGGCTTCATCTCCGCCGCGGAGTTGCGTCACGTGATGACCAACCTCGGCGAGAAACTCACCGACGAGGAGGTGGATGAGATGATCCGCGAAGCGGACGTGGATGGCGACGGCCAGGTTAACTACGACGAGTTCGTCAAGATGATGATGGCCAAGTAATTTGGGCGTGAGTTGTGTAAGGAACGTCGTCGCGACGAGAGGAAGGCCGATCCGGGGGGGCGGGGACGAGATCATTTTTGAGACGGGGACGTATTGTTGAATCGTGGCGGGGAAAATCTCGGCCCCCGGCGGGGACTCGGAAAGCGCCGTGATATCTGTATAGAGATGTGTACCTGCGATGCGCACCGTGCTCCAGAAGCAAACATAGGTCATCGTGTATGTACTGTCAACACCGAACCCGGTTTATACTCGCTCGCGTTACCATCCGTAGTCTCCGTTGGCGGACACTCCCAACTCGAATGCTCCAGATCTTGACGCGGGAGAAAAAAAGCCATTTAGAAACCGTCCTTCCAGATAGACTGTTTGCCTGTGTATAAACTGCTGTGCGAACGACCCCGAGGCGTCGATTGGCGCTCGCGAACGCGCGATGGCAAAAAGTGGCGCCATTATTTTCACTTTCCGCCTCTTAAATGTGGGCACTCTCTCGAGGCTACCGAATGTGAGTCTCCCCCTCGTCTCCACGCCCTTGCCGCACTTCCCAGGGCGCCTCTTTGCGGCGTCGAGCCGATGGAGGTTTCTGAGGGATGGAAGGGCGAGGATGCGTTCGGGGATGACGGGTTTCGCTTTTTCCCGGACATTTCGGGGCGGACGACGGCGCGCTGACCGAAGCTGAGGTAACTCGGTTTTCCTGGCAATCCGAAAAGGCTACCAATAAGGCTTACCAAGGCATACTAAGGTTAATTTGGATTAGATATATATAGCACAACACACCCGCCGACCTGTGCCTACCTCACCTCGATTTCGTGCTGCCCATCGGCGCGAGTGACGGCGAGTTGGCTCCCGACGAGGCTCCGGCCGTTTTCGTCCTCGCCGACCCGCCACCCGGCGTGGAGGATGGCGACGCCGGCGCTTGCGTTTCGTAAACCGCTTCGCCTTCCATTCGTTTCCTTTGCCAGAACTTTTCCCGCGCGCACAGGTTCCGCAGGCTAGGCGTCCCCGCGCCATGGACGATGTCAGGCTGTACCTGCATTACTCGCGCGCTGGAGTTTTGCCCGATCGCGGTTCGCCGGGCGACGAAACCGTCGGGGTACGTATCCACCGCCGCGCGCGACACGATCGCCTCAACGTACTCCACAAACGAGGCGTTTGTGTGGTCGGCTCTGGGTTTGGAAAAGAAACAGGTCAGTCCCGAGTGTACTGTATTGGGCGATTTATGCACAGTGGGCAAACAGGGAGGGCGTACTCGGGCCGAACAGTGCGTTTGTGCTGTATGTAGGATACTTCCTTTTAATGACGGCTGTGGTCAGAGAGGGGCGGTAAACCGTGTGCCTGGATTTGGGAAAGGTCCAAGGCCGTACTTCGTGAACCCGGCGTCCTCCGCGAAGTTCTCGTGGTCGCCGTTCGTTTTCCGCAACCGCTCGCCCGACTCTCCGTGCGCCACGAGAAGCATGACCCCACAGTTTGGTGGGTACGAGTGCGGCTTGACGAACCCGCGGAACTCCTCGGACCGAAAGGGAAGCACGTCCGCGGTTGGCGAGTGTACGCGCGCCGCGTGGTTTTTCCGGTGCCACTCCTTGACCAGAGCGTCGAACCCGGGAAGGGCTTTGATTGTAAAAGAAAAGTGTCAGTGTTGATTCTTGAGATTAGGTGTACTATATGGGCAAACAGTCTACTTGTGATGTATGTAACTTCCTTTTAATGACTAGTGTAGTCACAGAGGCAGTAAACAGTCTTGGGATTTGGTGAAATACAATACGCACCTTTACTCGCGTACCCCTTGGCGTTTAGGTTCCAGCGAAGCAGCGCCTTTCCGAACTCCGAGGTACACAAGCAGATGTCCAGGTCTCCAAAAACGTGCGCGCTGTTCCCGTCGAAGGACTCAGCCATCTCCACGAACAAATCCCGGGTCACCTCCGGCGCGAACCCGGCGAACGCCTTGTGGTGTTTGTGCAGGGTGGCGAAGTCGTGTCTGTACGTCGCGTCGTGCGTTTCCGTTTCACTAGGCACCCCTAGCCCCCGCCCCACGGGAATCCAGCAGAAACCGACATCCACGAAATAATCCACCTTGCCGAGCGTCCGTGTCACGGAGTGGACGTGCTTTTCGTGCTTTTCCTGGTACGCCGTGTCGCCGTACGACGCCGCTCTTCGCAATTCGTGCTCGGCGCGCGAGTTACTCAAATCCGGGTCCCAGACGTGCTTCGATTTCAATACCTCGGTCACTTCAGGGGCTCTTCTGATTTTTATTTCGTACACCCCCTCGGAAGCGGCTAAACGCAGCCCTTCCGCGATCACCGCGAGCGCGGTGTTCACCGGCGCCGCGAGCGAAACGCACACGTCCTGGACGCGCGTGGACCACACCGAAGCTGCGTTCTCGGTTAATTCGGTCGCATCAAGAAGCGCCGCGGGGTCTTTCCGGCGTTTTAAGCGAACGGACATCGCCCTCGCCGCGGCTAGTTCCTCGAACCTCTGTTTCCAATACGGAATGCGCTGCTGCAGCGTCGCCGCGCGCGCGTACTCCGCGTCCTCCACGGCTTTCTTGATGAGATCAGGAAGCCTCAGCATCTCATTTCGGCCAAGCCTCTGTTCCTCCGCCAATGCGTCCACATCAAGAAGCGCGAGCTGGTTGATCCTCGCCTGCTGCGCGGCGACGTCGAGTTCGGACATCGCGCGGGCGATTGGACGAGCCTGGGGGGACGGAGAAGACCGCGAACGGTGTGCACCGCGGTGTGCGGGGGCGCGCTCGCCGGATCGAATGCAGGGTTGAATTGTGATTGTCACCGCCTCCTGTTCAGCTTTTCGGGATTTTCGTTTGCCGGCAGATTTTACTGTCAAGACTGGCGCGCTTTCTCGAGAACAAGCATTCCACGAGGCGCAGGCCACCGTCGTGTCACCCGTACCCGGGGTCGGTCGGGAGCGGTAGCGACTTCGTGGCGCCACGGACGCCTTCCAGGTTTCCCTGAGGTGTGATGCCGGGAGGTGGGGTCGGGGCGGATGCGCTTTCGGGGAAGTTGAGCCAACTGGAAAAACGCGCTTTAAAACTCGCCCAGGAAGAGAACGTGGAGTTCGAACGCGGTCGTGCTTTGAACATCATCAGCAGCACGCCATGTTCCGCCCCGAAGAAAAAAGGAGACACGAAGAAGCCGCGCAAGTAGAGACGAAGGTCGTCAAACAGTAGCTCATTAGGTTTGCATCACACGTCGCCTTCTTCGTCCTGTTTCTCCTCTTCCTCCTCGGTGGCAAATTCGGTTCTCGTCCAATCGAAAACCGCCTTGACGTCCGCCTCGGTCTTCACGCCGTTCACTATCCTACCCGCGATTTCCACGTTCGGTCCCATGCCGCACTCGTCCAGACAAAGAACCTCCTCAATCTTGACTCCAGTCCCTTGTGAAATCCCTTGCAGCATCTTGCATGTCTTCAACGACCCCGCCCTCTTGCATTCTTTGTTAACGCACACCCTGATGGTCTCGGCTCGGACGCGAACGGAAGTCGACCGGGAGGGAGAAGCGCGACGCTGCATGGGACGGAACGCCCCATAGGGTGAGGCGACCGCGCGGGGCGACGAAACCACCAGCGCAGACATGACCACGCGCGCCTGTCAAGTGCGACCCACGCGACGATGGCTGTTTCGGAAAACGACTTCTTCTGCCTTGCTGACTGGACCAGACGTGTCCACCGCGCTTTTGTTATCCTCCTCCGACGCCCAACCCGCACTCCCGCGCGCGATGCCCGTCGCAGTCGCACGCTCGATGTTCGCGGCACGCGTGGTGCATACACCTAGTACTTCTGGCCGAACTAAGGGGCCGCCCGCTGTTGGCCGACGCGGCGAAGGTGTCTCGGCAAATGCCGTGACGGCACCGCAAGACGGCACGTCCCGCCGCGCCGCGTTTCTCGGCGGTGTGGCCAGCGTGTGCACGGGTGTTGCGCTGCTTACCCCGAACATTTCGTTCGCGGCGGACGTCGCGAGCTTCGTTTCCCTGGACGCGATCATAACGCAAGTCAGGGACGCCGCGGACGAGCTTGAGTTGGTGGACCAGGCGCTGCGGTTGAGCGTGCAACTCGGCACGGCGCCTCCGCTTCGGGAGATGAGGAAACGTTTGGCGAGCGGCGCGCTGAGTGACCTTCCCGCGGCGGCAACACGGCTGGACCGGTTCATCGACGCACCTGATTTGCAGGACTGGGAACAGGTGGTGTGGAGCTCGGTGAGCGAGGAAACGAGAGGGTCGCGTGACACGAACGCCGAGACGGGCAAACGACTCGGCGGCGTGGAGCGGACGAACGATTTTCTGTGCTTTGTGTTTTCGTGCTTCAACGACCCGCGGGCGCCGCCGTCCACGGACGCGTTGCTGTCCCTGCGACTGCTAAGCGACGGGATAGGGATGGGATTAAGGGGGGATACCCGGATCACATCACAAGGCTTGACATACTCCGTGCAGGATGTCCGAGAGAAACTAAACGCGTACGTCGCGCTGGTGGAAAAATCACGGCTCAAGTTAAACTAGTCTAAAAGAGAAGCGAGCGCAAAGGTTAACCTATGATGATAGATCGTTATGTAGGATATTAATTAGACTAGATACTAGGGGTCCGAGATACTAGAACTCGCACGCTTTTTGTCCTCCCCCCGTCACCGCGAATGCCGCGGACTCCGCTTCTTCCGGCGCGACGCGTTCCATGGACGACGTCGCGATCGTCGCGTCCACGAAAGCGCCCGCGATTTCCGCAAACACGACTTCGTTCGCGTCGCCCGCGTGTAAACGCAGCCACTCGTTTGGAACGACGTAGAACCGCTGCGTTTGCGTCAAGGACTCGTCCTTGCGTAGTAGGTTCCAGTACCTCCCGAGGTCGTGGCCGTTCACCCAGACGTGCCCTCTGCCCATGGAAGACGCGTCAAGCAACACGGTTTCCTTGCGCCGGTCCCAGTCGCTCGGCATTGAAAACTTCGCGGAGACCCAAGTCACGCCGTCGACGCGCGCTTTCGGTTCCACAGACGACCAGCGCACGGACGACGTTTTTGTTTGATTTGGATCAAACAAGCGCATCTGCTCGCCGTACAAGCCCACGCGCATGCGCCACGTATCCCCCACGGTATCCGCTTTCTTTATGGTAAGAAACGGCAAAATCTCGTCGTTGTCTTTGGAGTTTTGCCAGATAAGTGTCAGTATTGTATGTGCAAGTAGAATGTGTATCGCGATGTATGGACAAACAGTCACCAGCGTTGGAGGTGAAACCGCGCGTTTGTGACGTATGTAGTAAACAGTAGATACGGGCGGACAACCGTCAAAACAGTCGGAGGGATTTGGGAAAACGCGTGGACGTACCTTCGCGCTTCACTTCGGCGTACACGACACCTTTTTCGAAATCCGACGGCGCGGTGTTTGGGAAAATCGGGTAGTTCGAAACCCCCAGGCTTTCCGAAAGAATCGCGAGGGTCCGGACGTGCGACTTCGCGTGTCGCCCTAGGGACACCCAATGTTCGATTTCCTGGTTCTGACTGGACGGCGAGTGCGTTTCGTCCGCCACGGATTCCACCGGGAAGCCGTCGATAAACACGGAGTAGACGTTGGCGGCTCTGCCGATTATTTTCAGCCACAACACGGGCGGCAAAACGTCGCCGTCGCTTTCGTCGAAAGTGGACGGGGCTTGGAACGAGGCGTGGTACCACAGGTACTCGGACGTGTCCCCGGTAAGCGCAATTTGGGGAAGCGGGTATTGCGACGTGACCGACTTCGTGCGCGAAAGCATACCCGGGTCCAGCGCGATCGGTTCATTCCAAACTCGAAGGTCGAACAACTTCGCGACGTCTTTTTTAACCTTGCGCAGATGCTTTACCACGGGCACCTGCGACGTGTTGTAAACAACTTCCATACCCCCGTTCCCGCTTCGCAAGTCGCCCATGTCACCCACAACCAACACCGATGAATACGAGTTCAGCTGGAACGCGCCGCCCCGAAAATCAGCCATCACCGCTCTCGGCGAGTTGTTTTCTAAAAACGCAACAAAGGAATCGTCAAACTCAGAGTCGTACTCAAACGCCACGACGTTCCCGGAAACCTCGCCGAAGCCTTCCTGTTTCGTGGACTGGACGAAATCCGGACGCGACGACACCTCAGTGAATGCGTCACTCGCCTCGGAAACAAACACATCACTCACCACTCCGCTGTTCATTCCAAGCGAATCAACCAAAAGCGTGTTGTGCAAAAGCGCGCCGTGCTTCCTTCGTCCTTTTTCGTCCTTTTTGGAAAGGGATTTGGAAAGCGTAGAACTCCTCACACGCGTAGAACTCCTCGCCGACGTCGCCCTTTGCCGGATCAAACTTTTTTTATCACTCCTTTCCTTTTTCCCACCTCCCACCCCCAACTCGCCGTTCCCAGTCAGCGCGCCGTACGTCAGCGGCACATGCGTCGCGCCGTCCCACACGCCGTCCCCGTCGTCATCCGCGACGAGCACTCCGCGGTGCGGCAGGAACACCGCCTTGCCCACCTGCGCCTGAACGCCGAGAAGCGCGGGCGCGACTTTCTTGAGCGCCGCGTGCATGTTTCCCAGGTGCGAAAACTTGGGTTCGTTCGGGAGTCCGTCGGGACACACGTTGACATCCGTGGCGTACGCCGTTTGCATCGCGTCGCCTTCTGTGGTGCCGAAGTTGTTCCCCCCCGCGAACATGTAGTAGTTCATGTGCGACCCGCCCCTGGCGAACCAGCGCATGGACGCCCACGCCAGGTCATCCGCGCCCCTGCCCCAGAAGTACGCCGTGGGTTTCTCCGCGCTCCCGCCCCAGGTCTGGTACCCGCCCTCGTTCTCGGTCCACACGCCCGGGTAATCCACCAGTACTTTTTTTTCGTACCCACTCCCGTCGTCGTCGCTTTCGATGTTCATGTCCGCTCGTGAGTGCTGGTCCGTAAGGTACTCCGCACACGTAGGGCCGTTGCACGCGGGGACGGTGTTTTTGGAAACCGAGCCTTCGCACATCAGCACGGGAATTATGCGCGCGTCCTCGGCGTTCGTGAACGCCAGGCTGTTCTTCGCGACGATTTCGTCGGTGTCGTCGCTTGTGCCCGCCGACAACCCGCTCGTCGCCTTGTGAACCGCGTTAACAAGCGCCGCCCGTGCCATGGTTCCGGCCCACTCCACGTACTCCACAGGCGCGTCCCACGCGAGTTCGTTTTCGACTTGCGTCAAAACGATCGGGCCGCCCAGGGGCGCCAAGAATTCGGCCACCTCGTACGTCACGCGCTGGAACCAATCCCCCGTTAACGCCATCCAAGTCGGTTCGTTGGTTCGCAAGCGCAAAGTTGGATATTTCGTATTGTTCATCAGCCAAAGCGGCAAGCCCCCGAACTTCCACTCCGCGCACACGTACGGGCCCACTCTCAAGTTAACAAAAAGCCCGACGTCGCCCGCGAGCGCGACGAACTTTTTCAAATCAACCGCCCCCCAATCCGTGTTGGTCGGATCGCCCATCCCCGACGCCGTCGGTTCGTACATGTTCCAGAAGACGTATATCTGCACCATGTTCAGCCCGTTGGCTTTCATCAGCTGTAACGTGGACAACCACTCCCCGGGGGGTACGCGCGCGGGGTGCACCGAGCCGGAGACCCACAACGTGCGTTGCCCACCCACCGCGAAGGATCGGCCGTCGAAATCCACTTCGTACGGCTTACCTTTGACGTCGTCGAAGCTCAGGAAACCGCCCTTGCTGGTGGTAAAGTTGGACTCTGTCGCAGAAACAGTCCCGAAAAGCAACGCCACCGCCAGGGTGGCCACCGCGGCGACCCACCGCACCTGGGACACCATCGGGGCCGCACCCAATGGGTTCAACACCCCGCGCAGCTCTTCTTTTGTTCGACAATTTTCTTCATCTCATCCAAGAAAATTGAATGGTCCTCATCGACTCGCCGTTCTCTTGGAGGAAACGCTCGCCTGGGACGGGCCGAGACACGCGCCTGGGCGGGTGACCTGAGCCAAAAGCCAGAGCTGAACCCTTGGAAGCTTGAAGCGCGGCTCCGCCCTGGCGAGGACACCGCTCGCCGCGCACCGCCACCATGCTCGCGCTGCAAACACGCCCTCTCACCGCGGTTTTCTTCGCTCACGGCGGTTTCGTCAGCTCGCCACTCCAAGCGTCGCCCGCTTTCTCTTTCTGCAGACCTGCAGTGAAAAAGGGTCGACGTCACCTTCACGCGCACTTCTTCCGCCCCTCATCTGCATCCACACAACAGAGCAGCAGCATGAGCCCTTCTGTTGCGAAGAAGATCGTGGTTGTGGGCGGCGGCGTTTCCGCTGGTTACTTCGCCCGAGCAATGGTCGCGGCGAACGCCCCCGGGGCGGCACTGACCATCATCAGCTCGGAAAACGTGGCGCCGTATGAACGACCGGCACTGACCAAGGCAGTGCTGCACGCCGAGTCCCCCGCGCGTTTGCCCGGCTTCCACACCAGTGTTGGCGGCGGCGGCGAGCGGCAAACCGAGGAGTGGTACACCGAGAAAGGCATAACGCTTAAGCTGGGCACGACGGTTGTGGGGTGGGACAAGGCCAATCAAACGGTGACCACGGATGCGGGTGATGTGACCTCATACGACAAGCTAGTAGTCGCCATCGGGTGCACCGCGCTTAAGCTTCCCGCCTCAATCGGCGGAGGGCTGTCCGGGGTGCACTACGTCCGAAACAACGCTGATGCGTTGGCGCTCGCGGAGGCGATGAGCACCGCGAAAAAACAGCCGGTGGTGATTGGAGGCGGGTACATCGGGTTGGAAGTCTCCGCGGCGCTCGCGGCGCGCGGAATGAACCCGAGGGTGGTTTTAATGGAGCCGCACGTAATGGCCCGCCTATGGAATTCAGAAATAGCACAGAAGTACGAGCAGTTCTTCGAAACCAAGGGCGTGGCGTTCTATCGCAACGCGAAGGTAAAGGCCATCAACGCGGGTGACGACGGTGCGGTGGCCAGCGTGACGCTCGCGGACGGCGAGGTCCTGGAAACCGACTTGGTCGTCGTCGGCGTCGGCGCCGGCGCGAACTACGCGCCCTTCGACGGCCTTGACTCCACACCTGACCCACGAAGCCCGGGGGGCATCGCCGTGGACGGGATGTTCTGTGCGTCAGGTGCTGGCGTCGCGGACAAAACAGGTACGTATTGTATTTCACCAAATCCCAAGACTGTTTGCTTATATACTGACACTTTTCTTTTACAAAAACAGTCTACGCGGTCGGGGACATCGCGGCGTTTTCAATCGCCGACGGCGAGACGGTTTCGCAGACGCGGATGGAGCACGTGGCGCACGCCCGGAGTTCCGCCGCGCACTGCGCCGCCGCCGTGCTTGACGACACCTTCGCAACGGAATACAAATACTTCCCGTTCTTCTACTCGCGCGTGTTCGAGCAGAAGGACCAGGCGAGGGCGCTGAACTGGGCGTTCTGGGGGTTCGCGAGGGACACCGCGGACGTCGTGGTGGTGGGCGACTTCGCGCCGAAGCTGTGCGCGTTTTGGATCGACGGCGGGAAGGTGGTCGGCGCCATGTGCGAAAGCGGCACGGAGGAGGAGAGGGACGTTTGTAAAAACGCGGCGACGCGCAAAGTGCCGGTTGACACGCAGGCCTTGAAGAAGTGCCATTGCGTGGAGGGGGCGATTGCGCTGCTCAGGTGAGGGGGTGGGGGGGCGCGGGGTGAAACGAGGAGCAAGCTATGAGCGGAAGTGAAGAATGAAGTGACGAAATGAATTTTGCTTCCACAAAAGAAAGCGTAAAGAAAAGAAAAAGACGCACTCCGCGCGCCCGAGTGACGGATCAGACACGGAACACACAAAGAGTGTCCTTCGAAAAGGGGACGGAAAGACGCACCCGCACCCCCGGGGTGGGTTTCGTTGTTATTGCATTCACAATCAATACACACCGTGCGCTTCTCATTGTATAGTCCGCGCGTCAGTCGATTCCCAGAGGCTCATTTCCAACAGCGGAGAACTCTTCCACGTTTCACCTCGTCACGAATAATGCCGGGAAGATCAGCCACGTCACGGCCCCGAACAGTTACCCGCCTCGCTCTGGAAAGGCTCACTCGCGCACGCGCGAACACCGCACAGGTCGTTCGTTGCACGCGCGTATCTAATCACGTCACGATGATGTCCGCGGCGATCGCGCGCGTGAGGGCGCCGCCGGCGGTGAGCGCTCGCGTGCGCGCGCCTCGCGCGCGCGACACCGCCGCGATTAACAACCGATTTCGCGTGCCCACGTCTGTTTCTGCCACTTCGTCGAAGTGGAGCACGACGCGACGGCGCGTGGCGGTGCGCGCGACGCCTCGACCCGCGGCTGCTGCGATCGCGATCTCATCGGAGGACCCGATGGAGTCTGTTGACACAGAAGAACCGACGGATCAAGCGGGCCGGGTGAACTTCTGGAAAGACGCGCTTCCCGCGAACGACGCCATCGATAAACAGATCCTGAAACTGTTCATCCCCGCTATGCTAAATTTCCTAATAATCCCCCTGGTAGGCGCGGTTGATGTGTTCTGGGTGGGACGCATGGGAAGCGCGGTGGCGTTGGCGGCGCAGGGCGCGGCGAACCAGGTTTTTCAAAGCGCGTTTTGGATCATTTCCTTCGTGCCGTCGATAATCGCACCGGTCGTGGCGAAAGCCGCGGCGTCTGGGGACACGGAGGAGGTGCAGCGCGCGACGGGCGAGGCGATTTTCGTCGCCTCGTTAGTCGGGCTTTTCGGCATGCTCCTCCTGACATTCATGCAGGACAGGTGCTTGTCAATCGTTGGCATCGTTCCAGGAACTCCAACCGCGGTGCAAGCCGCGCCGTACATCGGATACCGCGCGCTTACGTTCATCCCGGCTATCATCTCCACCGTGGGGTTTGCCGCGTTCCGCGGGACGCTGGACGTCACCACGCCAATGAAAATCACAGTAGCAGCGCAGATGATCAACCTTGTGTTAGACCCGATTTTGATATTCGGGATGGGTTCCATAAAAGCCTTGGGCGTCGCGGGCGCGGCGCTCGCGACGAGCGCGTCCGAGGTAACCTCCGCCGCGATGTACATAAGAACGATGTTGAAACGAAAAATAGTCACGGTCAAGAGCCTGTTCCGGGTACCGTCCTGGAGCAACATCGGAAAACTGATGGTGGGGGGCGCGGCGGTGCAGTTACGGTCAATCGCGCAGAACATCACGTTCATCGCGGTCATGAGGGCCATCCTCACGATGGACGCCACCGGCACGGCGGCGGCGGCGCACACCGTGAGCGCGCAGATGTTCCAACTCGGATTGATCGCGGTCCTAGCGCTGTCAACGTTAGCCTCGATTCTGATTCCGCAAAGGCTAAACTCGTCCATGAGCGGACCCGACGGGGGGGTTTTTGAAGCCAAGAAAGTAGCAGACCGCTTACTAGTCTGGGGTTTCCTGTTAGGGTGCTTCCTGGGGTGTTTACAGTCGTGCATGCTACCGCTGCTGCCGTTTTTCACGCCGCTTCAGGGGGTTCAGGAAATGGCGCGCTTGCCCGTGTTGATCGGCGCCGTGCAGATGCCTTTGAACGGTTTAGTTTTCGTGTGCGAGGGGCTGATGCAAGGCCACCAGGCGTTTCTGCGGCTAGCGGGGGGGATGTTCGTGTCAACCACGTTTATGATTGGCGCGCTTAAACTGTGGGGGAACACCGTGGAGGGGGTGTGGTGTTGCTTTTTCGTGTTTAACATCTCGCGGCTGTTTTTCGGCCTGAAACACCACCTGTTCGACGGACCGCTGGCGATTAAAACGTTAAGAGCCATGAGTCAAGAGAGGGCTGGAGGGAGTGACAGCGGGGAATGGAAAGGCTCCGTGTCGTTAATAACCAGGGAGGACGCGGCAGCGGAGACCAAAAAGACGTTCGACGACGCCTCTGTGAAAGTAACCGCCGCGTTTGACGCCGCTGCGACCGAGTTGGGCGCCGCGTTCGCCGAAGCGGAAAAATCGTCGGACAATTCGGATGACGAAGGCGAAGGGAAAGGACCGCTGAGACGGGCGTTGAGGGACGTTTAA
>Ga0222648_1000141_pt1 | contig 31334 bp, 27 predicted proteins | sample AntAcemetagen335_FD_181021 | JGI IMG/M metagenome (GOLD analysis project Ga0222648, IMG submission 181021) | Saline water microbial communities from Ace Lake, Antarctica - #335 | ecosystem: Environmental > Aquatic > Non-marine Saline and Alkaline > Saline | place: Antarctica: Ace Lake... | reverse complement strand
GCTGCCTCAACAGACTCTTTCATCACATCACCCAAAGAGCCAGTGCGCGTAATGACACCTTTACCTGGCATCAATGCAGCCTCAATGGTGAGCAAGTCACCGCCAACCTCTGTCCATGCCAAACCAACCACTTGACCAACTTGGTTGACCTGCTCAGCGCGGCCGTAGGTGAACTTGCGCACACCCAAAAAGTCGTTCAAATTTGCGGCATTGACCACCACGGTTGGCGTGGCTTGTTTGAGCAACAAACTCTTGATAACTTTGCGGCAAATTTTAGAGATCTCTCGCTCCAACGAGCGCACACCGGCTTCACGTGTGTAGTAGCGCACTATGTCACGAAGCGCATCTTCTGTAATGTCTAACTCAGTTTCTTTTACGCCGTTATTGGTGATTTGCTTGGGCAGCAAATACTGCAACGCAATGTGCACTTTCTCGTCTTCGGTGTAGCCGCTCAAACGAATAACTTCCATTCGGTCTAACAACGCCGATGGAATATTCATGGAGTTGGAGGTTGCCACAAACATAACGTCGCTTAAGTCAAAGTCGACCTCGACATAATGGTCACCAAAAGTATGGTTTTGTTCAGGGTCTAAGACCTCTAGCAAAGCGCTAGATGGGTCACCCCTAAAGTCTGTTCCGAGCTTGTCAATCTCGTCCAACAAGAACAACGGATTGCGGGTACCCGCTTTTGACAGGTTTTGCAGCACTTTTCCTGGCAAGGCTCCAATGTAAGTGCGCCTGTGCCCCCTGATTTCGGCTTCGTCGCGAACACCGCCCAAGGCCATGCGCACATACTTGCGGCCAGTAGCTTTGGCAATCGATTGGCCCAGCGATGTTTTACCAACGCCGGGAGGACCTACCAGACACAAAATAGGGGCCTTCAGCTTGTCAACGCGTTGTTGAACTGCGAGGTACTCCAGAATTCGCTCTTTAACTTTGTCCAAGCCAAAGTGGTCTGCGTTAAGTGTTTCTTCAGCCAGCGCCAAGTCGTGAATCACTTTGGACTTTTTACTCCACGGCAAGCCCAGCAATACCTCTAAGTAGTTGCGAACGACAGAGGCCTCTGCTGACATTGGCGACATCAACTTGAGTTTCTTTAACTCACTGTCGGCCTTTTTCCGTGCCTCTTTTGGCATGCGTGCCAACTTGATTTTTTTCTCAAGCTCTTCAATATCAGCACCCTCTTCGCCCTCACCCAACTCTTTTTGAATGGCTTTAACCTGCTCGTTGAGGTAGAAGTCGCGTTGGTTTTTCTCCATCTGGCGCTTCACGCGACCGCGGATGCGCTTGTCAACGTTGAGGACATCCACTTCAGCCTCTATTTGCGTGTAGAGCTTTTCCAAGCGCACCTTGATGGCGGCCAAATCCAACACCTCTTGTTTGGACTCTAACTTCAAAGGCAGATGCGCAGCGATGGTGTCTGCCAATCGACCTGGCTCGTCAATGCTGGCTATCGAAGTGAGGATTTCTGAAGGGATTTTTTTATTGAGTTTGACGTATTGGTCAAACTGCTGCATCACTGCACGGCGCAGGGCCTCAATCTCAGTTTCATCATTGGCTTGACGCTCTAACTCAACGGCAACGGGCTCAACAACAGCACTGAAATGGACCTCACCATCGGCAATGCTTTTAACCGTGGCACGCTGTACACCCTCAACCAACACCTTGACGGTACCGTCTGGCAGTTTAAGCATTTGTAAAATGCTGGCCACACAGCCCATTTCAAACATGTCTTGAGGTGTTGGCTCATCTTTAGCTGCAGCTTTTTGAGCGACCAACATGATGCGACGGTCATCTGCCATGGCAGCTTCTAAAGCCTTGATGCTTTTGGCACGCCCGACAAACAACGGAATAACCATGTGCGGAAACACCACAACGTCACGCAAGGGCAACAATGGCAATTCAATAGGCGTAGGGGGCAAAACTTCTTGACCAGACATAACTAAACCTTATTGAGGCGTTGTAACGCTAACAAATGAGCATTCCAACAAAAAATGGGACACTGGTGGCTTAAGCCTTTTTGGCTTTTTCGTGATACACCAACAGAGGGGGTTTGGCATCGTCAATGGTGGTTTCATCCAGCACCACTTGCTTAACACCCACCAAGCTTGGCAACTCAAACATGGTGTCAATTAACGCTTGTTCAAGTATTGAGCGCAATCCACGGGCGCCTGTTTTGCGCTTCAGGGCTTTGCGGGCAATCGCACGCAATGCACCTGGGCGCACATCCAACTCGGCATCCTCTAAAGCAATCAGCTTTGAAAACTGTTTAACCACGGCATTCTTGGGCGTGGTCAAAATATCTATCAGCTGTTCTTCATTCAGCTCTTCCAAGGTGGCCACCACAGGCAGTCGACCAATCAGTTCCGGAATGATGCCGAACTTGACCATGTCTTCTGGCTCAACATCGTTAAACGACTCAGAGACACTTCTGCCCTGCTTGTTTTTAACAATCGCACCAAAGCCAATACCGGAAGCTTCTGTTCGGTTTTCAATGACTTTTTCCAAGCCTGAAAACGCACCGCCACAGATAAATAAAATGTTGGTGGTATCAACCTGTAAGAAGTCTTGGTTGGGGTGTTTGCGCCCACCTTGCGGTGGAATAGACGCTATCGTGCCTTCAATCAATTTCAGCAACGCTTGCTGCACGCCCTCACCCGACACGTCGCGGGTAATGGACGGGTTGTCAGACTTGCGCGAAATTTTGTCTATTTCGTCGATATAGACAATGCCGCGTTGGGCTTTGGCCACATCGTAGTCACAGGTTTGCAACAATTTGGCCACAATATTTTCAACGTCTTCGCCCACATAACCAGCTTCGGTCAACGTGGTGGCATCGGCCATCACAAACGGCACGTCCAACATACGAGCCAGTGTTTGTGCGAGCAGCGTTTTGCCAGAACCAGTTGGACCAATCAGCAAAATATTGCTTTTAACCAACTCCACATCGTCTTGTTTGGTGTTTTCTTTGTGGTTCAGACGCTTGTAGTGGTTGTACACCGCTACAGACAAGGCGCGTTTGGCCTTGTCTTGGCCAATCACGTAGTTGTCTAGGTTGCCTTTTAATTGTGCGGGCGTTGGCAAGTCGTTTTTCGCCTTCTCGCCTAGCTCGTTGGCGGGCAACTCGTCACGCACAATGTCGTTGCACAGGTCAATACATTCATCGCAAATGAATACAGACGGCCCGGCTATGAGCTTTTTGACCTCATGCTGGCTCTTACCGCAAAATGAGCAGTAAAGATTCTTTTCGGAACTGGTGCCTTTTTTATCGGCCATGTCGTCTACACCTTGCTGTCAAACTGTTTGAATAGGGTTAATGATAACGCCTAGCCTCACTCAAAAAGTGGAAATGGCGCCCAGAACGCACCAAAATGGTGCGGCATCAGCGCCATATCCTCAAAAACCATCCAAATACTGCGATCAAGCAGGCTTGGCTACGTCCTCGCGCTTGTCAATTACTTTGTCTACCAAGCCGTAATCAGCCGCTTCTTGAGCCGTCATAAAGTAGTCGCGCTCGGTATCACGTTCAATACGCTCTAGGGTTTGACCAGACTGCTCTGCCAAAATACTGTTGAGTAAGGCGCGCAAACGAAGGATTTCTCGGGCGTGAATCTCAATGTCAGTGGCCTGACCCTGCGTTCCACCCAAAGGCTGGTGAATCATCACACGGGAATTAGGCAGCGAGAAGCGCTTGCCCTTGGCGCCTGCGGCCAACAAAAATGCACCCATGCTGGCTGCCATGCCGGTGCACAGCGTGGACACATCGGGCTTGATGAAGTTCATGGTGTCAAAAATCGCCATACCGGCGCTCACAGAGCCGCCGGGTGAGTTGATGTAAAAGTGAATGTCTTTGTCTGGATTTTCAGACTCTAGAAACAGCAGTTGAGCAACAACCAAGTTGGCCGTGTAGTCGTTTACGGGACCAACTAAAAATATCACGCGCTCTTTGAGCAAACGCGAGTAAATGTCATAGCTGCGCTCGCCGCGACCAGACTGCTCAATCACCATAGGGACCATGCCCAAGGCTTGTGTATCCAATGCGTTCATCGCTTTATCTCCAAATTAGATGATATGTCGTTGCGCCGCAGCGCACTATAAAAAGATCGGTGACTTGCACTACTGTAACCAACTGCCTACCTGCATGTGTACTTGTGGGCATTGCGTTGCTTTACAAGTCTTGCAGGTCACCAATCAGGTGACAGTCTTAGAGAAACAGACACAAACAACAAAAGGGCGTTAACCGCCCTTTTGTCGTGTGGGCCTGTCGCCCGGAAATCAACTTCCCAATTACTGCTGAGCCATCAACTCGTCAAAGTCAACAACTTTGTCACTCACTTTGGCTTTGCCTAATACGAACTCGGTCACATTGTTTTCAATGACAACGGCTTCGACTTCAGCCATGCGACTTTGGTCGCCCGTGTACCACTTGACCACGTCTTCTGGACGCTCGTAAGAGGCTGCCATTTCAGTGATGTGGGCTTTGATTTGATCAGGCGTTGCTTGCAAGTTCTCAGCACGTACCAATTCTGCAACCACCAAGCCTAAACGAACACGGCGCTCAGCTTGCGGGCGGAACACGTCATCAGGGATAGGGGCTTTGTCCGCGTCTTTGACGCCGCGTTGCTTAAGGTCAGCACGTGCGCGTACAACCATGCGGTCTAGCTCAGCCTGAACAGCCGCTGAAGGCAGGTCCAACTCGGCCTTGGCAACCAAACCGTCCATGGCGGCTTGCTTGTTGCGGGCTTGCAGGCGGGCTTTAACTTCGCGCTGTAAATTGGTGCGGATATCAGCACGCAACGCGTCAACAGTGTGCTCTGAGACACCCAGTGACTTGACGAACTCTTCGTCAATGGCTGGCATGGTTGCAGCTTCAAGTTTGTTGACGGTCACCATGAAGTCAGCCGTTTTACCTGCGACGTCTTTACCGTGGTAGTCCTCGGGGAAAGACAATGGAAAGGTTTTGCTTTCGCCGGTCTTCATGCCGCGCACTGCGTCTTCGAATTCTTTTAACATTTGACCGTCACCGACCAAGAATTGAAAAGCGTCGGCTTTGCCGCCTTCAAAAGCAACACCATCAATGGTGCCTAAGAAGTCTATTGTTGCCCGGTCACCGTCAACAGCTGCCTCAACAGCAGGGCGCTGCGCAAATGTGCGGCGTTGCTTGCGCAAAATATCAACTGTTTTGTCAATCGCCTCTTCGGTAACGTCGGCGGTGAGTTTTTCAACCTCAACGCTGGCAACATCGCCCAACTTTACTTCTGGATAAACCTCAAATACAGCGTCAAACAGCAATTCGCCTTCTGGCGCGCCTTCTTTTTCAGTCAACTGTGGAGCGCCTGCGACGCGCAATTGCGCTTCGTTGGCGGCCAAACTGAAAGCCTCGCCTACCTTGTCGTTCATGACTTCGTACTGAACAGAAGCGCCGTACATTTGTGCAACTACTTTGGAAGGTACTTTGCCTGGACGAAAGCCATCTATCTTGACCTGTTTGGCCAAACGCCTAAGGCGGGTCTCTACCTCGGCAGTAATCACTGCCACCGGCAATGACAGCGTTATTTTGCGCTCTAGCTTTTCCAAGATTTCAACGTTCACGGCCATCACTAAACTCCTGCTGTGTCGGCCCCGTTGGCTCAAACCCTATGTTTGACCACAACGAAGCATTTAAATAGGTGGTGCGCGGGGGGGGACTCGAACCCCCACACTGTTACCAGCGTCAGGACCTAAACCTGGTGCGTCTACCAATTTCGCCACCCGCGCTAACTCGGTGCTTGATGGGTTGCACGCAACCCATTAGTTCACTGGACTTTGCGGGTTGACCGCGTAGAACCCTGTTTGCGCGAATTGTGGCGCGCATTCAGCAAATAACTCACTATTGTAGTCTGTGCCAAGCTCGTTTTAAAGCTTGTAGACACGCCAAGACAAAACACAGCAAAAATGCCAGATATACCGCCTGCATAAAGTGGCTTTGGCGCAAGCGACAATAGATTGATGTCTACCAGCCACTTACCCAACAGGGTTGCATCTACGGGCGTGAACCACTACGAAAACTTTCCTGTGGCCAGCTTCCTATGCCCTAAAGCCATTCGTCCAGCTGTTCAGGCCATTTATTATTGGGCACGCACTGGTGACGATCTCGCCGATGAGGGCGATGTGGCGTCTGGCGATCGCTTGGCAGCCTTGTCGTCCATGCGACTGGCGCTGCAACGAGCCATAGACCAGCAACCACTGACCGCAGACGCCGCAATATACCGCCCATTGGTGATGCCTTTGGCTCAATTGGTAGCCGCGGGCCTGTCGCCAAAACCACTCTTTGACTTGTTACTTGCCTTCGAAGCAGATGTGCACCACACAGTTCAAGCCCCACTGGGAGAGCGGTTCAAGGACTTGCCCGCCCTGTTGAGCTACTGCGCGCAGTCTGCCAATCCAATTGGGCGATTGATGCTGCAACTGTACAAGGTCAACGACGCAGACACAGTTGCGCAAAGCGACGCTGTATGCACGGCTTTACAGCTGATTAATTTTTGGCAAGATCTCACCCAAGACTTGAGCAGAGGCCGTTTTTACATCCCGGCTTCGGTGCTGGCGCAGCACCAGTTGCCCCCCCTAACTGATGTGCGACACATTTCGCCAGACCAAGCAGCCGCAGTTGTGGGCGCCTTGGTAGCCCACGCTAGAGGCGTGATGAAACAAGGCATTGGCATTGTGCACAGGGTGCCTGGGCGCGCAGGCTGGGAACTGGCTGTCGTAGTGACAGGTGGCTTGAGGCTGCTGCAGCTTATTGAGAACTCGGGGTTCCAATCAGCGCGCGTGCGGATCAAACTGAACAAATGGGACGCGCTGGTTGTAGCCTACCAAGCCGTGCGCTTAAAACTTCTCGGTGAAAGGACACTGTGAACGCAATCTGAGGGCCAGGAACGACCGCACAGCAACCACTAACCCCATCTCCCTATACGGGCACTGTTACGCAGGGCTGCAGTGTCACGCAGTTGCATCACAATTGAATGACTTTCGCTTGACACGCACATGACTACTTATAGATAAAACGATGACCAGCCAGCTTATGCCACACCACCGTCACGCCCCGCTAGCCCAACAGACCACCACTGCGCTTGTCGCAACGCTGCGATACCCCAAGCGCGTCAGCAGCCATGTAAGCTTGGCCGTTTTAATGGTGACAGGGGCCTTGGTCTTGATGGTTTCCTCGCTGGCTTTCAGCCAAGATGACGCCAAAGTGGCAGCAACAGCGGGGTATATTGCACCTGCTAACGCCACAACACAGGCACCACTGGCCATGGTGCAAACCACTTTATTCAAAGACACTGCGGTCTACCCATCCACCAGTGTTGGGGCGCAGGTTCAAGCCAGAAACAACGCGCAACTTGCAGCGCAAGTTGGCGGTGTGGTGCAAAGCTGGCGTGCCGATACAGGGTCTTTGGTCAAGCGAGGTGAGTTGTTGGCACAACTCGACCCACGCGACCTCAGCTTGGCATTGGCTCAAGCGCAAGCCACCCACCAATCGGCCACAGCACAAGAGGCTTTAAGCGCACAACAACTCAAACGCGCGCAAGAACTGGTGGCAAAAGGGTTTTTATCACCCCAGGCCTTGCAGCAGCGAGAAACCGAGCACGCCATTCAGCAAGCACACGTTGCAAGCGCCTTGGCCGCGCTACAAACTGCCCAGCGCAGCGTAAGCAAGACACGCATCACAGCCCCCTTTAATGCCGTTGTACACCAACGCATGGCGCAAGTTGGCGACATGGTGTCCCCTGGCACGCCACTCTTTAATCTCGTGGACACCAGCAAACCAGAGGTTGCCCTGAATGTGTCACAAACCCAAGCCGTCAGCCTAGAGCGCGCGAGCAACATCGTTTGGCGCGCAAAAGACAACGGACAAAACTTTCCTGTCCAGTTGCTGCGTATTGGCGCAAGCCTAGACCCTCAAACCCGCTCACAACCGGTTCGCCTGCGGTTTACAAGCAGCACAGACACGCCCCTGCCAGGCAGCGCAGGCGAGTTGATATGGAATGACCCACAAGCGCATATGCCCACCCAATTGCTGGTGCGCCGCGCCGGGTTGGTCGGTTACTTCACGGTCGTCAACAACGAGGCCCGCTTTGTAGCCATACCGCGTGCACAAGAAGGGCGCCCTGCGCCGCTTGACCTTGATGCGCAAACACCCATCGTGACCAGCGGACAGGCCCTGCTGCAAAACGGCCAAGCTGTTCAGTTCAGTCAATAACAACAGGCAACAGGGCTCTCATGAAGTTTTACCGCGCACTCCTTGCCAACCACCCACTTGCCAACATCGCCTTTGTGGTGGTGCTGCTGCTGGGAGCCATCAGCTACGCCACGATGCCGCGTGAGCAAGACCCAGAAATCAACTTTAACTGGGTCAATATCACCACCGTTTTGCCTGGTGCGACAGCTGAAGAAGTTGAGCGCTTGGTGACCAACCCACTCGAAGATGCCATTCAAGGGGTTTCCGACATTCGGTTTGTGACCTCTAACTCGCGCAACAACGTCTCTAGCTTGTTGGTGAGATTTAGTGAGTTGTCCGAGCGCGATTTTGACAAGCGCATGAACGACTTGCGACGCGAAATTCAAAATAAAGCCGCCAGCGAAATGCCCAAAGAGGCCAACGAGCCGCGCGTGCTCGAGATCACCACCTCTAATGGCTTTCCCACAGCAGCGCTCGTTCTGAAGGGCCAAGCCGACGACGAAGCCCTGCGCTTGGCAGCCAGGCGCATCAAAGCCGACTTAAAGCGTATTGCCGGAGTAGACCAGGTATTTGCTTTGGGCTTGCGCAACCCTGAATTGCGCGTGGTGCCAGACGTGCAAGCATTGGCCATGCGCGGCTTAACCGCGGCCGATGTCGCTGACAGCTTGCAAGCTTGGTGGCGCGACACCTCCGCTGGCACCTTGCGTACGGCTGATGGTGCTTGGTCTATCAGCGTGCAAGGCATCAGCAGCGACCCCAACGTGCTCGCCAATTGGCCTGTTTTGTCCAGCCAACGACCTGGCGTGTCAGCACGCTTACAAGATGTCGCTCGTATCGAACAAGCCCGCGCCAAGGCTTCTCAGTACGCCGCGACTGAGGGCATGCCAGCCATCTACATGTCGGTAACAAAGAAGTCAGGCACCAACACATTGGAGTTGGTCCAGCGCTTGAAAGACTACATTACCCAACAAAATCAGGGCATTGCAGACAAAGGACTTAGCCTTTTACTCAGCGACGACCAGACCATTCCCACCAAAAAAGCAATTGATGTGATGGAGACCAACGCCTTGCTTGGCGCCGTTATGGTGTTGGTGGTGAGTTGGTTGTTTTTGGGCTGGAAGGTCGGTGCACTCATAGCACTGGGCATTCCATTCTCGCTACTGGCCACCTTTGCGTTGCTCAACGGCATGGACAACACCATCAACGTTTCGGTGCTGCTGGGCGTTGTCATTGCGCTGGGCATGTTGGTTGACGATGCAGTGGTAGTGGCTGAAGCTATTTACTACCGTGTGCAGCGTGGACAACACCTAGCGGATGCTTGCGTTGACGGTGTCAGCGAGGTATTTGGCCCAGTGCTGGCCTCAGTGGCCACCACCATGGCCGCTTTTTTACCCCTTATGCTGCTGCCAGGCATCATGGGCAAGTTCATGTTTGTCATTCCTTTTGTGGTGAGTGTGGCCCTGGCAATTTCACTGATTGAGGCGTTTTGGATGATGCCTGTGCACATGGCTGCCATTGGCGTGAACCAGCCTGACGTGAACAAACCAGATTGGCGCACACGCTTTAACCGGCGTATTCGCCTCAAGTACGGCCAGGCCTTGGCTTATGTGATACGCCGCCCCAAACGCTTCGCAATGGTCGGCGTTCTGTCTGTGGTCAGCGCCGTGACCCTGCTGGCAACCGGCGTAATACGGGTGCAATTTTTTGCATTTGACCCCATCAGGGCTTTTTATGTGAACGTCGACATGCCGTCCAACGCGGCGCTTGAAGACACCTTAAAAGCTGTCAACCAAGTAGAGCTGGCCGTGCGGGCACAGCTCAAAGGCGTGGGCCCAGAGCTTGAGGCCAGGTCCGCCAGCACATTGGCCGGCGTGAAGTTCACCGACACCGAGCCGCTTTACGGCGAAACGTATGGCCAGGTATTTGTATCTCTCAACCCGCTAGGCCCCAACTCACGTGAGGTGGAGGCTGTGGTGGAAGGCATGCGCAAGGCCATTGAAGACATGCCAAGTGCCGGCAAAAAGAGCTTTACTATGCTGGCCGGTGGCCCGCCCTCAGGCAAGCCGATTGCTGTGAAAGTGCGAGGTGACGACTTTACAGAAATTCAAGCTGCTGCCGACGCCATCAAAACCATGGTTCGCGACATACCCGGTGCGACCGACGTCCAGGACGACAACTTACCTGGACGGCCACAGCTGACATTGCGTATGGACAGCGACGCGTTGCGGAGCAACCATGTGAATGCGGCATTGTTGGCTCGCTTGGTGCGCTTGAGTGTAGACGGCGAGGTGGTCGCCTTTACCCGAGAGGCTGGCGACAAAATTGAACTGCGTGTCATAGCCAACGAATCAGACTATGCCAACCCATCCAGCGTGTCCGCCCTGCTCGATATGCCTATTGCACTGCCCAATGGAGACGTCACACGCTTGGGTGCGCTTGTTGAACCACAAACTGGCCCCACGCGTGGCTTGATCAAACATTACAACTTGCGGCGCACCATCACGGTTGAGGCCAACCTAGATAAAGAGCTCACGGACACAGCCAAAGCCAATGACATGCTGAAAGTAGGTTGGGCTGGCATTCAACATGACCATCCCAATATCAGCTTAGATTTTTCTGGCGAATTAGAAGACATTGAGGAGAGTCTCAATGCCATGAAAGTCTTGTTCTTATTGGGTATGGGCTTGGTGTTTTTAATACTGGCTGCGCAGTTTGCCAGCTACTTCCAACCACTCATGATTTTGGTCACCGTACCATTGGCCTTTACGGGTGTCGCGTTTGGATTGACCCTATCGGGCAACCCCTTGTCGTTGTATACGTTGTACGGTGTGATTGCGCTCACTGGCATTGCCGTGAACTCCGCAATCGTACTCATTGCAGCCGCCAATGACAGGCTCAGACTGGGGCGGAAAACATCGCACGCCATTGTTCAAGCGGCGCGCAGGCGTGTTGTCCCCATACTCATTACCACCACAACAACGATTGGCGGCTTATTTTCTTTGGCGTTTGGCCTAGGGGGTAAAAGCTTGCTGTGGGGGCCGGTCGCATCCAGTATTGTGTGGGGCTTGGCATTTTCAACCGTACTCACATTGTTTATGGTGCCGCTGCTGTACATGGCGTTTATGCGTGGCCAACAGCCTGCGAAGCGTGCAACGTTGCGCCAACGCGCCAGACAAGTATTTTCTCGCATGAAACCATAATCATTTGCACATGACCACACCTCAAAACTACGTTCAAGTAAAGGCAGCCGCGTCTGGCAGCAGTTTTTACTACGCGTTTCTCTTTTTACCACCGCCAAAGCGTGCCGCTATTACCGCCTTTTACGCTTTTTGCCGCGAAGTTGACGATGTGGTTGACGATGTAGCCGACCCTAGCGTGGCGGCGTCAAAGTTGGCATGGTGGGCCGGCGAAGTAGGCCAACTGTTTGCTGGCCAGCCTTCGCACCCAGTTATGCGGGCGCTGCAACCTCATATTGAGCCATACAACATCACTGCGGCGCATCTGACAGCGGTCATTGAAGGTTGTCAAATGGACTTGCAACAAAACCGCTACCTAGACTACCCCGCTCTTGAGCGTTACTGCCACTTGGTAGCAGGCGTGGTGGGCGAAGTGGCAGCGCGCATTTTTGGCCAAACAACCGATCTCACCACCGCCTATGCCCACGCCATGGGGCAAGCGTTTCAGTTGACCAATATCATTCGTGATGTCGGTGAAGACGCCATGCGCGGTCGTATTTACCTACCTGTTAATGAACTGCAACAATTTGACGTTAAAGCCAACGACATACTCAAGCGTGTGTACTCAGAACAGTTTGTTGCACTTATGCAGTTTCAAGCTGACCGGGCGCACCAGCTGTATGACCAAGCACTTGCCATGTTGCCTGCCCAAGACAAACGCACTCAAAAGCCAGGACTGATGATGGCCAACATTTACCGGGCCTTGCTGCGTGAAATTGAGCGTGACGGCTTTCAAGTGCTCCACCAACGCACCAGCCTCACCCCCATTCGCAAGCTATGGCTGGCTTGGAAAACCCAGGCCTTTGGTTGGGTGGGTTGATGGCGCTTAAGCAAGACACACCCGCACCCCGAGTAGCCATTGTGGGTGCTGGTTGGGCGGGTTGCAGCGCCGCTGTAGCCGCCATCGAATTGGGTTGGCAAGTCGATTTATTTGAGGCCGCGCCTGCAGCTGGTGGCAGAGCAAAGTCGCTTACCAAGGCTACAACCCACCCACACAATGACCCGCCACTCGATAACGGTCAGCATATATTGTTGGGTGCTTACAGCGCATGCCTAGCCACACTTAAAACCATTTCTGTCAATGCTGATGCCGTATTTATGCGCAGCGCATTAGACCTACGCGATAAAAACGCGGCTGGCTTTGCCCTGCCTAATTGGGCCAGCACTGCCACCTCAGAGGTCGGTATGGCCAGCGCGGTCACGTGGGCTGTTGTACGTTGTCGCCGTTGGCCAATACGGGCCCGTGTGCAACTTTTGACTCGCATGTTGCGGTGGCGCTTAAGCGGATTTACCTGCCACAGCTCAGCCACAGTGGCCGATATTTGCACAGGTTTGCATAGCAGCGTGATGCGTGATTTTATTGAGCCTTTATGCGTGAGTGCCTTAAACATTGCACCCAATTCGGCCAGTGGCTCTGTATGGTTGCGCGTTCTTAAAGACGCCTTGTTGAGTGAGCCAGGTAGCAGCGACATGTTGCTGGCCAAATGCGACCTGAGCACCTTGTTTGTTGAACCGTGCCTAACTTGGCTCAAACAACAAGGCGGGCGAGTTCATACGGGGGCACGCGTGACACAGGTCATGCGCAAGAGCGGTAAGTGGCATGTGACCTTGGCTGCGTCCGAGGCCTGCACGCAACCAGCCCATGCTGATGTGCAAGCCACCCCCTACAACCACGTGATTATTGCCACACCTGCTGCGCAAGCCAGCGCTATTTGTTGGATCCATAACCCTCACTGGGCCCAGGCCGCTGCGTCACTTGAGCACACGGCGATTGCCACCGTTTACGCCCACAGCAAAGAAGTTATGCCGCCATGGCGCTCGCCCATGCTCGCGCTGACAGGTGGATTGGCGCAGTTTGTCTTTAACCGCTCAGATTTAATGGCCCCCACACAAACGTGCCAAGTTGCCGCCGTTGTCAGCGACAGCGCGGCCAACAGCCGCGATGACATTACGGCTTCAGTGATGCAGCAACTTGACCAAACTTGGCCGCATGCGCGATGGGAGTGGTTACAAACAGTGGTTGAAAAGCGAGCCTGCTTTGCCTGTACACCCCATGCAGCCAGACCAGTGATGCGAATAGCTGCCAACTTATGGGCGTGTGCAGACTACATTGCAGGCCCCTACCCGTCAACCCTAGAGGGTGCGGTGCGCAGCGGTCGCGAGGTGATGCAAGCAATTGGTCAAGCTTCATAAATCAACGAATCAACACGCCAGCTAACTAGACTGGTAGGCGTCCATGTTGTGCTCGTTAAAAGGCGTCGAAACAGACATAAAAAAACCTACCAGTGCATCATTCGCTGGTAGGTTTTTAGAACTGTCAGATTGGCGCAATTACGTCACTGAAATAGCGTCTTCTTGCGGCGGTACCATCGCACCGATGATGTCCGTCATGGTAATGGTCCCCAGCAGCCTGCCTTTGGCACTGACCACGTTGGCAGCCTCTTTGCCTTCAGCACTTAAAATACGAGCCGCCTCTTCAATCACCAAACTGGAGTCCACCTGTGGACCATCGACAGCAGGGCCTGCTTGCATCAGCGTCTTACAACGAATCACTCGACCACGGTTCACGTCTCGCACAAAACTGCTGATGTAACTGTCTGCAGGCTTGAGCACAATCTGCTGGGCTGTACCCTGCTGTACCACTTCACCGTCGCGCAGTATGGCAACTTGATCGCCCAAGCGCAGGGCCTCATCCAAGTCGTGGGTAATAAACACAATGGTTTTTCCCAGTTCTTGTTGCAAGTCCAACAACACAGACTGCATGTCAGTGCGAATCAGCGGGTCCAACGCAGAGAATGCCTCGTCCATCAACAGCACAGGCGCATCGTTGGTCAACGCGCGAGCAAGACCAACACGTTGCTGCATACCGCCTGACAATTGATTGGGATAGTTGTTCTCGTAACCAGTCAAGCCGACGCGCTCTACCCAACTGCGCGCTTTTTTACGGCGCGCTTTGCTGGACTCACCCTTGACTTGGAGACCGAACTCGGCATTTTCAAGCACCGTGTAGTGAGGCAACAGTGCAAACTTTTGGAACACCATGGCTGTTTGCTCGCGGCGAAATGCGCGCAGCTGCTTGTCATCCATTTTCACTACATCTTGACCTCCCACCAACAGCTCACCTGCGGTTGGGTCTATCAAACGGTTGATGTGGCGGATAAGTGTGCTTTTACCTGAGCCGGACAAACCCATCACCACCTGAATGCCACCCGCCTTCATGTTGATGTTGATGTCTTTCAAGCCCAGCACATGGCCGTGGTTATCCCGCAGCTCATCTTTAGACATGCCGCCCTTAACGTCTTCTAAATATTTTTCGGGTGTGGGGCCAAAGATTTTGTACAAACCTTTCACCTCAATACCCACTGAAGAAGTAACTTCAGCATTGTCATTGTTTGTAACTGGATCAACCATGTACAACCTCCAAGTGGCGCTGCAGTCGCTTGCCGTAAGCTTGCGATGCGCGATCAAAAATAATGGCAATACCCACAATGGCCAAGCCATTGAATATGCCAAGTGTGAAGTATTGGTTGGCAATCGCCTTCAGCACTGGTTGGCCTAAGCCTTGCACACCGATCATTGATGCAATGACTACCATGGACAACGACATCATGATGGTCTGGTTCACACCAGCCATGATGGTGGGCAACGCCAAGGGCAACTGCACCTTGGTCATTTTTTGCCACACCGATGTTCCAAAGGCTTCAGAGGCCTCCAGCACGTCCTCTGGTACCAAACGAATACCCAAATTGGTGAACCGGATAACGGGTGGAATGGCATAGATGACCACGGCCAACAAGCCAGCCACCTTGCCAATACCCAGCAGCATCACCACTGGAATCAGGTACACAAAACTGGGCATGGTTTGCATCACATCTAGCGTGGGCGTCACGACTTTTTGCATGCGGTCAAACCGACTCATGGCGATACCGATAGGCAAGCCCAATACAAGCGCGGTCAAGGTCGCGACGAAAATCATTGACACTGTTTTCATCGTGTCGTCCCACATGCCGAAGTAGCCAATCAGCAACAAGGTAATGATGGTACCCACTACAATTTTTGTTGACCGCGAGGCCAACCATGTAATCACGGCGATACTCAAAATAACCAATGGCCATGGGGAGTCTGTCAGCAAGCGCTCGGAAAAAATCAAAAACTGCTTCAACGGGTCAAACATGCGCTCTAGCAGTTCGCCGTATTCTCTCGTGAAGTCACGAAAAGCAAAGTCAATGCCTTTTTTCAAGGCTCGCAGGGCTTCGGTGCCCATTTCTGGAAATGTATAAAACCAGTTCATTATTTTTCTCCTGAAACAAAAAACGCCTGCATAAAACATGCAGGCGTTGCAGTCACTCCTATACAAGGAGTGACTTCAGAAGCAACTTACAAGGCTGCCTTGATTTTCTCAGCAGCAGCTGGGCTGACCCAGGTTGTCCAGGTAGCCTCGTTGTTTTTCAAGTAGTACTCTGCAGCAGCTTCACCCGTTGCTTGGTTGTCAGTCATCCAAGACAACAACTTGCCAAGCGAGTCATTGTCTAACTGACGCGTAGCCAAGTACTCGTAAGCTTTACCACCAGCTTGTTTGAAGCGGTCAGTAACGACACTGAACACCTCTGAACGGGGCCATGGATTCATCTTGGGGTCTGCACAGTCAACGACTGAATTACAGGTATCCCATGCCGCTTGATCCAACTCTACGCCTGGATCCAAACGGACCATCTCGTATTTGCCTAAGATTGATGTAGGCGCCCAGTAGTAGCCCAACCAGCCTTCTTTACGCTCGTATGCTTTGGCAATAGAGCCATCCAAACCAGCAGAAGAACCTGTATCTACCAAAGTGAAGCCTTTATCAGCTGCACCCCAAGCCGTGAAGGCGTGACCGGTAGAAATTTGGCAGCTCCAGCCAGCCGGACAGTTGTAAACAGCACCTTTGGTCTTGTCCTCAGGAGCTGGGAACAGCTCAGGATGGTTCAAGGCATCGGCGATTGTTTTGATATTTGGATTGGCTTCAGCAATGTACTTAGGAATCCACCAGCCTTCAACGCCGCCGTCAGATAGAACTTCTGCAGCAACGTGCAAACGACCTTCGTCAGTGGCCAGCTTGAGTGGCTCGCGTACAGAGTTAATCCAAGCCTCAGGGGCTACATCTGGCTGGCCTTTTTCCATCATGGCAGTCAGTGTCGGCATTGTGTCGCCTGGCACAAGCTCAGCATCACAGCCGTAACCTTTGCTCAGAACGAATTTATCGATGGAGGCAATAACCTCGGCAGATTGCCAGTTCATATTGGCAATGGTGACATTGCCACAGGTTGCTTCAGCTGTTTCTACAGCTTTCTCTTCAACTTGTGCTTCTTCTTTTTTTCCACAGGAAGCAAGCGTAGCGGCAACTATCGTTAGCGCTAGTACCAGTTTGCGTTGGTTGGTCATTAATTTATTCTCCAAAACGTTAAACGGTGATCCGGAGAGCCACGTACACGGGCCCCCTCGGAGCGAAAGCGACCCGACGACCTGAAGGTAAAAAGAGAACGACAAACCAGCCGTTCAACCAACAGGACGTTGAGTTGAACTTACCCTCTTAATATAGCAGACTATCTAATTTCAGCATCCTAACTGCGTTATTTCATATAAAGAAAATCAATATGAACTATAAATAGCTACTAAATTAACCAATTTACCCGTCGCAGGCACAGATTAAGGCCTACAAACTAGACCGTCACAAGGCTTTACAGCTTGAGTGACAATACAGGTTATGGCATTTCAAAAAGAAGCTCCTTACACGCATGGTCAAGCGGCCAAAACCGCTGTTTTATGGTGCAATTTAGGTACCCCCGAAGCACCAACAGCGCCCGCGCTCAGACGCTATTTGGCTGAGTTTTTAGCAGACCACCGCGTGGTCGAAATCCCAAAGGCCATTTGGCTGCTGATTTTGCACGGCATTATTTTAAGGATTCGACCCAAGAAATCTGCAGCCAAGTACGCCAGTATTTGGTCGCCTGAAGGCTCCCCGCTCAAAGTCGGTACAGAAGCCCAGGCCAAAGCCTTAGAAGTTCAACTGCGTGCGCAAGGCCATGATGTGTCAGTGCACATGGTGATGCGCTACGGCCAGCCAAATATGGCGTCGATCATGAACCAGCTCAAACTGCAAGGCGCCACCCGCGTATTGCTCATGACGGCTTACCCCCAGTACAGCGGCACCACAACAGCCAGTGTGTTTGATGCCTTTTACAAATGGGCCTTAAACATTCGCTGGATTCCCGAGTTGCGCTTCGTCAACCAATACCACGACCACCCCGCATACATTGCTGCTCTGGCCCATAAGGTCAAAGCCTACTGGGCCGCCAACGGCCAAGCTGAGCAACTGGTCATGACCTTTCACGGCGTACCAGAGCGAACCTTGTTGCTGGGCGACCCCTACCATTGCCAGTGCCACAAGACTGCCAGGTTGTTGGGCGAGGCTTTAGGTTTAAGCAAAGAACAATACAAGGTAACTTTCCAATCACGTTTTGGCAAAGCCAAATGGATTGAGCCCTATACAGAGCCAACGCTAATAAACATGGCTACTAATGGCATCAAGAGCGTGGACATCATGTGCCCAGGTTTCACCAGCGACTGCTTGGAGACGCTGGAAGAAATAAAAGATGAGGCCAGAGAAGCCTTCATGCACGCTGGAGGCGAAGCGTTTAATTACATCGAATGCTTGAACGACGACGCCAAGTGGATCGAGGGCTTAGGTCTCATAGCAGCTGAGCATTTGCAGGGCTGGCCCACTCGCGCACTGTCGGCCACGCAAGCTGCTGAATTGGATGCCGCCTCACACGCCACAAACACCGCGGCCCTGACCATGGGCGCTAAACAATAACTGTATGGCCAAGGCCAAACCAGCCCCAGTCAAGGGTGCAGACACCAACAGCGATGCCAAATGTCGCATCGACAAATGGCTCTGGGCTGCGCGTTTTTTTAAGACACGTGCACTGGCTACAGACGCGGCTAATAAAGGCCACGTGAAACTAAACGGGGCGCTAATCAAACCCTCGCGTGAGGTGAGAGTTGGCGACCAGGTTGAACTGGTGGTTCAACGCAGCACGTGGATTGTCAGCGTGTTGGGCTTGAGCAGCATACGGGGCAGTGCGCCTATTGCCCAAGCTTTGTATGCAGAGACATCCGCATCAAAGACGGCACGGGAAGCCGCAGCAGCGGCAATGCGCTTGGCACCAGAGCCTGCACAAACCATTTCACACGGGCGCCCCACCAAGCGCGATAGGCGCGACTTACAAAAAACCACAGGGACAGACTCAGGTTGGGGCGACCGATGGAGCGCCGGTTTAGACGATTGACACCCCAGCCCCAAGTTGTCGCACCAACCCACCATGCTGCTGGAACCAGCATCACAGCGCAATGCCGTTGTACACAAGCTTCAACCACCAACACGCGGAATCCACCAACCAGCTGTAAGGGCTTTTCCATGACAGCCCTGAAGGCATACAATTTCAGACAGTAATAAGTATGCCTATGTCCAATAAATCATCTGATCGACTCGCGAGCCTGACACCTGGTGATGTGTCTGCGGTTATTCAGATGGCCTGGGAAGATAGAACCGCATTTGAAACCATTGAGGAACGAACAGGTGTCACCGAATCAGATGTGATTCGACTGATGCGCGCGGAGCTCAAACCAAGCTCTTTCAAAATGTGGCGCGCACGAATGGCAGGACGGAAAACCAAACACCGTGCGTTAAGAAGTACAGAGATGAAGTTTGATGACACCGCCATTGCGGATCACAGGCGCGGCAATTGTTGAGGTAACAACGGCGAGGAGATAGACATGACAGACGACTTAAGGTGTTGCGGCACAGGTACTTGTATCATCAACAGTGATGGCCAGTGTTGGTGCGGCCAACAATGGGACGGGCAGAAGATGTGCTTCCCACAGGCGGATGATACAAACAAGGCTGGCGATGCACCCGCATCGGATTCAAGCCAACAGGATGTGTAGACGCTACAAGCGCCTCGGCAACCAACGGCGACCGGTCGATGTTGTGATGCAGCGGCTACTAGAGCTGTGCAACAGGTGTCTGTCAGCGACAACTGGGGGCAAGCTGCCTTCTTGACAGTTCAAACGTGCATCACTTTCAAACCAACTCGGTCATGAACGCGCTCAGATGCTGTCGAAGTAGGACCCACTGTTCCAATAGGTGCTAACAACACAGGTGCAAGTCACACTGCGGATTGATACTCACCACGCACCTACATCACTGCAACTGACAGCACCTCAGCGGCTTATTGGATCAACGTCTTGTAGAGCTCCGGGTCTGTGGCTCCCTCTGTTCCTATGACCAGCACACGGCTGTTTGCATCAAGCCCCATCGCTGTTGACAAATCGACCGAAGATCGAGCTATCACTGCTGCAGCTAAACCAGGCACAGCCGACTCACCGGCTTCAATCGCTGGGTCTAGTTCAAAGCCTTGAGCCAATAAACGCATGGTTGCAGGTATCGCTTCTTCGCTGAGGGTTAAAAAGTCGTCAGTACCAACGGCAAGAATGCGCCACGCCAAAGACGACACCTCACCACATGCGAGACCAGCCATCAAGGTTGTCAAATCACCTGTTACAGCAACCGGCTCACCCGCTCTGGCACTTTGCTGCAAACAGTTGGCTTGTTCTGGCTCAACAATCAACAACCTGGGACGTTTAACACCCCATAAATCCCAAAAATAGCCACCTACTGCAGCACCTAAACCTCCGACACCACCTTGCACGAAAACGTGGGTTGGAATCTCACCCTCTAGTTGACTGACTATCTCGTCAAGCATCACGGTGTAGCCAAGCGCCACATCCTTGGGAATGTCCATGTAGCCCTCGTAGCTGGTGTCGGACACAACAATCCAGCCATGAACCTTGGCGTCAGCGTCAACCTGTCGCACTGACTCGTCGTAATTGCCATCAATTCTGGTTACTGTAGCGCCAAATGCTGCCATTGCCTGTGTGCGCCCCTCGGATACATCGCGGTGAATATAAATGGCGCAACCGCAGCCAAACAGCTCTGCGCCCCAAGCGACAGATCGTCCATGGTTACCGTCAGTGGCGCAGCAGACCACCAACTCAGACACATCAGCCTTGCACGCGCCAGCCAATAACTGCGCGGTGCTGGGACGGTGGCCTGTTTTCGCTTCAACCGCTAGTTGCAGTTGACACGCAACGGCATAAGCACCGCCCAGCGCTTTGAAGCTCTTGAGACCAAAACGCAGTGATTCATCTTTGTAATAAATCTTGGCCACCTTGAGCGACTGCGCCATGGAGGTCAACACATACAGAGGCGTTTCCTGGTAATTGGGCCAACTCTTGATGTCACGAATTGCAGCTAGAGACTTCTCCACACTCACAACATCTTTCATAACGTCTGTATAAACGCCAGTAGGACTTGCCAGCGGGTTGGCGAAGTGAGTCAATGTTCCATTGATATGCAGCATGGCGTTACACGTTCTCGGTTGGTCTAAAAAAATACATCTGGCGTTTTCTGAATGGGTAAGCACAGCCCATGTGCATCAGCGGCAAAATCCGTAACGCAAGCACGCTTACAACCGGGCAACAGGGCGTTGGCCATATGGCAACTAATGCTGTGCATGATCTTGCGCAGACTGCGACGCGCAACTGGTTGGGTCTGCGCTGCGTTAACCTGCACATCGGGCGACTGGATGGTAACCAGTTTACAAAATTTCCAGTACAGTGATTTTCGAAATAGACACCCACACAGCATAGTTGACCAAGATAAAGAATGGTGGTGGTGGTGGTGGTGGATGTGCGCAAAGACACATGGGCTGTGTGCCAAATCTATTGAAGGCGGCGGATCAATTCAAGCAATTGGTACAGGCCTGCCATGAAAAGATCTTCAAGTGCCATTGCATCATCTGCGCATTGCGCACGTGCCATTTGGTTCGTGAAACCATGCTATGGCTGGCTGTGTATGCAATGCTTACCCGTAAAGCGCCGGCTCGGCAATCGCTGCGCCATGGCCAAACCGTCTGGGCATTAGGTGCGTCCCAGCCGATCGGCATGCCTAAGCCGTATGGACGCTATTGACGCTTGATGCCCACTGGCACATGCGCAGCTTGTTGCCACTCACCTTGTGCGTTGTCAAACCAAGCAGGATCGTTCAAATAATCTCTCAGCATATCCAAGCCGTCTAAGCCCCAAAATACATAGCCATTGACCACCACTGTCGGTACGCCAAATACGCCAGCATCCAATGCCGCTTCGGTGTTGTGACGCAAACACAATTTGACAGCATCGCTGGCCAAGGCATCGTTGCCACGCCGTGTCAAATGCGTGTCTACAACGGCATTGAAAGCCATCAAAAACTGCTCAGACGCGGGATCTTGTGCCGAGGTCCATACACGGCTAAACGCCTGTTCAGCCACATAACGATTGACCGCACCGTCGCTGTCTGCAGCCGCCAACATCGCCCGTAAAAGGGGCAACGGGTTGAATGGATGGGCCGCAGGCATCGTCATCGGCAGACCCATTTTCTTGGCTTGCCATAAGGCTTGCCTATAAGTCCACTCGCGCTTGCCGTCGATTTCAGCAGGGCCCTTTTGACCGTTGGCATTGAGCATGGCCCCAAACAAAACTGGTTTGTATCGGACCACCACTGACAGCCCCTCTAATGTCTTAGGCAACTGGTGAAACGCCAAGTACGCATAAGGCGAAATAGGATCAAAGTAAAAGTCTAAGGTATGCATTTTTGTCTCCTAAATATATGCGTGGCTCAAAAATACACACAAACCACAACAACAATTCATCATACATTTGTCATAGACTTTCGCTTTGAAACACGTGATGTTGTCTCAGGAGGGTATGTCGCCTACAGCACGAAATGTATGCTGTGTGTGTGCTACAACCAAACTTGTGTATGCAAACAAGCGGCAAAAGCTGTAGCCGCCTTCCAACACACGTTACAAAGGCTGCCCCAATGAACACATTGAATGAGTTTGAAGCCCATGCGAAAAGCATAGGCTATGCGCAGGTGCTGGTCAAAGAATGGCAGCCTAACTTGCAGTTGGAAACCCATGCCCACCCGTTTGCAGTGCAAGCACAGGTTGTTGCAGGAGAGCTGTGGCTAACAGCGCAAGGCGCTACCCAGCACTTGTCTGCTGGCAGCCAATTTGAACTGGCTGCCAACGTGCCCCATGAAGAACGCTATGGACAAGCAGGTGCGACAGTGTGGGTTGCCAGACGCTACCCTGCTGACGCCGACGCAAGCTGATCAACATCACGTTGAATGGTATCTCGTTGAATTGATTCAGCGGATCGCACGTGCAGTACTCACCAATTGGGCTTGCGCTTGTCAATGAAGGCTTGCACGCCCTCTAACGCACAAGCATCCATCATGTTGCAAGCCATGGTGGTTGTCGCGTCTTCATAAGCTGCACCCATGCTGCTTTCTAACTGGCGGTAAAACAGCGCCTTGCCCATGGCCAGTGCCACACGTGGCTTTTGCAAGATGGTATTCACCATCTCTGCCACTTTGTTGTCCAACTCATCGAGGCTAACTGCGTAATTCAGCAAGCCCTTGTCGACCGCCTGGGCTGCACTGATAAACGCGCCCGTAGCCAGCATTTCGAATGCGGCTTTGCGCGACAGGTTGCGCGTGAGCGCCACACTGGGTGTAGCACAAAACAACCCAAAATTTACACCACTGACCGCGAATGTGGCGTTATCAGATGACACAGCAAGGTCACACTGAGCAACCAGTTGACAACCTGCAGCGGTGGCCAGCCCATGCACTTTGGCAATAACCGGCACTGGCAAGTTTTGCAGGCCCATCATGACCTGGCTGCAGCGTGCAAATAAGTCGCGGTAATAGGCGTCTGAAGGCTGCGCCCGCATCTCTTTTAAATCGTGACCAGCGCAAAAAGCCTTGCCATTGGCTTGAATCACAACGACTCGCAAGTTGGGGTCTTCGCTCATCTGCGTGATGCTTGCCTGCAGTGCTTCTAACAAGGCCTCGCTCATGGCATTGAAAGCGTCAGGCCGGTTGAGTGTCAGCGTCATGACGCCGCGCTCATCCATTGATGTCAGCAGTATTGAGCTATTGATTGGCATGGTGTACCTACCTTCTGTGCGATGGTTGCTGCGTGCTCAGTTTTTAAAGCGTTGACGCAGTTGAAATTTTTGAATTTTCCCAGTGGATGTTTTGGGAATGGCTTCAAACCGCACGTCCTTGGGCACCTTGTAAGCCGCCAACAAGGTTCTACAGTGCGCAATCAAGTCTTCAGCGCTGACGTTACGCTCTGGCTTTAACTCTACAAATGCGACAGCTGATTCGCCCCACTTGTCATCAGGCCTCGCAACAACAGCACATGCCATAACGGCAGTATGGTTGTACAACGCATCCTCAACCTCGATGGAGCTGATGTTTTCACCGCCAGAGATGATGATGTCTTTGCTCCGGTCTTTGATTTTGACGTAACGATCTGGCTCCATCACAGCCAAGTCACCGGTATGGAACCAGCCACCTCGAAATGCAGCGTCCGTTGCTACGGGGTTTTTTAAATAGCCCTTCATCACGATATTGCCTCGAAACATGATTTCTCCCATGGTCTGACCGTCTGCAGGGCATTCCTCCATGGTCTCAGGATCCCTAACCGTCATACCTTCTTGCAACACGTAACGCACACCTTGTCGCCCATTGAGGCGCACCTGCTCTGCAAGAGGCTCGTGCGCCCAGTTGTCACGTTGAACAGCAACACTGGCCGGGCCATACACCTCAGTCAGACCGTAGACATGGGTGATGTCAAAACCAATATGTGCCATGCCCTCAATCATGGCCGCTGGTGGTGCAGCGCCAGCTACCATGCCGCGCACACACCAATTGATACCATCGCGCCACGCATCTGGTGCGTTAAAAAGCTGGCTGTGCACGATAGGTGCGGCGCAGTAGTGGTCTACATGGTGGTCGCGAATGCTGGACAATATATTCAAGCCGTCTACCTTGCGCAAACACACGTGTGTACCTGCTTGCATGGCAACTGTCCACGGGAAACACCACCCGTTGCAGTGGAACATGGGCAGCGTCCACAGGTACGTGGGGAACAGAGGCATGGTCCATGTGGCCACATTGCTGACTGCATTCAAATAAGCACCGCGGTGGTGTGTAACCACGCCTTTGGGATCACCTGTCGTGCCGCTGGTGTAGCTCACGGCAATGGCATCCCACTCGTCGACAGGACCACACAAGGTGGTCAATGGCTGTTGTGCTGCAATGAATGCCTCGTAATTGATGTGCCCAACCGATGCACCTTCACCAGTGAACTCCGAATCGTGCACGTCGACCACAAATATGTCGCGCCCGTGGGTCAGTTTTAAAATACGAATCGCTTCTTTTACAGTGAGGGAAAACTCGCTGTCCGCAATCAGCACCTTGGCCTCGCAATGGTGCATTTGCCAAGCAAGCAAAGCAGCATCAAGGCGCGTATTCAATGTGTTGAGGACCGCATTCAGTGCGGGTACGCCATAGTGGGCCTCCACCATTTCTGGCGTATTGGGAAGCATCACGCTGACGGTATCGCCCCGCCCAATGCCCAAGGCTTTCAGTGCCGCCGCAAGTTGCGCAGACCTGTCTCTAGTTTGCCGCCATGTATAGCGTCGCTGGCCATGAATAACCGCTGGCAAGTCGCCAAATATTTCTGCGGTTCGCTCCACAAAACTAACCGGCGAGAGCGCCGTAAAGTTAGCCGTATTGGGTGATAGGTGGGTGTCGTACATGCTGTTCATAGTGGCACTCGTGGTTGGTCAAACCCATTGGATGGGATGCATCAACTGCGGTCTGTAGCTGCGTTAAGCGCTTGGTCTACGTCCCACAGAATATCGTCAATATGCTCCAGCCCGACAGATATGCGCACCATGTCTGGCAGCACGCCCGCGCTCAACTGTTGCGCTGCGTCAAGTTGGCGGTGCGTGGTGCTTGCAGGATGGCTGATCAAGGTGCGGGTGTCACCAATATTAACCAAGTGGCTCATCATCTGCGCGCCCTCAATAAAGCGAATACCGGCGCTCAAACCGCCCACAACGCCAAACGACAACAACCCAGATGCACCAGACATTTGGCGCTGAAGCAAGTCATGTTGGGGATGATCTGGCAGACCTGGGTAATTGACCCAAGCGACGCGGGGGTCAAGCTGAAGGTAATTGGCCACGGCCAATGCATTGGCACAGTGCTGCACCATACGCAGCGGCAAGGTTTCAACGCCTTGTAAAATTTGCCACGCACTGGTTGGGCTGAGCGATGCGCCAAACACGCGCAAGGACTCCATGCGACAACGCATGGTGAAGCCAAAGTCACCAAAGGTCTCGTAAAACCTAACGCCGTGGTATCCGGGTGAAGGCTCTGTCATACCGGGGAATTTACCGTTGTCCCAAGGAAATTGTCCGCTCTCAACCACCACACCACCCAGCGTTGTGCCGTGACCACCGAGGTACTTGGTGGCCGAGTGCACCACAATATCGGCACCAAACTTAATGGGGTTGCACAGCATGGGAGACGGTACGGTGTTGTCAATAACCAGTGGCACACCGTGGGCGTGTGCCACGTCGGCAACAGCTGCAATATCCAATACCACCAGGCTGGGGTTGCCCAAGCTCTCAGCAAAAATGGCTCGGGTGTTGGGGCGCATGGCGGCGGCAAAAGCGCTGGGGTCGGTGGCATCGACAAAAGTTGTCTCAATGCCAAATTTTTTCAAACTCACCGCCAGCATGGTGACAGAACCTCCATACAAGGAGCCAGCGGCCACAATATGGTCACCGGCTTGTGCAATGGTCATCAGTGCCATGGCCTCTGCGGCCATACCAGAGGCGCTGGCCACGCCTGCCCGCCCACCCTCTAATGCGGCCACGCGCTCTTCCAATACCGCAACGGTAGGGTTGCTTAAGCGCGAGTACACGTTGCCAAACGTTTGCAAGTTGAACAACGCTGCGGCGTGTTCTGCGCTGTCAAACACAAAGCTTGTGGTTTGATAAATGGGCAACGCACGCGCACCTGTGGCGCTGTCAGGTATTTGTCCTGCATGAATTGACAGGGTTGCAGGTTGAAACTGGTGATCTGACATACAGGTTATTCTCGCTGAAAGATTTAGTGGTTTGGGGCACGCTTGGCTGAGATCACACCGGTGTTGACACCAACCCAGTTCAGGCCGCCAAACAAGCGTGCATGCTCAATTTTGACGCAGCGGTTGTCAATAGCGTCCAAGCCCTTGCCTTGAAAGAGTGCAGACGCTTCGGCGTTCATGACGCCAAGCTGTTGCCACAAACAGCGCGCGCCTATGGCTAAAGCCTGCTCGGCAATTGGCAGCACCTCCTCAGTTCGACGAAACACATCCACCATCTGAACTGGGAAAGGGATATCGGCCAATGCGCCGTAGCAGGTCTCCCCCAGAATAGTTTGTCCACTTCCCGCATACCTGGGGTTCACCGGCACAATCCGATAACCATGGGCTTGCATGTATTTCGATGCGAAATAACTTGGTCTGTGCCAATCTGCCGACAGCCCAACTACGGCTATGGTGCGTTGATTGGTCAGAATGCGGCGCAATGTGGTGAGTTCGACTGACATGTAAATCTCCAAAATAGCACTGCTGTTGTATCACCGTTTGTTCGCAACACTTGTCACCTGCACGCACGCCTTGTTGATCGACCTTTATGTGGTTCAAGTCATATCGCAAGCGACAGAACGCAGCACACGTCAAGCGTATGATTTGCGCCATGTACATCAGACCACAAACCTTTGGATGGCTGGCCGCAGGCATTACCGTCACCATTTGGACATCTTTTATTGTGATCGCTCGGGCCTCGGCAACTTTAAACCTCAACCCCTTAGACATCGTTTTTGTGCGCATTGTTGGCGCAGGTGTTGTATTGCTGCCGTGGATGTTGATAAGCAACCGCTACAAGGCTCAAACTGAACGCTCGTTTTTTGGGCTGTCACCATTGCCGTGGAAAACCACGGTCATCACTGGCGTGCTCGGCAGTGTGTTGTTTGCGTCACTGGCTTACAGCGGCTTCTTTTTTGCACCTGCTGCGCACGCTTCGGTGCTCCTCCCGGGAGGCCTACCACTGTGGACAGCAGTCTTAGCCGTCACCATTTTGAAAGAGCACGTCTCAAGGTCGCGCGGCATAGGCTTGGCTTGTATTTTGTGTGGCGGTTTATTGGTCGGCGGCGAAAGCTTGCTGCAGGCATTCGACGGCGGTCATGTGTGGAAAGGCGACTTGCTGTTTATGTGCGCTTCTTTTTGTTATTCCACCTACGGCATTGTGGTTCGCAGTAAAGGGCTAGACCCCATCAACGCAACGGTCGGTTTGACCGTATTTTCTGTCATGACGTTCCTTCCCATTTACGGCGTGTTGGCTTGGACTGGCCTAGTGGCTAGCAATTTAGCAACGGCACCCATAAGCGAAATGGCATTTCAGGCATTGTTCCAAGGCGGCCTATCCGTTGTTGTTGCGGGCATCAGCTTCAACGTCATGATCCGTACCTTTGGTCCTATTCGCACCACCATGCTCACGGCGTTGGTGCCTGGCTTGTCGGCATTGGGGGCTGTGGTGTTTTTAGGAGAGCCATTGTTTCTCAACTTGATACTGGGCTTGGCACTGGTCACCACTGGCATTTTGATTGGCGCGCGCAAAGCATGAGGGATGCGCCGTCAGTACTGGCGGCGGTGTTCCCGATTGGCTATCCAAATAGTGGCGAGCAAAATTACGCTGGCACCAATCACTGTGCTTTGTGTGGGTATGTCACCAAAGACTAAAAAACCCATGCCTGCGGCCCAAATCAGGTCTAAAAATTTCAACGACTGGGTCGCTGAAATGTCGGCAATCCCAAAGCCTCTCGCCATACAGTAGTGCGCCGTAGAGCCCAACACGCCAGTGACTGCAAACGCTACCCATTGCCAGGCGGTGGGAGCTTCCCAGTGAATAAGACCCAACGGCAAGCTGAGCAACGCGACAATGAAGGATTGCCACAACACAATGCTGCCTGCCGACTCCGTGCGGGTGAGTGTTTTTGTAATTAAAAAAGAAGCGGCAAACAACGGCGCACTCCCCAGCATAACCAACGTAAACCAACCATCGGTTGCGCCAAGCTTGGGCCCCACAACAACCAATACACCGGATAGCCCAAACAAGGCAGCAACCCAACGCTCCCATCGCATGCGTTCGCCTAAAAACCATGCGGCACCCAGCATGACAAAGATTGGCCCAGTGAAACCAATGGCGGTGGTTTCAGCCAGCCCAATACGCGGCAACGCCGTAAACCACAGTACCAGCGCCAAGCTGTGAACGGCACCACGCCAAAACTGGCCTTTGAGGTTCTTGGGCTTGTACACCGCCCATCCATGACGCATGAGCAACGGCAGCATAACAAGTGCGCCCATGAGGTAGCGTAAAAACTGCGCTTGAAAGGGGTCTAGCTGCATTGACAACCTGCGCAGCTCAGCATTCATGACGGTAAAAACAAAGCCACTTAATGCGACCCACAACATACCGCGCCATACTGCGGGTAACGCTTCAAAATACAGTCGAAGTGCTTGGACTCTGGCCACAACGTATTGGCTGTAACTCACAACAATACCCTCACGCATAAGCGCTTGTCAACAAGGCTTTTAGGGCTGGCTTGAGAGTTAGCAATATCAGCGCACATGGACGTGCGATTCAAATACAAAAGCGTCTAATGCCTGCTGGACGGCATCTACTGCTGACGAATAGCTCTGAGGCAGAGACACCGACACCCGCATACCACGGGGCCCACCAGTACTCACGTGCACGTGCGCGTCAGCGAATTGGAACTGAACCTCTAACAGCTGTGTCACCATGCGCGTAGCAGCTGTGCAGCGCAGCTCAGGCTTGAATATTTTTCCCACCGATGTCATGGGAAGGGCCTCCACCACATAGAAATGCTTGGGCCAAGCAGGACGCTCACCAATCCGTTCCTGCGCGTGCGCATGGAGTTCTGCATCACTCACTGTTGCACCAGGACGTAACGCCACAAAGCACACGGGTAACTCACCCGCATAAGCATCGGGCGTGCCCACGGCAGCGGCGTGCGCAACCGCAGGGTGTTCGGCCATGGCGTTTTCTATCATCACGGGGTCTATGTTGTGACCACTGCGAATGATTAAATCTTTGGAGCGTCCAGCAATGTAAATTCGTCCCTGCTCATCGGTATAGCCGAGGTCACCGGTGTTGAGCATGCCGCTTTCAAACACGCCCACGTTTTGGGCTGTATGTAAGTAGCCTGGTGACACATGGGGGCCATGCACAGTTATCACGCCGACCTCGCCTGTGTCACACACATCACCCAACGCCATGTCTGGACCAAAGCGACGCACTTCGACACGCGAATAAGGCAGACGCCACCCCACAGAGCCCGTGGTACCAGCGCTGTCTCCTGCGATGGGGTCATAGGCAATCAGGCCAGACGACTCGGTCATGCCGTAGACTTCCACCAAGTTGCAACCCGTCACCAAGCTGAAGCGCTTGGCCACGGCTGGCGGCAGCAGCGCGGCGCCTGTCAGGCCGCAGCGCATAGAACTGATGTCCGCACCATCAACTGGCACATCCAGAACCGCCCCCAAAGATGTTGGCACACCTGCCACCAGCGTGGCCTTGTAGTGCGCCACCAAACGCCAAAAACCTTGAACCATGGCCGGCGAGCGCAAACCACTTGGCGACATCACCAACAACTCCAAACCTGCCATGAAGCCAGACAACCCACAAGCAATGGTGCCGGCAACATGAAACAGTGGAAATGTAGCGGTCAACACATCACTGGACTGAAAGTTACCCATGACCGCACCGCCCAGCGCAGCTGTCAACTGACCACGGTGCGTGTGCGCGACCAATTTGGGTATGCCAGTGGTGCCTCCCGTATGGAAGTAGGCGGCCACATCGTCGTCTTTGCCAGACTCGCCAAACACCAAATGATCGCTAGGCTGCATTGCCAACGCGGTGTGAAAATCGATCACACCGTCTTCGGCTGGTGTACCAGGGGGTGCAACACGTATCAACGTGAGGCCAGGCAGGCGCTCGCGAAGCATCAAAGCTTTCTGCCAAATATCCAGCACCGGGTGCGGACCCAATGCCACCAGTGTGCGCGCACCTGTGGCCTCTAGCAACGCGGCAATGTGCTCGACCTGCAGCAAAAAATTAATGGGCACTGCGTAACCTGCCGTTTCAGCACCCCACAGCGTGGCATGGGTCTCGATGAGAGACGGCAACATATAGGCCACACCTGGGCGAGAACCGCCCACACTGGCGAACAGGTTGGCAGAGCGGCGAATCAAGCCCAACAACTCGGCGTAATTAACACGACGTGGCTGCTCATCAGGCGCGCCACTCATCAGCATGGTGATGGCGGTGCGTGTGGGCTGGCTGGTCGCAACACCAATAAACACATCCAACACACTGCGCTCTGTCAAACGCTGGTCTAGCGGCATGGCCTCTTCAAATTGCACCAAGCTGCCCATATCTTGAATCGTGTGGTCGTGCAAAACTGCCATGGTGCCTCCAAATATAAACTTGCCTAATATAGATTCAAATGTACCAACCCGTGCGTCGGCTTGGCGACTCTCAGGCCAATCCTGGTGACAAGCAGCAGGCCGTGAAGGTGGCCACATCAACCACTTTGACCTTTGACAATAGGCTGTAGCCAGCCAACAACCAGTTGTTCATTCAACCAGTACCGCTCTACAGTGAACGTCCAACAAACAGGGCCACAACCATCCAACCGAGTATGAACAGCGCCTCAAACACGAACAACGCTATAGGTCGCCAGCCCAGCTTGGACAACTTGTCCAAAGAGGTCTTCACACCCAAAGCAGCGATGGATACCACCAAACACC
>Ga0222648_1000138_pt1 | contig 31869 bp, 31 predicted proteins | sample AntAcemetagen335_FD_181021 | JGI IMG/M metagenome (GOLD analysis project Ga0222648, IMG submission 181021) | Saline water microbial communities from Ace Lake, Antarctica - #335 | ecosystem: Environmental > Aquatic > Non-marine Saline and Alkaline > Saline | place: Antarctica: Ace Lake... | reverse complement strand
CCATCGTTGCCCAGCGCATCGGGGTCCTGCAACAACGCATCAAGTTCATCATCGCTGATCCCCAGCAGTGACAGGTCGAAATCCTCAGCCAGCAGCCCAGCGATCTCGTCACGCAGCATCGCCTCGTTCCATTCGCCCATCTCGGTCAATTTATTATCGGCGATGCGGTACGCGCGGCGCTCGGCCTCGTCGAGATGACCTAGCCTGATCACCGGCACCTCGGTCAGCCCCAGCATCGTCGCGGCCAGTACCCGGCCATGGCCCGCGATCAACTCGCCATCATCAGCCACCATGCAGGGCACGGTCCACCCAAACTTGGCCATGCTGGCGGCGATCTTGGCCACCTGGTCGTCGCCGTGCATCTTGGCATTGCGCATGTAGGGGCGCAGCCGGGCAATCGGCCAGCTCTCGATCTGGCTCGGCGCAAAGACGAGGTCCATGGACGGTTCTCATTTAGGGCAGGGGCGACATACCGATGCTCACGCCGGTATGACCGGCGACCAGAAAAGGATCCGCGATGTCAGGAAAATAAAAAGCGCCCGCAAGGGTTATCCTTCGGGCGCAAATCTTCGATGGTGTAGGTATGAGTCAAGGGGGGCAGCTTTGTCAAACCTTTTTTGCGTGTTGAATCAACGTGTTCTGCTGCACCCAAAAAGCACCACCGCCGGGGTGGCTTCCCAAGCTGGCTAAACCGCTGGATTTTGGCTTGGGTGGATTCTTGACAGAAATAGTAAAATCCACCTTTTGGCTACCGGTTGCGCGTGCCAACTCTTTGATAATGAGTCACTTTTATCTCGAGCCAAGCCAGGGTGGATTCCAAGTGGATTCCCCGGTGAAAAAGCCACGCGCTAGCGAAATGGAGCGCTGCGCCCCCCCGTATACAGATTGCGCCCGGGAGGAACCATGCCCGGGGGGTCAGGCCCCTTCGCTGTTGGCCTCGAGGTGATAGGGTGCGATCAAAGAGGCCGCTGGGATTTTCCAGCTGCTGTTGATCTTTTGGATCATCCGCAGGGTTAGAGGACGCTTGCGGTTCATGATTTCTGACGCGCGGGGCTTGCCGCCAACCAGCTCTGCTAAATCGCTTTGCTTCTTATTCTTGATGCCCATGAAGACCTTCAGCGTCTCGATTGGATCGAGCGCTTCGATTGGGAATTCACGGTTCTCATAGGCTTCGATGAGATCCGTCAGGATGTCGAAGCGATCGGCTTCTTCCGTTCCAGGCGCGGGCGGTGCATCGAAGTATTGCTCGATTTCCGCAAGCGCCCAATCCAGATCTTCATTGGTTCGAATGGCACGGAGTTCCATTTGTTCTTTCCTGATTTACCTAGATCTTGGTTACGTCAATCTTATCATATTCGGCGTGGGTCCCCACGAACTTGATCATCACGCGATAGTACGGGCCATACACGACGCGGGCGACCAGCCGGAACTTGTTTCCGCCGATGTCGAATACGATCCTGCTGTCGCTCACGAAGTCTACCGACGCGCCGTACATATCTTTCACATCTTGCGGCCTTTCCCATTGAGCGCGCTCAACCTCATCGTACCAGAACTGCAGCGGGGCCTTCGCCGCCGCATGCTTTGTCAAGTATTCCACAAGGGTTCGTCTCGACAGGATCCGCATTCAACCTCCCGAAGTTCCCTCATTGGGAACCTCTCTCCATATGTTACCCAAATGGGAACTTGTCAAGGGTCATGTGCCAGCCTTGAGGCCGAGCTCTTACCGTTGAAATCACATTCATAGCGAACCTGCGCGCTCACCTCACCACTGGCAGGTCCGATATGCGCGTCGTGTAGTGTGGACTGCGGTGATTGGCACGTAGCTGCCATGATCGCGACGTGCCCTCACTGGCCAGCACCATCGTCTTTTTGCCGAAACGGCTGTTGACAGCATCAAGTGCTGTCATCAGCACTGGTGATCGTGGTGTCGCATCAAAGAGCGTCCTTGGCCGGTCCTCCAGCGGCAACAAATCATCCAGCATAACGCCTGCTTTGGTGAACGCGTAGCTTTGGTTCTCAATCTTAGGCCATGCAGCAAGTGCGCAACGCTTGGCAGCTGCGACTAGGTCGAGTGTATCGGATGACATCGGCGTCAGACGCGTCGAGCGTGACCCCGCATATTGTGGCCGATCAGCGCGGTGTCGGTTGGTGTGGAAAAACACCGTCAACGTCCCTGCGACCAGCCCGTGTTGCCGAAGCTTTTCCGCCGCGCGCGTGGCATGCGCAGTGATGGCTTGGAAAACGGTATCGAAGTCCTCCATGGGTTTGCCAGCTGAGCGTGTCACGGCCATCCCCTTTCGCTGTGGCTCCACGTCATCAAAGGCAATGCAGGGCTCTCCCTGCAGCTCGAGAACGGTACGTTCCAACACCACAGTGCCCAGCGCACGTGCCTGGCGCAGCGGCATATCACGCAACTCGGCTGCCGTGCTGATACCGAGACCCTCCAACTTTGCAGTTGTCCGCCGCCCAATCCCCCAGATGTCGCCAACCGGTACGAGGGGTAGTAGCCAATCGGCCAACGCTGGGTCGGTCATATCCAGAACGCCTGCAAAGATTGGGTTCTTCTTTGCAATGTCATTGGCACATTTTGCGAGGGTTTTGGTCGCCGCAATGCCGACGCGGACGGGCACACCAACGCGCCGCAGCACATCGCCACGCATTGTCCTCGCATGGGTCATGCGGTCCCTGAACCCGCTAAAATCCAGAAAGCACTCGTCGATAGAATAGATCTCAACATTGGGCGTGTAATCCTCGTAGACCTCGACCACGCGGCGGCTGATGTCGCCATAAAGCGTATAGTTCGATGAAAACACCCGAACCCCATGCGCTGCGATCTTGTCGCGGAGCAGGTGCAGTGGCTCGCCCATTTTGATGCCCAGCGCTTTTGCCTCATCGCTGCGCGCGACAGCGCAGCCATCGTTGTTCGACAGCACAATAACCGGCACGCCCTTCAAAGTAGGGTCAAAGATCCGTTCGGCGCTGACGTAGAAGTTCGCGCTGTCGCTGATCGCAATCGGCTTTGTCACGCCAGGTCGTACCTGCGCACAACACCGGCAATGACGCCCCAGATCTCGCTGTCTTCAGTGAGTTCGATCTCTGGAAAGGCCTCCCGGCTGTTGGCTGGCGCAAGAAAGTACTTACCGTCCCGTTTGCGCAGGATCTTTGCAGTCACAGCCCCCTCGACAACGGCGAGCACTGCACGGCCTAGGCGCCGCTTGCCAGCGCGGTCGACGGCGATGATGTCCCCGTCGCGAATGCCAACATCCCAAAGGCAATCGCCCTCGACCCGCCACCAAAAGGTCGAGGTCGGATGCCGTACGACCCATGCGATGGGGTCGATCTCATCCTCAAGGTCATCCCCTGCAGGCGAAGGAAAGCCAGCGCTGACGCGCGGCAAAGCGATAGGAACTCTCTGACCGGTTGTGAGAACGGGCGCTTTTATCGGAAAAACTGGCATCCGCGATTCCCTTTGTGTTCACATTATGTTCTCACATATCCACTATTTGAGGACGAGCCGTCAAGTGATGAGAGCATCTTCGGGTCCCACGATTTTCGACTGTTTTTCTGCCATGTAGTTCTGTCAGCGACTTTTTCCGAGCATGTAGCAGCCGCTGCGCCCTTGGTGTGATCGTCGGTCACGGTCACCGGCTGATCAAGTTCGGTTTTGCTGCTTTTCGGCCTTGTTTGCACGCTCTGGGGGCAGGCTGGATGATGCTGCAGGCGGTACAGCTGGACCAGGCGCAGCATGTTGTAAGTGAGGTTCTTCATCCTGATCTTGGCCTTGGCTCGCAAGGTTGTGCAAGACCGCCTACTTGAAGGCAAATGAGTGATTGCCAGAAACTTATCACTATACTAGTATACCGGTATAAAGTGTTGAGGAGGTGTTTCGGATGCGCCAAACATGGCGATGGTTCGGCCCGGAGGATCGGGTAACCGTGCAAACCGCGCGTCAAGCGGGCGCACAGGGCATCGTCACAGCCTTGCATCACCTGCCGCCCGGCAAGGCATGGACCATCGATGAGATTGCCACGCGCCAATCGCAGATTGCCGTCGCGTCCGATGCGGCACTGAAGTGGGAAGTGGTCGAAAGCCTGCCCGTGTCTGAGGCGATTAAGACCAGATCCTCTGAGTGGGCCGAGCACGTTGCGGCCTACAGTAAGTCGCTTGAGGCGCTGGCGGAATCAGGCATTAGGACCATATGCTATAACTTCATGCCGGTGCTGGACTGGACACGCACAGATTTACGCGCGCCACTGCCAGCGGGAGGGACGGCGTTACGCTTCGATCTAGCGTCCTTCGCTGCGTTTGACCTACACATCCTGCGGCGTCCCGGCGCCGAAATGTCGTATGAGCAGGACACCCTTGCCGCAGCCGAAAAAGCAGCAGCGGCTATGGATGATACGGCGAAGAAGGCGCTTGTGCATGCGGTGATTGCGGGACTTCCGGGGGCCGCTGAAAGCTGGACCCTAGATGACGTGCGCGCCGCGCTTGGCACCTACTCGGCGCTGTCGCCCGATATCCTGCGTCAATCCCACATCGATTTCTTGTCCGAGGTAGTTCCTCTAGCGGAACGCCTTGGTCTGCGTTTGTGCTGTCATCCCGATGATCCGCCATTTCCGATAATGGGCTTGCCACGCACCATGTCTACGCTGGCCGACTATCATGAAGTGCTTGGTGCCGTGGACAGCCCAGCATTTGGCGCGACCTTTTGTACAGGATCTCTTGGGGCCCGCCCCGATAACGACTGTGTCGCGATTGCGAAGGCGCTCGCCCCGCGTATGCATTTTGTTCATCTGCGCAATGTGGTCCGGGAAACCCCAGGCATTCCATGCAGTTTTATCGAATCGGAACACCTTTCCGGAGATGTTGATATGGTTGGCGTGATCGAGGTCATTCTCACCGAAGAGGCGCGCCGCCGCGCCGCCGGGCGCGAGGATGCAGATATTCCGATGCGGCCCGATCATGGACACGACATCTTGACCGATATTGGCGCGGGTGCCCAGCCTGGTTATCCCGCGGTCGGCCGGCTTAAGGGGCTGGCCGAACTGCGCGGTGTCATGGCCGCGCTTGCACGAAAAGCCGCTTGAGGCGTCACAAAGAATGACAGGCGGATAAGACGAACGAAACAGTGTCTGACATTCCAGGGAGGAAACAATGAAGACATCTTTGAAACTTTTGGCAGCAAGTTCTGCTTTCGCGATTATTGCCTGCGGTGCGGCCTCGGCTCAGACCGAGCTCCGCATGATGTGGTACAATGACGGAAACGAAGGTGAGGTTATGCAATCGATCCTCGACAGGTTCGAGACAACACACCCGGAGATCAGCGTAACGCTTGACGTGGTGCCGTATCAGGCAGTTCTGGAATCCCTGCCGATCCAGCTGGCGGCGGGTAACGGTCCTGATATCGCCCGCGTGACTGATCTGGGCGGCCTGTCCCAGTACTATCTGGACCTGCGCCCCCACCTTCAGGATGCTGCGTATTGGGAAACCAACTTTGGCCCGTTTCTCAAATGGCTCGATCCTGATGGCGATGCGATCAACGGGTTCATGACGCAGCTGACCGTGACTGGCCCCTATATCAACCGGACTCTGTTTGAGCAGGCTGACGTCGATGTGCCGGGCGCGGGCGCGACTTGGGAAGACTGGGCTGCGGCTGTGAATGAGGTAGCTGCTGCACTCGACATTCCAATTCCGATGGCATGGGACCGTTCCGGTCACCGCGTTGCGGGGCCAGCGATTGCGCAGGGCGCGCTGATGTTCGATGCTGAGGGCAACCCGGCGCTGGTCGACGAGGGCCTGCAGCGGATGTCTCAGATGCTTTACGATTGGCATAAGGACGGCACCATGTCGCAAGAGCTTTGGAGCTCGGTGTCCGGCTCGACCTATCTGGGCGCTAACGAGGACTTCGCCAACGCCAATGTGGTGATGTACATGTCCGGATCGTGGCAAATCCCGCAGTTTGCCTCGACGATTGGGGATGCATTCGACTGGTGGGCCGTGCCCGCTCCATGTGGTCCGGCTGCCTGCACCGGCATGCCCGGTGGTGCTGCTCTTGCCGCGATTGGCGATACCGAGCATCCCGAGGAGGTCGCCATCCTAATGGAGTACCTCGCACAGGAAGATGTTCTGGCGGAGTTCTACGGGCAGACCTTGTTCATCCCCGGACACCTCGGCCTTGCTGCGAATGGGATCGAGTTCGCCACCGACGATCCGCGAGCGGCACATGCGCTGGCGACCTTTTCGGCAGCCGTTCCAACTATCTCTCCGGTGGCCTACCAGCTTCAGGGTTACCCGTCGAACCGGGTGCTGTTCAACGCGCTGATCTCGCGCCTGAACGAGGCAATCGTAGGGGAGATTTCCCTCGAAGATGCCTATGCTCGGATGGAATCCGACGTTACTGCTCAATTAGCAGAAAGCAGCCGCTGAGGCAATTTGACACGATGATCGGTCAGTTCCTCCCGCATTCTTGCGGGGGGATTTCACCCTTGAAAATAGGACCATCTAATGGCCCATGTGGATGACAAACTGGGCAATGCCGGCGAGATGTTGCAGAACGTGGTTGCCTGGCCCCTTGGCATTTTGTTCAAACTGCTCGATTTGCCCATTTCAGCGATCCAGCGGCTGATCGGTATAAGGCGAATGCCTTGGTTCTTTTTGCTACCAAATTTGGCGTTTTTTGGGCTGTTTGTGATCCTTCCGCTGCTGATGAACCTTGCCTATTCGGTCACGGGCGGTACTCAACTGTTCTTGCAGGACCGGCCGATTACCGGCACGGAGCAGTACAGGTTCCTCTTTGACTGCGGCTCTTATGCCGACCCGTTGACCTGCCGTGAAGACCGGTTCTGGAAGGGCATTTTCAACACCTCTATCTTCATCTTTTTTCAAGTCAGCTTCATGGTGCTGTTTTCTTTGATCACCGCGCTGGTCTTGAATCGTGAAATCCGCGCACGCGGTTTCTGGCGGGCGGTCTTCTTCTTCCCTGTGCTTTTGTCTCCGGTCGTTGTCGCGCTGATCTGGAAGTGGATTTTGTTGCGCGACGGGATCCTGAACGCCTTTCTGGTATCGATCGGGCTCGATCGAATTCTTTTCTTCGTCAGCCCCGAATGGGCGATGTTCTGGGCGGTCTTCGTATCAATCTGGGCGCATCTGGGCTTCTATACCCTGATCCTTCTGGCAGGGCTTCAGGCAATCCAGCCCGACCTTTACGAGGCGGCGGAGATGGATGGCACCAGCAAGGAGCGCGTCTTTTTCCGCATCACCTTGCCGCTTCTATGGCCCAACATGCTGGTCGTGATCGTCCTGGCCTTGATCAAGGGCGTGCAGGTTTTCGATGAGGTCTATGTGCTGACCGGCGGCGGACCGGGCACTGCGACGCAGTTCATCGTTCAATACATCTACAATACCGCCTTTACGAACCAAGTGCAGAATTTCGGTCTCGCTTCTGCCGCATCGATGGTTCTGGGCGTTGTGCTGTTCATCCTGACGTTGACGCAGCTGGCTGCAACCCGGAGGCGTGACAATGGTTGACGCGACACAAACTGCCCGCTCGGTCGGGTCCATGCTGACGGTCCGCCGTGGGCGCGGCAGGCTGCATTGGACCGACGTGTTCACCTATATCTACCTTGGCTTCGGTTTTTTTCTGATGTTTGCGCCGGTGGTCTGGCTGGTGTTGTCGTCGTTCAAGACACCATCAGCTCTTCAGGAATTTCCCCCAACATTCCTACCGCTTGGGCCGATCACGGTCGAGGTTGAGGGTTACGACGACTCGCTGCTGCTGTTTGATGTCACTATGGAGGATGGCAGTATTCAAAAGCTTGCGCAGGTCCGGCGGATTGGGATCATGGCGCAGATGGTGGATCCAGACGCCCCGGACGAGCGGCTGTCAATCCCAATCAACACGCGCGAACCGGTGCGCGAATTGCGCATGGCATGGGAAAATTACCGCGATCCGCTAGAGCGATTTAACTTCGTAAGCTACCTTTGGAACTCTGTAATCGTGACCTTAGTGGCGACGGTGATTACGCTGCTGATAAACTCCATGGCGGCGTATGCCCTCTCAATCTACGAGTTCCGCGGGCGTAATGCGATCATGCTTTTTGTGATTGGCACGCTGATGATCCCAATCACTGTTATCCTCGTCCCAGTCTACATTGTGGTCACGAACCTCGGCATGATCAACTCGCTTTGGGCGGTGATCCTTCCGGGGGCCGCGACGCCCACGGGCGTGTTCCTGCTACGTCAGTACATGCTGACGATACCGAAGGACCTGATCGAGGCTGCACGGATGGACAAGGCATCAGAATGGGCGATCTACTGGCGCGTGGTGATGCCTCTGGCCATGCCTGCCGTGGCGGTTCTGGGAATCTTTTCAATCATGTGGCGCTGGAATGAATTCCTATGGCCCATGATTGTTCTGAACCGTTCGGAGGTCTACACACTTCAGGTCGGGCTCAACTCCTTTCAGGGCGAATTGGATGTACAGTGGCATTACATCCTTGCGATGACGGTGGTGACCCTGATCCCGGTGATCATCGTTTTTGCTTTCCTGCAGCGCTTTATAACAACTGGCATAGCCTCTTCTGGGATGAAATAATGACTGAAAAGCCACTGATTTTTCTTGATCCATTCCCCCGAAACGAGGCGATGGTCTACACGCCCGATTGCGCCGAGGCGCTCGCTGGAATGGGCGACGTGGTAGCCCATTGGGGCAGCCGCGCGCCCGACGACCTAGTTGAGGCGCATCTTGGAGAGATGGCCGTGTTGATCGGCCAGACGGCGATGCCGCGCGAACGGCTGGACCGGGCGCCAAATCTGAGGGCAATCCTAAATGTGAAGGCGAACTGGGAGCCCAATATCGATTATGCCGAATGCCACGCGCGGGGCATCCATGTTCTGAGTGCTGCACCCGCCATGGCGCCCGCCGTGGCCGAGTTCTGCGTGGGGCAGGCAATCAGCCTGCTGCGCGGGCTGCACCGGTCCGACGGGTTGTTCCGCAATGGGCAGGAGTCCTATGGGATAGGGGGCAACGGCTCCGCCGAAAGCCTGTATGGTGCGACGGTTGCGCTGATCGGGTATGGCAATCTAGGACGGGCCTTGGCGCCACTCTTGCGACCGTTCGGGGTTCGCCTGCTGGCCCATGACCCGTGGCTGTCTAACGGTTATCTGTCCAGCGAGGGGCTGGCGCCGGTTGGTCTGGCCGATGCGCTTGCGAAATCGGACGTGATCTTTCTGCTTGCTGGGGTTACTTCGGACAACGAGGGTTTCCTCGACCGCGAGATGCTGAGCCTGATCCGGCGCGATGCATGCGTCATCTTGGCCTCACGGGCCGAGATCGTCGATTTCGATGACTTTCTGGCGCTGGCCGCAGAAGGCGCGTTTCGGGCAGCCGTCGATGTTTTCCCAGATGAACCGGTTCCCGCCAACAGCGCGTGGCGTAACACACCGAATGTTCTGTTTTCTGCCCATCTTGCCGGGGGCATCCGGGCCTCTTACGCCCGCATCCGGGGCATGATGCTGGACGATATTGGCCAGATCCTCAAAGGTCTTCCGCCGCTTCGTATGCAGAAGGCCGACCCGCAATTTGCCGCCAAGATGCGCAGTCGGTAACGAAAGAAAAATCATGACCGAAATTCATCTCAAATCTGTGCGGAAAGCCTACGGCGAGTTGGAGGTGATCCACGGCGTCGACCTTCAGGTAAATTCTGGCGAATTCTGCGTTTTCGTTGGCCCCTCCGGCTGTGGAAAATCGACCCTGCTGCGGATAATCGCAGGGCTGGAGGATATCACATCAGGGACCATCGAGATCGACGGTGTGGTTGTCAACACGGTGGGCGCCGCGGATCGCGGGCTGGCCATGGTGTTCCAATCCTACGCGCTCTACCCGCATATGACCGTTTACAAGAACATGGCCTTCGGGCTGGAGAACTCCAAGATGCCGCGGGCTCAGATCGACGAGCGGGTTCGCAAGACGGCAGAGCTTTTGCAGATCACCGACTACCTCGAACGCAGGCCAAAGGCCCTGTCGGGCGGTCAACGACAGCGAGTCGCCATCGGGCGAGCCATCGTGCGCGATCCCAAGGCCTTCCTGTTCGATGAGCCGCTGTCAAATCTCGATGCGGAGCTGCGGGTGACGATGCGCAAGGAGCTGTCGGCCTTGCACTCCAATATCGGCGGCACAATGATCTACGTTACCCATGACCAGGTTGAGGCTATGACGCTCGCGGACAGGATCGTTGTGCTGCAAAAGGGCATCATTGAGCAGGTCGGTGCTCCGCTTGACCTCTATAACCGACCTTGCAATGCCTTTGTCGCGGGCTTCATCGGATCGCCGCGCATGAACATGTTTGAGGGTCACGTGACGCGCGACGGGGACGAGATGGTTTTGAATATCCAGGGCGCGCATCTGCACGTGCCAAATGTGCCCGACCTCAAGGATGGCGACCGGATTACAATGGGGATCAGACCCGAGCATATCAGCGTCCATGCTGATGGATCCGGCGAACTGAATGCAGCCGTCACGGTGTCAGAGCAACTTGGGGGCGATACCTATGTTTATTGCGACGCGCCGGGGCTGCCCCAGATCACCGTCCACCAGCCTGGCCAACTGCCGGTGGCCAGGGGACAGACGCTGTCGCTGAGCTTTGAGCGCGCGCAAATGCATTTGTTCGGCGCCGACGGCAAGGTCGTGGCGAACGGTTTGCCTGGATGACATGGCCATGCGGCGCCAGACCGGACAGTCCGGTCTGGCGCCGATGTAAGGGGTTGTCTGCATTAGGTCGCAGCGGGCATCCAACCGCAATAGATGGGTGAATTCATCGAGAGGGGCAGAGCCAGCGGGGCGCCGGTGCGGGCGGACAGATAGATGGCGGAAACCAACTCGACCGAACGCCTCCCATCCGCCAAGGTGACGACATTTGCCCTATTGCCCTGCAGGGCGTCCGCCACTGCCTCCAGATATCCTGCAAAACCTGCCAGCGGTGCCGCAACCCCCGCGAGGACCCTGTCGACATCGCTCTGGCTGGTAGAGGCGCGTGCGATGAAGCGCCATGCCTCCTGCGCGGGGCTATAGGGAGCAGAGCCGCTTTCTGCCGTCAGTCCCTCGAAGCAGAATCGCAGTCGCGTTGTGTCTTCGCCCGCGCCGAGCGTGACGGAACTCGTGATCAAGGCGCCGTTTTCCATGCGAAAGGCCAGCGCGGCGCAATCCTCTGTCTCGATGTCGTTCACGCGGGTATCGGTCAGTGCGGTGACCTCGGCCACAGGACCCAGAATGTGGCACAGCAGGTCATGGGCATGAATTGCATGGCCAAGCAGCGAGCCGCCGGATTCCCCCGCCCATGTGCCGCGCCATGGAACAGCATAATAGGCTGCATCCCGGTTCCAGTGGGTTTCAAGGCTGGCGACATAGGGCTTGCCCGTGAGACCCGCGGCCTGCAGCGCGCGAAGCTGTGCAAGTGCGTGGCCATAGCGGTACTGGAAAACCGGAAAGACCTGCCGTCCACTAGCCGCTGCTGCAGCGACGAGTGCATCGGCTTCCTCCAACGAGCGCGCGATCGGTTTTTCGCAGATCGCATGCTTGCCGGCGTCCAAGACTTTAAGGGAAACGGGAAAATGCAGATGTGGCGGCAGGCAGATGTCGATCAGGTCGATCGCTGGGTCCGCCAAAATCGCGGCCAGATCGTCGGAGACCGTGATCTCGGGATCGTCCGCGGTCGCCGCGCGTGCCCGCGCGGTATCAAGGTCGCACATTACTGCGACGCGGAACCGATCCGGTAAGGCGCGATAGCCTGCCAGATGCTCGGCACCGATCCCTGCACCGACAATCGCCACCCGGATCATCTTGGAGCGCTTTCCGCCATCGCCTGTGCCTTCAAGGACAACTCGCAGACCTTGAAGACATGCGCCTGTGTCATCGCTATTTCGGTCCGGTCCCGCAGGTCTGCCGAGAAGCGCGCAAAAAAGGGCAGATCCGAGCCAGAGGCGTCGATCTTCTCACAGCGGGTGCCATTGACTAGGATTACGTGATCCGTGCCGTCGCTACCCACGTCCACGTATTTACGCAGTTCGATATAGCCTTCCGTGCCAAGGATCGTTAGCCGCCCATCGCCCCATGTGGGCAGAGCATCTGGCGTATACCAGTCGACGCGGATATAGCCGTGGCCCTGCGCGCTGCGCAGCGCGATTTCGCCAAAATCTTGCAGGCCGTGGTCATCGGGATTGGCATAATTCGCCGCGCTCGCGAATGTCACCTCCGCATCGGTCGAGCCGGTGAAAAAGAGGAACTGGTCGATCTGGTGGCTGGCGATGTCGGTCAGGATGCCGCCATAGGCCGCGCGGTCGAAGAACCAGTCGGGCCGTGTGTCGCGGTTGAGCCGGTGCGGCCCGATACCGAGGGTCTGGATCACGCGCCCGATTGCGCCCTCGGCCACCAGTTCGGCGGCGCGGGTGACGGCGGGCACCTCGAAGCGTTCAGAAAAGTCGATGGACCAGATCCGGCCTGTCGTGGCGACGGTCGCCTTGATTGTGGCAAGCTGATCCAGTGTGGTGCATCCGGGCTTGTCGGTTAGCACATCCTTGCCCGCCTCCATCGCCTGAACCGCCCATGTGGCGCGGTCGCGCGGGATGCAGGACAGAAGGATCAGGTCAATGGAGGGATCCTCCAGCAGTGCATTTGCACTGTTGGCGCGGGGCACGTCGGGGAAGCGTTCGACGAAGCCTTCTTCGGTATTCGGATGGCCCTGTGTCCACCATCCGGCGAACTCGGCGCCGGCTTCTATCATGTTCGCGGCCATGCCGAAGATATGGCGGTGGTCAATGCCGATGGCGGCAAAGCGCAGGGTGGTCATATTGTCAACTCCGTAGGTCCGCCAGTGCGTGCGGATGTGGTGATTGCGTCTATCAGGTCATGGGCGGCGAGTGCATCCTCGCCGGTGATGGCAGGCGTGCGCCCCTCGATCAGAGCGTCGGCAAAATCCTCGATCACGCTCTGGTGCCACTCATGGGTGAAGGCCATGGGGTCAGCCCCGCCGCCTGTGCCGCCGGCGACGCCGAAAACCTCGCTCTGTCCGTCGCGCCAATATACGTGAAGCTGTCCGGATTGCAGTCGCAGGCTGGCGGCGTCGAAATGCAAGGCGATGGACTCAGCCCCGCCTGGAAAGCTGGAGGTGCTTGCCACAAGCGATCCCACCGCACCATTGGCGAATTCCAGCCCGGCGGTCACGAAATCTTCTGCTTCCATATTGTGGAAGTGGGTTGTCGCTGCCATGGCGCGCACCGCCTTAACGGGGCCTGCCAGCGACAATGCAAGGTCGATGGTGTGGATTGCCTGTGAAATCAGAACTCCGCCCCCGTCGCGCGCATAGGTGCCGCGCCCTAGTTCATCGTAATAGCTCTGTTCGCGCCACCACGGCACTGCGATCTCAACGAGCCCAAGCGCGCCAAGATCACCGCTAGCGACCATCTGGGCGGCCTTGCATGAGGCTGCGCGCATGCGATGCTGGAAAACGACGCCAAGCGTCACACCGGCCTCGCGGCACAGGCGAACAACCTCGCGCGCCTCGGTCCCGCTACGTCCCATCGGTTTTTCAAGAAGGATATGCTTGCCTGCCGCGGCCAACGGTCGGACGATCGCAGCCCGTGCATTGGGGGGCGTAATGACGATCACGAAATCCACGGCTGGGTCGGCCGCAACTGCATCGATGCTATCGTAAACCTGTACGCGCTCACCGATTAACGCCTCCGCGCTGGCAGCCAGGTCTCTGGCCCGCTTCGGATTGCGGGACTGAACGCCATGGATTGTAACCTTCCTTGCGTCGGCGCACGCGGCCACGTGAGTATGCGCCACCATGCCTGCGCCGATCAGGACGGCTCGCTTAGGCAAATTATTCCCCATCACACAACCCTTATGTAGCTTTGCCAGCGCAACTAATCATAGAGAATTGTCAGTTGTCAACCGATTTACATACCGGTATACTGAATTGAGTATGGCGAATTGAAGGAATGTCGCGTGAGACGAAAATCTGCTGCAATTGATGCGTCAACTCTTGCTGTGACGCCTTTGGATATGTCGCGACCCGCGGCCGAACAGATTGCCTCTGCGCTCAAGACCGCGATCTTAAACATGAAGATCGCTCCCGGTGCGATGATCTCGGAAAACGAGGTTGGCCAGGTTTTCGGCGCGAGCCGAACACCGGTCCGCGAGGCGTTTGCGCAATTGCGAGATGACGGCCTTATCCTGACTTGGCCAAGCCGTGGAAACTATGTCTCGAGACTCTCGGAACATCAGATACGCAGTGCGCAATTTGTCCGTGAAGCTCTTGAGGTGGCAGTGGTTGAAAGGCTCTGCGCCGATGCCTTGCCCGATGATGTAGTTGTGGAACTACAAGACGTGCTGGCGCGGCAGGGCGCTGCAGTGGTGGCCGACAAGAAACTGGACTTTCAGCAATTGGACGATCGGTTTCATACGCTGTTGGCAGAGGCCACCGGCTTCGATCGGATTGGCGGGCTTTTGCTGCGCGAAAAGTCGGCGCTGGACAGGCTGCGTGTGCTGTCGCTGGACGATGCCGCGCACATGGCAAGGCTGCTGGCGGAACACGAGGCGATTTTTGAGGCGATACGCAACGGGTCCACCGAACTGGCACAGGAGCAGATGCGGCGGCACCTGCGGCGGGTGCTGACGACGCTCTCGGACCTGATCGAGGCAAACAGGGAGTTCTGCGATATCTCCGAAGAGGACGCATGACTGCCGGTCCCGCTCCGGGCCCGATGGCAGGTGCTCTTCATGAGCGCGTGGCGGGCTTACAAATCATCTCGCCGCACGGTCATTGCGACCCGCGCTGGTGGGCGGAGAACAGCGCATTTCCCAATCCGGCGGACCTGCTGATCAAGCCCGATCATTACGTGTTCAGGATGCTCTATTCGCAGGGTGTGCCGCTTGCCGATCTGGGCATTGGGCCAGGGGGAGAGAGCCGCGATCCGCGCGAAATCTTCAAACTCTTCGTACAGCATTGGGACGCTTTTCTGGGGACCCCAAGCCGGCAATGGCTGGAGTTCACGCTGATCCGGACCCTAGGAATCGACACGCCCCTCTTGCCCGACACCGCAGATATCGTCTACACCCAGATCGCCGAGCAGCTGGCTTCTCCCGCCTTTCGGCCGCGAGCGCTGTTTGATCGCTTTGGGATCGAAGTGCTGGCGACAACTGATGCCGCAACCGATCGTTTGCAACACCATACGGCGATCGCCAGGTCGGGGTGGCTGGGCCGGATCATTCCCACTTTCCGCCCCGATGATGTGCTTAATCCGGCGCGCCCGAACCACGCTCGGGCGCTGAGCGATCTGGCTGAGATGACTGGAAGCGACGTAGCGTGCTATCGCGACTTTCTGGATGCGCTGCGCGATCGGCGTTCGGCCTTCCGTGCCGTCGGGGGCACGGCGACGGATCACGATGTGTCCGACCTGGCGACCTGCTGGCTCGACCGCGACGCGATCGAGGCGTTGCATGCACGGGCTGTGGGCGGGGCGCTCTCGGGCGACGCAGCGCGCGACTATTACGGTCACATGCTGGTCGAAATGGCCCAGATGGCGGCTGAGGACGGCATGGTGATGCAGATCCACGCGGGCAGCCGGCGCAACACAAACGCAGCGCTCTTTGCAAGCCACGGCCCAGACATGGGCGCCGACATCCCCTGCGCGATCGACTGGGGCCAGGGCCTAGCAGCTCTGCTGGACCGTGTCGGTAACAACCGGCGCCTGCGTCTGATCCTGTTCACGCTAGACGAGAGCTCCTATGCGCGCGAATTGGGCCCGATGGCTGGCCATTGGCCCTGCCTGCGCATCGGCCCGCCCTGGTGGTTCCTCGACAGCCCAAACGGCATCCGGCGCTACTTCGACTCGGTTGTTGAGACGGCCGGCTACCGCAACCTCGCGGGGTTCAACGACGATACTCGTGCGTTCCTGTCCATCCCGGCGCGGCACGACATGTGGCGGCGGGGCGTGGCGCTGCATCTTGCCGACCAGGTTGATCGCGGGGTGCTGACGGTCCCCGATGCCGAGCGGCTGGCGCCCTACCTCGTCCGCGATCTTGCGCTTGAGACCTACAAGCTTGGAGGCGGCTGAAAGATGCCGCGAATCCTCCATCTCGGCGTCGGCAACTTCCACCGAGCGCATCAGGCCTGGCACACTGCGCGGGCCGGTGGCGATTGGCGTATCACCGGCGTCGTCATGAGCAACGCCGACCTTTTTGAACGGCTTCTGTCTCAGGACGGCGCCTATCACCTTGGCATTCGAGGTTTCGACGGTCATACAGTGGAGCGTATCGCGATTCACGACAGGCTGCTCCTTGCCTCCCGAAGCCCGCAGGCGGTCATCGATGCAATTGTCGACGCCGAGGTTCAGGTCGTAACGCTGACCATCACCGAGAAAGGCTACTGCCTCGGTCCCGACGGGCGGCTCGATCTGCAAAACGCCGCAATTGCCCGCGACCTTGCGGCAGGGCCGAGCAGCGCGTTGGCGATGCTGGCGCATGGGCTGTCGCGGCGCACCGCCCCAGTTACCGTGATCAGTTGTGACAATATCTCTGCCAACGGGCGCAAGCTGCATGCCGGTGTCCGGGATTACTCAACCGCCGCCGGCTTGAGCCTGACTGCGAATATAAGCTTCCCCGACACCATGGTTGATCGAATCACGCCCGTCATCACTGACGCTGTCCGGTACGAGATTGAGGACCGCGTCGGCCGACCGGACGTAGCCCCGGTCCTGACAGAGGCATTCAGCGAGTGGATCATCGAGGATGATTTCGCCGGGCCGCGCCCGAACTGGGAAAAAGCTGGGGTGGAAATCGTGCCCGATGTCGCTAGGTTCGAAATGCGCAAGCTGCGGCTCTTGAATGCCGCACATTCCTACCTCGCCTATGCCGGGTTGCTAGCCGGTCACCGCTACGTCCATGAGGCGATGGCGGACCCCGCTCTGCGCGCGGGTGTGGAGCAGCTTTGGGATGAGGCCGAACGGACCCTCCCAGAAACCCTGTCGGCGGGTCTCGCAGCCTATCGGTGTGCTTTGATCGAGCGCTTCCTTGTTACCGCGATGCATCACGAACTTTCACAGATTGCCGTCGACGGAAGCCTTAAACTGCGCGAGCGGCTGGTGCCGGTGGTAAACGGCCGGAACGATGCGCCACAGGCGAGGCGGGCCATCGCGGCATGGGTGGCCTTTCTGCTCTGGCGCCACACGTCTGGGAAGGCCGTGGCGGACGCCAACGCGTCGCAGATCGTGGGCTTGCTTGCCGGCAGTCGCGACCTGACGGCCATGTGCGCGGCCCTCGCCGGCCTCATCGGCTTGGCCGATCCATCGCTCGAGTGGCTGGAGCATCTTTCAGCGGAAGTTATCAAGATGCGGCGCAATACCTGACACGGAAGAACACGGACATCATGACAGCAGATATATTGACCCTTGGAGAGGCGCTTATCGAGTTTGTGCGGCTTCCCGAAGTTGATGGTCGCGTTCTCTACGAAATGGGCTTCGGTGGTGATACGTCGAACGCGGCCATTGCGGCGGCGCGTCAGGGGGCTAGCGTCGGGTATCTGTCTGCGGTTGGCGACGACATGTTCGGCCATGCCCTGCGCGATCTCTGGAGGGTGGATAACGTTTCTGACGCTCATGTCCTTACCCTCGCCGGCGACCCAACAGGTGTCTATTTTGTCCAACCGCATCCGTCGGGTCGTGAGTTCACCTACTCGCGCCGGGGGTCGGCTGCGAGCCTCTACCGGCCTGAAGACCTGCCAGAACAGGCCATTTCCGACGCTAAGGTGCTCCATGCCTCTGGCGTTTCGCAGGCCATCAGTCCCGGAATGCGCGCTGCGGTGCGACGGGGTGCGGAATTGGCGAGGGCACATGGTACGCTCTTCTCGTTCGACATTAACCTGCGTCTGAAGATGTGGTCACTCGAGGATGCCCGCGCAGCGTTGGCAGACATCCTGCCCATGGCCGATATCGTGTTTCCCTCGCTGGACGAAGCGTTGGTGATGACGGGGCTGACGGACCACGATGCAATCCTCTCGCATTTCCTCGATTTTGGTGCGGCGATCGTGGTCCTGAAGCTCGGCGAAGCCGGCTCGATCGTTGCTACGCCCCGCATTCGGACAACCATCCCGGCTGCACCTGCCACACCCGTCGACTCCACTGGTGCGGGCGACAGCTTTGCCGGCGCCTTTCTCGCATATTATCTTGAAACTGGAGATGAAGCGCGCGCTGGCCACCTTGCGAGCCGCGTTGCGGCTGTCACCGTCAGCGGTTTCGGAGCAGTGGCTCCAATACCCATTCGCGGCGCGTCATGAAAGTTGTTGCCGCTTCTCCTCAAGAAATTTTGCACTGGAGATCGCCGGCGGGAAGCGTCATTCTCGATGTCCTATATGGGCCTTAACCTGCGTCAGGAGCGTGATTGCGCTTTTGTGAGACCATCTGAGTTACGCAGATTGTTGTCACGCCCACCTAAACCGAGCCGTCCGGTGGGTGTGATCGAGAACACGCTGTCTGGCACGAAATTCACCTGTTACCGGAATGCTGCGTCGCAGCTAGTCGAAAGTCAGGCTTCTGATGCTGACATCACAAATTATGGCTAGCATCAGTACCGCAGCGTTTTTAAGTACGATCTCCGCTACAAACAAGGCGTAAACTTGGTGAATCTGTAGCTTTGGCTTTCGAACTTCGGCCAGGCAGCCCGTGCGCAGCGCTTGGCTGGTGCGACTAGCTCAAGGGTGTCAGAGGATAGCCGTTTCGTTTATGCTGTCACCTCTGGCGCAATCAAATGGCCACCCCCAATGTCCGTAAGCATCAGTTGCGCGACAGGGTCGCCGATCCGGCGCATGAGTGACGGTGGCTCACTGGTAGGACGCAGATATGTTGTGCGTTTGCGGGTCGGGTCCGGGATAGGCACCGCATCTAGCAAACGTTGGGTATAAGGATGCTGTGGATTGCCAAAAACTTGGTCGCGAGTACCCATCTCGACGATCTGGCCTAGATACATCACTGCAAGTCGGTCCACGATATTTTCGACTACTGCCATGTCGTGGCTGATGAACAGATACGCCACGCCAAAATCTGCCTTCAATTCCTCCAGTAAGGCCAGCACGCGGGCTTGCACCGACACGTCCAAGGCAGAAACGCTTTCATCGCAAATGATTAGCCTGGGCCTCAAGGCCAATGCGCGTGCGATACAGATTCGTTGACGCTGACCACCAGAAAATTCATGCGGATAGCGGTTCATCTGGTCGCTGGTCAGCCCTACACGGCTGAATAACTCGGCTGTGCGCTCCTTGCGCTCCCGCGCACTGGCGATCCCGTGGATCACGAGGGGTTCAGCCACCGCATCACCCACCTTCATTCTTGGATCAAGGGCCGCCATTGGGTCCTGAAACACCATCTGCACATCGCGACAAATATCCTTGCGGCCCTGCGACGTCAGCCCTGCCAAAGACTTACCATTCACATTGATCTGCCCTTCATGTGGCACCAGCCCGGCCAGCGCCTTGGCAATCGTGGATTTGCCACAGCCGCTTTCGCCAACCAGACCAAAGGTTTCCCCCGGCTGAATAACGAAGCTGACACCTTCCACGGCATGAACACGGTGGGTCGGCCGACCGAGGACATTCGTACCAATATCAAAATGCACTTTCACATCTAACAGCTGCGCGACAGGCACCATGGCCTTGGGTGGCAGGGGTGCTGCACGCGCGGCTCCGGCCCCTAATCGCGGTACAGCGGCCAACAGATCACGGGTATAATCCGCCTGCGGGTTTAAGAACACATCCGTCGTCAGCCCCTGTTCGACCATCCGGCCCGCCTGCATCACCACGACGCGATCCGCTGTTTCGGCGACCACGCCCATATCATGGGTGATGAGGATAATTGCGGTGCCAATAGCCTGTTGTAGGTCTTTCAGCAGTTCAAGCACCTCACGCTGTACGGTCACATCCAGCGCCGTTGTTGGTTCATCCGCAATCAGAAGCGCCGGACGTAAAGCCAATGCCATCGCGATCATCACGCGCTGGCGCATACCCCCTGACAATTCATGCGGATATTGACCCATCCGGCGTTCAGGTTCGGCTAAGCGCACTTGCCGCAAGGCTGCAATCGCCGCCTCGCGCGCCGGACCACGCGAAACAGGTTCATGCGCGCGGATCGCCTCAATCAATTGCGTGCCGATAGTCTGCACGGGGTTCAAAGATGTCATCGGTTCCTGAAAGATCATCGCCAGCTGGGCCCCACGCAAGGGCCGCATCTGGCTTTCAGTCAAACCCTCCAAATCGGTGCCAGCCAACATCATCTGCCCGGACGTCACCGTCACATTGTTCGGCAACAACCCCATAAGCGCCAGCGAGGTGATGGATTTTCCCGACCCGCTTTCCCCCGCAATCGCCAGTGTTTCGCCAGCCCACAGATCAAAACTCAGGCCCGAGACAAGCGGTTTAACAACCCCCCTGTCTCGGACCGAGACGGTCAGATCGCGCACCGACAACAACGGATCAGTTGTAGTCATGCGAAAACAGAGCGTGGAAAATAGAACGATACCACCCAATTTGGTATATCGACGATTTCCGATATCCGCAGATCACCACAGGTCGACACCAGCATATACGCATTGACCGCCGTCATACCGTGCTGTGCGCAGAGCAGATCGACCATCTGTTCAACTGCTTGCCGTGCGCCAGTCATCAAGTCAGGCCCGATGCCTGTCGTCACCTCATATCCATCGGCATCTATATGCCGTGTCACCGGACCTTGCGTGGTAAAGCGCGGCATCTTGAGGTTTGCGCCTTTCACGAGATCAAGGGTCAATGTCACATCCATCGGGCTTTCGATAGCTGTGCCGCATACCTCACCATCACCTTGCGCAGCATGGGTGTCGCCCACGGAAAACAGCGCCCCCGCCACCTCGACTGGCAGGTAAAGCACCGTGCCTTTGGAGATATCGCGGATGTCCAAATTACCCCCGGTCCGGCGCGGTGGGACGACCGAATGCAGACCGGGCTTCGCCTGTGCCACACCAATGGTGCCAGTGAATGGCTTCAGCGCGACCTTACCATGCGTCCCCCACAACGCCGGTGCCAAATTGACCGCATCATATTTCCAGATTGTCAGCGCAGGATCGGTGAACTGATCCGCCAGCAGCCCAAAACCCGGGATATTCGCGGTCCAACCCCACGCTGACCCGTCCTGGACACGCGGCGCGAAGTCATGCAGCGTGATTTTCAGAGCATCGCCTGGTTCGGCACCATCCACGTAGATCGGACCCGACACCGGATTAATCTTGCTGAAATCCAGTGCGGCCACATCCGCCACCGTGCTCGACGGGCCAAGCTGGCCCGCCGAAGAATCCTGACATTGAAACAGGATCGTTGATCCCGGCGCGACCACTTCGGCCGGGGCAATTGAATTGTCCCAGCCGAAATGGTGCTGCGCCCCGTGGATCGTGTAGTCGCAATTCTTGCACATCAGATTTACTCGGTCACATAAACGTAGTCATAGTTCACGGGGATCGACACCGGATCCACGTAAAGCGCGTCATCGCCGCCCATCCGCGCAGATTTCATCGTGTAGCGCTGCTCGTTGAACACCGGCACCCAAGGCGCTTGGGCCATCACGTCCTGATAGACCTGCGACCACAGCTCAAGCCGTTCTGGTGCGGCGGGGTCGATAAAGCTGTCAGCCTCGACAGCCATCGCGTCGATGCCTTCGTTGCAGAATTTCGACCAGTTCCAGCCGCCCTCGCCCGCGCCCGCGCAGCCAAGGATCGGGCCGTAAAAGTTTGACGGGTCCGGGAAATCGGCAATCCACGCCATGCCACCGGACCAGATCATTGGAGCTTGGCCCGCGCCACCGGCCTCGATCACGTTGGCTTGCGCCAGACTGCGGATTTCGAGCGTCACACCAATCGCCGCCAGATCCTGCTGGATCGCCTGCGCGATACGCGGGTTGGGATCGGTGTTCATCACGTAAAGCTCGGTGGTGAACCCATCGGCGAAACCGGCCTCGGCCAGTTTAGCAATCGCGCCGTCAACGTCATAGGCAAAACCGGCAAAGCCTTCGGTATAACCCGGCATACTGGGCGGCAGCGGCTGGGTCGCGGGCACTGCGCGGCCGTTGATGATCTGGGTGATCCGTTCCTTGTTGATGGCCATATTGACTGCTTCACGCACGGCAAGCTGGTCAAAGGGGGCCACACCCACGTTCAGCGTGATATAGCCTGTGTGCAACTGTCCGCCTTCGATAACCTGCGCGGCCTGTGCGGGGTCGTTCATCACTTCGACAAACTTGGCCGGCGGGATACCGTCACCGGGCACGTCAACCTCGCCCTGTTGCAAGCGCAGCAGCGCGACGATCGGCTCCTGCCCGACCTCGAATGTCACACCGTCCAGATATGGCACACCTGCCCGCCAGTAATCCGTGTTCTTTTCAAAAACGACGCGCTGGCCGATGGTCCATTCGGACAGCTTGAAGGCACCCGTGCCAACCGGATTCTTGCCGAAATCGTCGCCCATTTCCTCGACAACCTCTCGCGGCACGATTGAGGCAAAGTTCAGCCCCATCACATGCAAGAACGTGGCATCCGGCCGCGACAAGGTGATTTGGATAGTCAGCGGGTCGATCACTTCAACACCGGATAATGTTTCAGCTTCGCCGCTCGAGATTTCGTCAAAACCGGCAATCGACGCAAAGAAACCCGCACCGGGCGATTGCGTGGCAGGCAAGGTCACGCGATCCAAGGAATATTTCACATCTTCCGCCGTCATTTCGCGGCCATTGTGGAATATCACGCCTGCACGCAGGGTGAAGGTAAAGACAGTTCCATCCTCGGATACGGTGTAGCTTTCGGCCAAGCCGGGGCGCAAATCGGTGGTGCCGGGCACGTAATCCATCAGCCCGTCGAACAAGGATTTGATCATCGACCAGTTCTGCCAGTCATAGCCGATGGCAGGGTCGAGCGTGGCAACGTCATCCTTATAAGTGATGGTGATCATTCCGCCTGGCGTTGCATCTGGGTCAGGCGAATACTCCTGCGCCACCAGCGGAAACGCCGTAGCAGCGATAAGTGCAGTTGAACAAAGCAGTTTTTTCATAACGATCTTCCTGTTGTTGAGGTTGGTTGATTGCTTCACCGCATCTTGATGCGCGGATCGATGAAGGGGGTAATGACGTCTGCCAGAAGGTTGCCCAGCACAATCGCGGTGGCCGACACCATAGTGACACCCATGATGATGGGGATATCGACGCGTTGGATCGCCTGCCATGCTAGCTGGCCAATACCTGGCCAGCCGAACACACTTTCCACGACAACCAGCCCACCCATGAAAATGCCAATATCAATCCCGATCATCGCGATGATCGGTAGGATTGCGTTGGGCAGAGCGTGACGGGACAGGATACGGGCGCGGGTTAGCCCCTTGGCGCGGGCCGTGCGGATATAATCCTGACGCAGCACCTCGATCATCGAAGACCGCATCATCCGCGAATACCAGCCTGATCCCATGATGCCCAGCGTCACCGCAGGCAGGACCAGATGAGCAAAGGTACCGTATCCGCCGATCGGAAACCAGCCCAGTTGCACTGCGAAGACGTAGAGCAACAGCAGCCCGACCACGAATTGCGGCGCCGAGACCGCAATAAAACTGGTCACCATCAGCCCCTGATCCAGCGGGCGACCGCGATAGATTGCGGCGATCACGCCAAAGGTCAGCCCGATCAGCAATTCGCAGACAATACCGCCAGCCATCAACAGCAATGTTGCGGGCAGGCGCGAGGCGATCAGTGCGGCCACTTCCGTCTTTTGCAGATAGCTGCGCCCCATATCGCCCTGAATCAACCCGGCCAGATAGCGGCCATATTGCACCAGAAACGGCTGATCCAAGCCCAACTGCTCGCGGATATTTTCTACAGTCTGGGCCGTGGCCGCCCGCCCCGCAATCTGGCGCACCGGATCGGCGGGCAGAACGTAAAGCAGCACGAAAGTAATGAAACTGACACCCAGCAGGATCAGTACCGCCTGAAAAAAACGCCGAAGCAAATAGCCTGCCATCAATCATACCCTCTTTGCGTGGGGTCCAGCACATCGCGCAAGGCATCCCCGACAAGATTGAACGCCAAGGCCAGCAGCAGAATTGCGGCACCAGGGATGAACACCAGCCAAGGGGCAGCCTGAAAATAGGTTTGGTTTTCAAAGATGATATTGCCCCAGCTTGGCGTCGGTGGCTGCACCCCCACTCCCAGAAAGCTGAGCGTTGCCTCCAATAGAACGGTCACTGAAATCCCCAAGGTGCCCCAGACAATCAGCGTCGGCACAAGATGTGGCAGGATATGCCGGAACAGGATACGCGACTGAGATGCGCCCAAGGTGCGTTCGGCGGCGATAAATTCACGCTCCGACAGGCTGGTGGTTTCTGTATAAACCACACGCGCGGTTTGCACCCAGTTGACCGATGCGATCACCATCGCAACAATCCAAAGCGACGGCTGAAAAATCGCCGCCAGGCAGATTGCCAACAAAAGCGCCGGAAAGGCCATCATCAGATCGGTAAAGCGCATCAGCACTGACCCGATCCAGCCGCGCAAAAACCCAGCCGTCAGGCCGATCAGCGTGCCGATGATCAAAGCCACGCCGTTCGCTACTACCCCGATGATCAGCGATGTACGCGCGCCATATAAAATCCGGCTGAACAGATCACGCCCCAACAGGTCCGTGCCCATCAGAAAATCAGCTCCTGGTGGCATCGGTGCGCCTTGCAAAGTCAGCCCGTTAAAGAGTTGGTCATTAGGGCTATAGCGCACCAGCCAGGGCGCAAAAATTGCACCGCCCACTACCATGAAAATGATCGCGAAACCGAACAGCGCTAGCTTTCGGCGCAACAACCGCCGCCACACACCCGCAGGCGAAACAGGGACCACAGCGACATTAACCAAGCTCACTCTCCTGCTGTCTGGCGTTGGCGACGATACGTTCTGCTGCATCCTCAAAACTGATCTGCCATGCCATGGCCATGGCACGCAGCTGGTCGTAGGCCGCGTCTTCGGACTTGCCCCGCGCGGCAAGCAACGCCACCGCACGCACCACGGTTTGCCGCTGACCCAATCGCGCACGCAGGCTGGCGATCCTTGCCGTCATCTCTGCCCGCGCATCGAAAGTCGCACGGGCAATCAACAAGGCGGAATACACACCGCCTGTGCCCACAGGCTTCAAAATCTGTGCATCAGCGCCGAAATTCATCAGCCACTCGATACGCCCGGGTGCCTCTGAACCTACAAGTGCGATGGTTGGTATTGGGGCCTCCCCCAGCGGCCAAGGGAATTGGTCATCATGGGCAGTATCGACGTCTAAAAACAGGTAATCATTACTGCGCGCTGCGACCGGCAAATTAGGCCAGTAATTTATAACGTTGAGACCGATTGCCTCCAACTGGCGGGTTAGCGCGACGACCGTCACATGCGGCCGGTGTAAAATTGCGGCCTGCGCGCCGCCCAGTTCAGGAATCTGCAAGCGCCGCATCACGTCACCACCCGCAAGGCCGGGCGCAACGTGTCGCGGCCCATTGTCAGATAAGGATCGCCTTCCACCGGACCCATGGATTTCAGTGGCACGAAGGCACCGGCCTGCACCTGGGCAATCACCACAGGTAGGCTGGTATGATGCGTGCGCGCATTGATCCCCATCTGTGCGGCCTTTGGCAGCGCCAACAGGTCAGACAGCGGCAACTTTTCGGCCCCGGGACGATCATGCAGCATATGCGCCAGCATCATAACAGAGGCATGCGCCACCGCCTCGAACGACGAGCCAAAGCCGCAGCCCCTGCTCGGCGAGAGATCAGGCAGTCCGCAGAACCATGGCCCAGCCGCTATAACACCTTCAGCAGCGCCACCAATTGTAGGCAACTCGCATTCTGTCAGGTTGCACGACAGGACCGGACAATGACCCTGTGCAAAATATGGATTGCGCGCACGCAGTTCAGCCATCGCCGTCAAGAACGCGTATTGTGATGGACCTATCAATTGGTTCAGCACGAAATCGGGGCGCATCTCGGCAATTTCGGCCACGATCCTCGCCACATCGGTCGCCCCCAGCGGCAGATAGCGTTCGCCGAGAACCGACCCACCCGCACGTAGCCCGATCTCGCGTGCGAGGCGGTTCATCTCCCACCCCCAAATGTAATTTGACCCGGTCAAATAGCTGCGCATGCCGTACCTCGCGAACGCATGATCCAGCAGCGGCAACAAATGCTGGTTTGGACAAGCATGGGTATATACGATCCGATCCGACGTCTCGAAACCTTCATGCGGCACGGGATACCACAACGCCCCGTTCGACCGTTCAAGGGAAGGGATTACTTCTTTGCGGCTCCACGACGTAGTGCAGCCAATGACATGGCGCGCACCGCTTTCGCGCAGGATTTCTTCACATAGCGGTGCATAAGCGTCGACATTGCCTTCCGGATCACGGGCCACGGCACGGAAAGTGATGTCAAACCTCGGATCGGCATTGATTTGCGCAATCGCCTTCAGTGCACCAGTCAGGCTCGCCTCGCCCAACAACTTGTAGCTGCCGGAGCGTGAAAACAAAATGCCGAGGTCGATTTTACGTTTCAACGCAGCTCCTTAAACGTAAAAAGCCTCGTCTTCCCTCAAACGCACACAGCGGCTGGAGGAAGTACGAGGCTCGAATGCCAATATAAGTTGTACTATCACACCCAAGAAATCTGAATATGTCAACCAGGTGATGGAACCAACTCAAAGACCCTATATGTTTGCTTACAAATTGATCGTTCGAGGTTGAAAAGCGTATTTTCAATGCAGAGTGGGATTAAGCGGTTTGGCAAACATCTGTCAGTTATAGGGATTTACGACAAGCAGCGGGACAGCCACTGCGACGGCGCTAGAGGTAGCTAACACCATGATAAACTGTCAGCATCGGAGCGCTTTTCGACCAATTTAAAAAGTCTTCTCAATTTCAGCAACGTTTATGCCTGTTGATTAACACTGGAGGCTGGCTCCGAAGAGTGCGAATTATCGACGATTCGCTTGCACAACGGAGTAATTGCCACGAGCATCGTCGGATGCTGCGCGGTGCTCGAGTTGCCGGATTGGCGCGCCGCCAAACAGGCCCAAAGTACGGAAATGGCCGTTTAGCTCGCTTGGTCACCACCTCTGTTCGCAACTTTGCACAGAGCTACCTGCGCTCAGCTGCCGGTCGAACTCAAAACGGCGAGTGACCGCATTTGGGGAATGCTGCGGATACGAATATGAAATGTTGCCGTCCAGCTTTCCTTTTTCTTCGATCTCATCTTGCTGCCCAGGGCACTATTTTTGGCATCGCAGCGGTCACCTGAACCTCACGCAGGATCCCACCGGCAGCCAACCCATCCCTTACCCAGCCCAGCGCCTGCCACCAATCCTCATACCCCCGCCGCGCTGATGCGATCTGCTCAGGATGCGGTCGCCAAGTGACTGGACAGACCAAAACATCGATAGTCCGCCACTTCCCCCGCGTCAGCACACGTTCTGTGCCAACAACTTCGGTCACAGCGCGCACCCCATGCTGGTTTTCGCGGGTTTCCCTCGGAACGCAGCGCGGTACAGCGCCTGGCATCCAGTCCGGCGTCAGCCCAGTGCGCGCCAGCTCTGCGATGCGCAACGCCATGCGGATCCCACCAAGGCTGTCGGGCAGGCCAGCGACGATAGCGGCGATGACTTCGGCATCCTCGTGGGTGTAACTGCTGGGTTTGTACCGCCCGCCATCGATCTGACAGCCAAGAGCGGCGCGCTGCATCAGGACATATTCAAGACCAAAGCCCTGGCCCTGGCCATGGTCGGGATCAGGACGCTCTGGCAGTTCCAGTTGTGCGCGTTCTTTGCCGAATGCCCATTCGAGGGCTTGCTGCACGCCCATCACGCGCTTTGGCCGACCATGTCGCGCGCCTAGCAGCTGACCTGTCTGGGGGGAGCGCTTACTGGGCTGACCATGCAGCCTGCGATCAAACTTACTCACAGAACACCCCGCGTGCGCAGCCGCTCAATCGTTACTAGTCCCCGTGTGAGCATCTCCCCGCACATGGTGTTGCTGATCATGCTGGCAGGTAGGTATGCGTCCGAGTTGACTTTAGCCGCGTAGAACGCCGCCAGCTCATCTGGACTGGGTGGTGGCGCGTTCTGCCGTCTGCGGCCACCTTTGGCGCGTCCAGCGCTGCCACTGGCTGCTTCCACTTGGGCATCGTGCTGGGCAGCCCGCTCCATGAACCGATCAAGGGCTTTCGGCCCATCGGGCGGATTGGGGCGTTCGCGGCGCGACACTGTGGCAACTTCGATGATCCGATCCTCAGAAAGCCCGAGATCATCGATCCAGCGGCGCACGTGCTGCCGGGCAGGCCAGCCCTGCCACCAGGCAGGCAGGGACGCGTTGGCGTCAAAGCCCAGCGCGCTGAGCAGCTCGGCAATGAACCGATCAAAGTCGGCCTCGCGCGCAGCCGCGTCCTCCTCCTCCTTTACTGGTTTACTTAAAGGTTCCCTTACAAGGTTAGTCTCCGGATTCTGGAGTTGGCTTTGGCCATTTTCCGGAGATGGAATTGTCCCAAATCCGGAGATGGCTCCATCTCCAGCATCTGGACACGGCTCGCCATGATGTTCACCGTCTGTTTCGCTATGACCATCTCCAGTTTCTGGAAGTGGTTCTTGTGGCCCGTGCTCTTCAAAGCCCAACATGTAGCGTGTCGCTTGTCGGCGCTTTGTGCGGTGGTCATGGCATCTTATCCGCCGGATCAGCCCCAGAGCCTCGAGTTTTGCCAGATGCTCGTTCAATGACGAGATCGACATCTCGGCATCTTCGGCCAGCCTGGCCTGCGTCGGGAAACACCCGAAGTCCGGATTGTGGCGATCGCACAGATGCCACAGCACGATCTTGGTCGCAGGCTTGAGCCCGCGCTGCTGGATGGCCCAGTTGGTGGCCGCATGGCTCATGGCGTGGCCCTCCGCGCGGGGCCAGTCGCTGCGCGCTGGGCAGGATCCATCGCAATGATGCGTGTGGTAAAGCCGTGATCCGCCAATGCGCGCAGCGCATCGTCGAGTGTCCGCACCAGCGCCCAGCCAAAGCCCTGCGCCAGCACCGCATCACGAAACGCCTCCTGCGCTGGGCTGAGCCGCCCCTTGAGTGATTTCAGCTCCAGAAACAGCACGCGACCGCCGCAGAGGATCACCAGATCGGCAAAGCCCGGATGAACGCCCATGCCAACGAGGATCGCCTGACGCTTGGCGCCGCGCGGTCCAGCCTCAGTCACCTCATTGGCGCAGTGGTGGATGATTGCGCCTTTGGGCAGCGCAAACCGCAGCGCGACCACAACAGCGCGCTGCAAATCCGCCTTGGGGGTGCCACGCCGCTTCATGAGCGGCCCTCCGGTTCGGTCCGGTGGCGTTCCGCACGCCCGGGCGTTTTGGCGTCGAGGATCACAAGCAGGATACGCGCGTCCTCGCGCTCCTCTGGCGTCTCACCGTGCTGGACCAGCACTTTGCAGGCCAGCCGCAACATGTGGTCTGAATGGTGCGCGACGTCGGCCACGACAATGCGGGCTTCGCGGCGGCGCTCGTCAATCCAGTCCGCACGCGCCTCATCACGCGCAGCGCGCCGTGTCCGATGGCGGAAGGGCAGGGGGATGCTCATCGGCGTGACCCCCGACGCGCGCGGCGAAGGTCTGCCGTTTCTTGGTCTTCGAGCCATTCAATGACGGCGCTGCGGCGGTAATAAATCTTGCGGCCAGCCCGAATGCAGGGCGGCCCGGATCGCAGAACGTCCCAGCGACGCAGGGTGTCCTCGGACACTCCTAGCTGTTGCGCGAGGTCGGTCCTGCTGATCCATCCTCCCAGCAAGCCGTCTGATGGCCTTGCGATGCGTTTACCGATTTCGTGCGTTTGCATGATTTCCCTCCAGTTTTGCGACCCGCTGCGGGCCATTTCCGAGGGCTACTCAGGCACAGGCTTGAGGGTGGAAGGGAGGAACGGGGTGGAATGAAAAACCAAAACCCGTTCCACCCCCATATTTTATTGATGATTTCGCTCGTCACGCACTGGCAGCAGCCCAAGCAGGAGGCAGCCTGCCGGTCCTCTCACGCCGATTGCAGCCACACCGGGCGGCAAATCCCCGTAATTCCCAGCATTCGCGTGTAAATCGGGGGTGGAACCCCACAAAATCCGTTCCACCCCCGTGTTTTGTTGAGGATTCGCGGCGCACATCGTTGAGCAAGGCTTGAATTGGGGCTCAACTGGCCTGTTTCCTTGCTTCAAAATGTTTAACGTCGCGACCATCGTACGTCTCCAAGCAGCGCTATCGTCAATAAAACAGGGGGGTGGAAGCGATCTGTCTCCGCGACGCCACTCTGTTCCAGCCTTCCACCCCGACCGGCATGTTCTGCTTGATGACAGTCTGGATCTACGCCTGATGACAGGTCCAGAGGAAAGGATTGTGCATGGTGAACAGACAGAAGCTGACGGAGAAGGTTCTAAGAGAGGCCGTTCCCGCTGACGGGCGAGACTACCAGCTATTCGACACCGAAGTACGCGGGTTTGCCGCCTGCATCTATCGGGGCGGCGGTCGGGCCTTCACGCTGGACTATCGCTACGCTGGACGCCAGCGCCGGATGACCTTCGGGCGCTGGCCTGAGTGGGGCGTCACAGCGGCGCGGGAACGGGCCAAGGAGCTGCGCCGCGAAATTGACTCAGGCGGTGACCCGCTGGCGACGCGCGGCGCGCTGCGCGAAGCGCCCCGCGTTACTGACCTGATCGAGCGCTATGGCGAAGTGCATTTGCCGCATCTTGCGGCTCTGAATGCTGCCGATCAGCGCTCCATGATGGAAAAGTTCATTGGCCCCGCCTGGGGCAGGATGCTGGTCACCGAAGTCTCGGCCTATGATGTCGAGTTGCTTCTGACCAAGGTTGCCGAAGGCCGCGCACGCCCAGCCAAAGCCAAGCCGAACAACCGCGCGCGTAAGCTGCAAGGAGCCAAGCCCACGCCGGTGCGCGCAAACCGCGTCGGCGAGGTGATCCGCAAGATGTTTGCCTATGCCATCAAATGGGGGTGGCGTGAGGACAACCCTGCCATGGGGTTCCGCCGCCGGATGGAGACTCCTCGCGAGCGATATCTGTCGCAAGAGGAAATCTCACGCCTCGCCATGGCGCTTGATGCAGCGCAGGACGACCGTGCCGCAGGCATCATCCGCCTGTGCATGCTGACAGGCGCGCGGGTGGGCGAGGTTCGACAAGCCCGCTTTGAGGATTTTAATCTCGAGCATCTGAGCTGGACCAAGCCTGCCAGCACGACCAAACAGCGCCGTGTGCACCGCGTGCCGATTTCCGATGAGGCTGCGGCTATCGTCCGCCAGCGGCGCATCGCTGTCGTCAAAGGATCGCCATGGCTTTTCCCGGGTGACACGCCGGGCCAGCCCGTGCAGGAAATTCGCCGGTTCTGGGCGCGCATCCAGAAGGACATCGGGATCGAGGACGTGCGCATTCACGACCTGCGCCATACCTTCGCCTCGTTACTGGTGAGCGGCGGCGCCTCGCTGGAGATGATCGGCAAGTTGCTGGGCCACAGCCAGATGCAGACGACCCAGCGCTATGCGCATCTGATGGACTCGCCCCTGCGCGCCGGCGTGGGTGCTGTGGCCAGTGCATTTAAGCCAAGGCCCCGCCTCGTGCACAATACCGAACCGCAGCTAGCCGACGTTTGAATCGCCCCGGGTTTACTGGAGGGTAAAACTCTCAAAGGATGAGCCCCATGGAACAGAAAAAATCACCCCCGAAGTACACGGCTGAATTTCGCGAACGCGGCGTTCGGCTTTTCCAAGAAAA